>JAEEGL016817512.1_pt1 | contig 16686 bp, 15 predicted proteins | sample 9134231 | NCBI WGS metagenome assembly JAEEGL01 (sample SAMN16246548, study PRJNA631951) | gut metagenome | biome: gut microbiome; feature: rumen; material: fiber-attached | host: Bos | place: Iran: Karaj | collected 2018-10 | reverse complement strand
CGGCGATCATCTCGTCCTTCATCCTGGCTTTCATCTCCAAGTCTTTCGGACTGGACTACGTTTTCGGCGGCGGCCTGGGCGGCGACTGCGGCGCCTGGGTGGTCAACTGGTCGGTCAATCTGTTCGGCGTCATCATCACGGACCAGTGGCTCGGGCTCCTGGTGGCGGGTTGGTGCTTCTTCGCCAGCCATCGTTTCACGGATTGGTTCGCCTCCCTGGGCGGCGGCACCCCGAAAGCCCCGAAGGAAGAAAAGCCCGTGCCGGCTGAAGAGCCGAAGCCGGAAAAGAAACGCCGCGGCTTCAAGTTTATCCGTCCGACCGAGGACGACCTGCCCGACGAGACGCCTGTCGTCGCCACTGAGAAACCGGTGGCGCCCGTCGCTCCCGTCGCCCCTGTCGCTCCTGTCGCCCCTGTCTCGGTCAAGACCGTCACCGATGCCGTCCCTCCGAAACAGGAGGACGACCTGCTGACCCGTCTGACCTCGGGCGGGATTGTCGCGCCTCCCGTCGTGGCACCTGTGCAGCCGGTAGAGGAAGGCCGGAACGAGGAAGGCCGGACCGACGAAGGACTGGAAGTCGTTGAGGGCGATGAACTTACAACGGACAATGACGTCGAACTCCCGCGCATCAACGTGCGGGATGAACTGGACAAATACCGGTTCCCTCCGCTGGAACTGCTCGATGATTACGAGGGCTCCCGCCAGGAAGTCTCCCAGGACGAACTCCGCCGGAACAATTTCAAGATCCGCGCGACCCTGAAGACCTATAAGATCGAGGTGGACAACGTGAAAGCCGTCGTGGGCCCGACCGTGACGCTGTACAAGGTCTATCCCGCCCCGGGCGTCAAGATCTCTTCGATCCGCAGCCTCCAGGACGACATCGCCATGGCGCTGAAGGCCGACAAGGGCGTCCGCGTCGTGACCCTCGCCGATTCGGTCGGTATCGAAGTGGCGAACGACCATCCGTCGATCGTGCCGCTCAAGGCCATGTTCAACGATCCCGCCTTCCTCGAGAGCAAGGCCGAACTGCCCGTGGCCATCGGCTACACGATCACCCAGAAAGTCAAGGTCTTCGACCTCGCCGATGCTCCGCACCTGCTGGTCGCGGGTGCGACCAAGCAGGGTAAGTCCGTGGGACTCAACGTCCTGATTGCCTCGCTCCTGTACTCCAAGCATCCGGCCGAACTGAAGTTCGTCTTCATCGACCCGAAGATGGTGGAATTCTCCGCCTATGCCAAGTTGCTGAAGCATTACCTCGCCGTGCTGCCGAACGCCGCCAGCGAGGCGGACGAGATGAGCAGCGCGATCGTAAAGGACGCCAAGTCCGCCGAGACGGTCCTCAAGTCCCTCTGCGTCGAGATGGACGAGCGCTACCAGCTCCTGAGCAAGGGCCTGGTCAACAATGTGAAACTCTACAACGAGAAATACAAGGACCGCCATCTGCTTCCGACCGAGGGCCACCGCTTCATGCCGTACCTGGTCGTCGTCGTGGACGAGTACGCCGACCTGACCATGTCCGTGGGCGGCGGCAGCGAATCCAAGGCGATTGCGCGGAGCATTTCCACGTCGATCATCCGTCTGGCCCAGAAGGGCCGTGCGGCGGGTATCCACGTGGTCCTGGCTACCCAGCGTCCTTCCGTGGACGTGATCACCGGCCTGATCAAGGCCAATTTCCCGACCCGTATCGCTTTCCGTGTATTCTCCCAGATCGACTCCCGCACCATCCTGGATTCCAGCGGCGCGGAGAAACTGATCGGAAAGGGCGACATGATCTACTATGCCGGTGCTGACGTGGAGCGCGTCCAGTGTGCCTTCATCAGCAATGACGAGATCAACGCACTGACCGATTTCGTCGGCAACCAGAACGGTTACAAGCGGAGTTACAATACGCCGTACTATCTCCCGGCTCCCGAGCCGGATTCCGGCGAGGAAGGCAGCGGCATGATCGACATGAAGAACCTCGACGAGCGTTTCGAAGAGGCCGCCCGGCTGGTCGTTACGTCACAGCGGGGCTCGACTTCCGACCTGCAGCGACGGCTTGGCATGGGTTATGCAAAGGCAGGTAGGGTGATGGACCAGCTCGAGGCCGCCGGCATCGTCGGCCCGCAACAGGGCTCGAAACCGAGAGAGGTGCTCATAACGACGTTCGAAGAGCTGGACCGCATCATCGAAGCCTTTAAAAACCAGTAAGAGATGAAAAAGTCCGTCTTCCTTGTGATCCTGCTGACCGCCACCTGCCTGACGGCCGTGGCGGCGGAGCCTTTCCGTGCGTTTGCCGAGAAGGTCGCCTCATCCCGCGTCGGGTTTTCCTATACCTATGAATCCCTGCGTGAGGGCGTGAAATTCAAGGGAGAAGGAAAGGCGGCCGTCCAGGGCGACGCTTTCCGGATGGAAGGGAACGGACTGGACATCCTGTCCGACGGGACGACCCGCTGGACGGCGGACGCCGAGTCGATGGAACTGATCATCGAGCCGGTGGACGGGGAAGCGACGGATTTCATCTCCAATCCCGCCCTGCTCGTCAGCGGCGCCGCCAAGGCGTTTTCCGTCAAGTCCACCGGGACCGCCACGTTCAAGGGCAAGTCCGTGCAGTCATGCGTCCTGACCCCGAAACGTGCATGCGGAATCAAGGAACTTTCGCTGTATTTCTCCGGAGAGACGCTGACGGGCGTGAACGTCGTCCTTTCCGACGGCACCGTTACGGACTTCGAGATCAAGGACCTGACCTTCTCCGAGCCCGGTCCGCTGGAGGGGTTCCGGTACGCCAAGCCGGTCGGCGGAGACTGGGTCGTTACAGATCTTCGGTAACGTCGAATCCCGCCGAGGCCCAGGTCTTCATGAGACCGTCCTCATCGTAAATGAGATATCCTTCGAGATCCGCCCGCCCTTCGATGAAGGCGCGGGCTTTTTCGAGCCCGATGACCATGCAGTAGGTCGCATAGGCGTCCGCATCCATGGCCGTAGGTGCCACGATGGTGGCACTGAGCAGGTTATGCTCCACGGGCCGGCCCGTTCGCGGGTCGATGGTATGGGCGTATTTCCTGCCGTCGCGCAGATAGAACTTGCGGTAGTTCCCGGAGGTGACGACTCCGCAGGGACCGCCGCTTGAATGCCAGCGGGCCTGGATGTCGGCGCCCGGATCGTTGTTGCCGTCGACGGGCTTGTCCACGGCGAGGGTCCAGGGGCGGCGGGACGGATTCAGCCCGTCGCAGAAGATTTCCCCGATGTCGACCAGCATGTCCTTGACACCGGCGGCACGCAGATAGGCGGCGACGCGGTCGCAGGAGTATCCCTGGGCGATGGCGTTGTAGTTGAGCCGCTGTCCGGCGCCGTGGGTGAGGTCTTCGGGAATCCGGTCCATGTCGCAGGCCTTCCGCAGGGCCTCCACGGTCTCGTCGGAGGGGAGGGAGTCGGTCGAGAAACCGAAGCCCCATGCGTCGAAGAGGGGAGCGGCCGCCACGTCCAGGGCGCCGTCGGTCTCTTCCCGGTAGGCCTTGGCCGCCAGGAAGATATCCCGGAACATGTCGTTGGGTTCGATGGATTCGCCCCGGTTGAAGCGGCTGAGCTGGGACCCTTTGTTATAGCCGGAAAGCGTCGTGTCGATCCGCGTGAGGATCGAGTCGATGCCGTCGCGCAGGACTTCGGGACGGACGCCGACGCCCTTGAGGTTGAGTTTGACCGTATAGGTCCCGCCCTGGGCATAGCCGGTGATGGCGACGTAGCGGTCGCGCGGCGAGCAGGACAGGAGGAGGACGGCGAAGACCGTCAGGCAGATTTTGCGGACAATCGGTCCCATTGGCAAACTATTTGTTTGCAAAGGTAAGGTTTTCAGAGAAAAAAATGCGATATTTGCATGATGAACACGAACAAACAAGCAATGAAGATCCACCGTACAGTCCTCGCTATCGCCGCCCTTCTGGCCGGCATGGGCTTGGTCTCCTGCAAAAAAGATAAAAGTACTACCGAAGACAAGGCTTACCTGACCGGCAGCATGTCGTTCACCCTCCCGACGTATGTCATGCCGGGACAGAATTACCATCTCGTGCCGACTGGCGTGACCAAGGCGGACGGCAGTCTCCCGGGCATTGTCTGGACGGTGACGCCTTCGTCCGTACGTGACACGACCCGTCGTGAGAACGGGACCGGCGACGGCGCCTTCGACCTGGTGATCCCGTCCGACAAGACTTCCATGACCGTGACCTGCGCGGCTTTCGCCGACGGGTACTACAATACGACCAAGGCGGTGAGCCTGGTCATCGTCAAGGGTGAAGAGTCCATCAGCGGGCTCGGCCTCCCGGATGATGTCGCCCGGTTCGAGGACACACGCGACGGCCATTCCTATCCCTATGTGAAGATTGGTTCCCGTGAGTGGATGGCCCGCAACCTGGCGTACAGAAACGGCGGCAAGCCGTATAACAATGCGGATGCCATGCAGGACGTGTTCGGCCTGTTTTATACGTGGGACGAGGCGATGGCGGCCTGCCCGGAGGGCTGGCACCTGCCGGATGCGGCGGACTGGGACGACCTCGCCCTGGCGCACGGCTGTGCTGAAACGGGAGATATCTATGCCGGAGTCGCCGGTGCCATGATGGCGGACGCCTATATGAACGAAACCAAGATGTGGGAATTCTGGCCGGAGGTCGTCATCTCCAATTCCCAGAAATTCTGCGCCATCCCTGTCGGATACGCACTGGAGGACGGCGAGACGGCTTCGTTCCGCGGCAGTTCCCACTACGCCCTGTTCTGGACGGCCGAAGAGGCCGGTGAGGACCAGGCCTACTGCCGTCAGTTCTATGTCCGGGATCCGGACGTCTACAAGGCGAGCCTGTACAAGTCTTATCTCCGGGCCAGCGTGCGCTGTGTCCGGCAAGCCTCGGAATAACCTTATCCTTACCATATCATGAAAAAAGGTATCGTCACCATTGTCATCCTGGCCGTCATCGCGCTTGCGCTCTTCGGCTGGGTGAAGAATGCCTATAACGGTCTCGTCAAGAGCGACGAGGCGGTGCAGTCCGCCTGGGCCCAGGTGGAGAATGTCTACCAGCGCCGCGCGGACCTGATCCCGAATCTGGTCGCGACGGTCAAGGGCTATGCCGAGCACGAGAGTTCCACGCTCCAGGCCGTCATCGAGGCCCGCGCAAAGGCCACCCAGATGACCGTGGATGCCTCCGACCTGTCCGATGAGCAGATCGCCAAGTACCAGGCAGCCCAGGGCGAACTCAGCCAGGCCCTCGGCCGGTTGATCGCCGTCAGCGAGGCCTATCCCGACCTCAAGGCCAATGAGAATTTCAAGGACCTGCAGGCCCAGCTCGAAGGCACCGAGAACCGCATCGCGGTCGAGCGCCAGAAATTCAACGAGACGGCCCAGGCATACAATACCGAAATCCGTACATTCCCGACCAACCTGATCGCCGGCCTGTTCCACTTCGACAAGAAGGGCTATTTCAAGGCGGCGGAAGGCGCGGACGTTGCACCGAAGGTGGAATTCTAGTCCCATGAGAGCCATCGACTTCCTCTCCGGGAAGGAACGTCGGCGGGTCGAGTCTGCCATCCGCGCTGCGGAGCGCAATACCTCCGGCGAAATCCGGATCCATATCGAAAGAAAATGTCCCTCAGACCCGCGGGAACGGGCGCTGAGGACATTTCATATCCTGCGGATGACCGAGACCTCCGCACGGAACGCCGTGCTGATCTATGTGGCGTGCAATACCCGGAAATTCGCGGTCCTCGGCGACAAAGGCATCAATGAGGCGGTTCCGTACGGCTTCTGGGACGATGTCTGCTCCGTTCTGAGCGAAGCGTTCGCGGCCGGGCGGAATGCCGACGGCCTGGAGAAGGCGGTCACGATGATCGGCGGCAAGTTGAAGGCGTACTTCCCGTACCAGGCAGACGATGTCAACGAGTTGCCGGATGAAATTTCCTTCCATGAAAATGACGGTGAAGATTAGAAGCCGGGTCCTGTGCCTGCTGCTGTCGGCCGTGGCGATGCTTCCGGCCCTGGCGGGCATTCCCTCCCGTCCGGAGCCCCAGCGCCTGGTCAACGACCTGGCGGGGATCTTCACTGCCGCCCAGGTCCGTCACCTGGAGCAGATGCTGGTCGCGTTCGACGACACGACGTCCAACCAGATCGCGGTGGTGACGGTCAATGACCTGGAAGGATACGCTCCCGCCGAGTATGCGACGCGGATCGGCCTGGACTGGGGCGTGGGCAGCAAGGATTTCAACAACGGGATCGTGGTGCTGGTCAAGCCCAAGACGGAGCGCGGCTCCGGGCAGGTGTCGATCCAGGTGGGATATGGACTGGAAGGTGCGATCCCGGACGTCTATGCCAAGCGGATCATCGACAAGGAGATGATTCCGCATTTCCAGGGCGGCGACTACTACGGCGGCGTCCTGGCCGCCTGTGAGAAACTGATGGCCTATGCCAGCGGGGAGATTTCCGAGGAACGGGACAGGGACGAAGATGTGACCCTGGACGACCTGGTGGCCCTGTTCCTGCTGCTGGGCCTGCTGTTCCTGGTTTTCCTCTATCTGTCCAAGCATCACGGCAACGGCACCGGCAACGGCGGCAACGGCGGCGGTGGCGGCCGGTACATATATATAGGACCCATCGGTCATTCCGGTGGGTCCATCTTCGGGGGAGGTTCTTCCTGGGGCGGAGGCGGCAGCTTCGGCGGTGGCGGCTTCGGCGGTTTCGGCGGAGGCTCCTTCGGTGGAGGCGGCGCTTCCGGCTCCTGGTAATCAACCTTTATTTTACGAACATGACGGCCTGGGCGATGGAATTGAGTTTCGTCTCGGCGCTGTCAGCGCGGCTCGCGAGGATGCACGGTGCGGTGGTACCCACCAGCATGCCGGCCTGCTTCACGCCGTCGCAAAGTTTGGAATTGGCTTTCCAGAACACGTTCGCAGACTCGATGTTCGGGAAGCAGAGGCAATCTGCATCGCCGGCCACCGGGCTCACCAGTTTCTTGATCTTGACCGCTTCTTCATCGATGGCGACGTCGAGGGCCAGCGGACCGTCGGCGATGCAGCCGGGGATCTGGCCGCGGTCGCACATCTTCGCCAGCATGGCGGCCTCCATGCAGGCCGGCATGGAATCCAGCATCTGCTCGGAAGCGGCGATGAACGCCACTTTCGGCTTCGCGATGCCGAAGGACTTCGCCACCTTGATGACATAGTTCGCCAACTTGACTTTCTGACGGAAATCCGGCTGCGGGATGACGGCCATGTCCGTCAGGAACATGAGTTTGTGGTATTTGGGATTCTCGATGATGCCGACATGGCTCAGGACGCCCTTCGGAGGCAGGAGACCGGTTTCCTTGTTGAGGATGGCGCGGAGGAACTTGTCGGTCGAGCAGAGGCCTTTCATCAGGACGTCGCCTTCTCCGTCATGGACCAGCTGGACGGCGCGGGAGACTGCCTTGAGTTCGTTGGGCTCGTTGACGATCTCGAACTTCTCGACGTCGATGTCGTTGTTGGCGCAGACCTCCTTGATCATTTCCTTGTCACCCACGAGGGTGGCGGTCACGATGCCCAGGTCCACGGCCTTGCTGGCCGCCTCGATGGTATGTTCGTCGACAGCCCACGCTGCGACCATCCGTTTGCAAACATTGCCGGCCTTGAGCTCGGCGAAAACATCAGAAAATTTGGTGATCATGGTATTTATGTGCGTTAGTTTTCAAGGGATTCGACAATGTGCATGGTGTCGCGGGCGATGACCAGTTCCTCGTTGGTGCAGATCAGCGCGGCCTTGACCTTGGACTCGGGGGTCGTGATGACGGCATCCGAACCGAAGGCGGCGGCGTTGGCCTCGTAGTCGAGACTCAGGCCGAGGTAGGCGAAGTTCTCCAGGACGCGGCGGCGGAGCCGGCTGTTGTGCTCGCCGATGCCGCCGGTGAAGACGATCAGGTCGACGCCGTTCATCTCGGCGACGTAGGAGCCGATGAGCTTGATGATGTCGAAGGTGAACTTCTTGAGGGCCAGTTTCGCCTTCGGGTCGCCGGCGTTGGCGAGGTCGTTGAGTTCGCGGGCGTCGGAGGTCTTCTGGGAGACACCCAGGAAGCCGGACTTGCGGTTGAGGATGGTGGACATCTCGTCCGGGGTCACGCCCAGTTTGTTCTCCAGGTAGATGACGGCGTTGGCGTCGATGTTGCCGACGCGCGTGCCCATGATCATGCCCTCGAGCGGGGAGAAGCCCATCGAGGTGTCGACGCACTTGCCGTCCTTGATGGCGCAGACGGAACTGCCGGCACCCAGGTGGCAGGTGATGATCTTGGAATGGTCGAAGTCGATGCCGCAGAACTTGGAGCCCTGCTGGGCGACGAACTGGTGGGAAGTGCCGTGGGCGCCGTAGCGGCGGACGCGGAATTTCTCATAATACTCGTACGGAAGTGCGTACATGTAGGCGTACGACGGCATGGTCTGGTGGAAGGCGGTGTCGAAGGTCACGACCTGCGGCGTGGTCGGGAGGACATGCTGCATGGCCTCGATGCCGAGCAGGTGGGCCGGGTTGTGCAGCGGCGCGAAGTCGCTGCAGAAGGCGATCTTCTTCAGGACGTCATCATTGACGAGGGCGCTGCCGGAGAAGAAGTCGCCGCCCTGGACGATGCGGTGGCCGACCGCCTCGATGTCTTCGAGGGATTTGAGCACGCCGGTCTCCGGGTCGGTCAGGGCCGCCAGGATGAGTTGCATGCCGACCTTGTGGTCTGCGATGGGCAGGTCACGGACGATCTTGGGCTTGCCGGCGGGGGCATACTGGAGGATGCCTTCCGGCAGTCCGATCTTTTCGGCGATACCTTTTGCAATGACATCGTAGATGTCGTCGCTCTTCATGTCCAGCAGCTGATACTTGATCGAGGAGCTGCCGCAGTTGATGACGAGTATGATCATAAGAATGGAATTATTTTTCGTGTTATCCTCGCAAAGTTAGCAAAGAATCGCTATTTTAGCAAGCAAATAGGTGTTAGAGATGAAAGAGGAGAGAGAGATCGTAAGCGTGTCCCTTCCGCTTTTCTGCGGTGCCTTTCTGGGGACATTCCTGACCGCCGTTCCGGCCCTGCGGTATCCTGCCGCCGCCGCATCCTGCTGTTCCGCCCTGCTGGGCGCATGCCTGCTGTTCCTGCTGTCCGGCAGGGGACACCGGTATGCCGCCGTGGTGGCGCTGTTCGGTCTGACAGGACTGTTCTGCGGGCTGAACGGCGCCTTTTCCCCGGCGGGGGACGGAGCGCTTTCCGGACCTGTCTCTGCCGCTTCGGACGCCCTTCGCCGGACGGTCCGTGCGATCCCGTTCCCGTCGGACGAGACCGGCGCGCTCGTACTGGCGCTGACCACCGGTGACCGGAGCCTGCTGGACCGGGAGACCGTGCTGGTCTTCCGGCAGAGCGGGGCCTCCCATCTGCTGGCGTTGTCGGGACTGCATCTGGGAATCCTGTACCTGTTGCTGTCATGGCTGACGAACCCCTTGGGCAACAGCATCTTGGCAAAGCGTTTCCGGAGTGTTTTCCTGATTGTTGCGGCCGGTGCCTATGCGTTCGTGACCGGCGCTTCTCCCTCGATCGTGCGCGCCTTCCTGTTCATCCTGCTGCGGGAAACCGGCCTGCTGCTCGGCCGCCGGCCCGCTCCGCTCCGGATCCTGTGCGGGGCGCTGACCCTGCAGGTGGCGCTGACGCCGTCGGTCGTGACATCCGTCGGTTTCCAACTGTCCTACCTGGCCGTGGCCGGCATCGTCCTGCTGTATCCGCGGATGCGGGCCTGGTATCCTTCCGAGGGCCCCCGGCGGGACCGCTGGAACCTGCCCCGGCGGCTGTGGGACATGATGGCGCTCACCCTTTCCTGCCAGGTGTTCACGGGTCCGCTGGCCTGGCTCCGTTTCGGGACGTTCCCGCGCTACTTCCTGCTGACCAACCTGCTCGCCATGCCGCTGGCATCGGCCCTGGCGGCGTTGTCCGCCGTCTGCGTGCTGCTGTCCGCCCTGGGCTGCTGTCCCGCCTGGGCGCTCGCCGCAGACGACGTCCTCGCCCGGCTCCTGCTGCAGGCGCTGGGAATCATCGCGACGATGTAGGGGCTATTCGTGGAAGAGGTCCTGCTTGGGGAACTTGTCGCCCCAGCCGCGGCGCAGGTCGCTGAAAAGCGTGGCCGTGATGCGGGAGAAGGAGGGGCCTTTCCAGGTGCTGGTGTTGGTCAGGAAGACCCAGCATTCTCCGTCCGGGAAATACTTGATGAGCGCGGATGTGCCTGAGAACGTGCCGCTCCGGGTCCAGCCGACGGCCGGGTTGGTGTCGTTCCAGCCGAAGGAGAACGTGTCCTTGTCGAAATATTCGGTCATGGCGTCGATGCTCTCCTGCGTCAGGATGTCCGGAATCTCGGGCTTGCCGTCGATCGATGCGACGAACAGGGCGAGTTCGGGCGCGGAAGCCACCCAGGCGCCGGCTCCGGAAAGGCCCTGGATGTCGTTGCCGCCATAGCAGCGTTCGACCTTGCGTCCGCTGTTGTTGTATTCCGGATACAGCGGCTCGTTGGAAGGAACGTAGTTGCGGACCTCGTTCTTGTATTTGTCCTTGTAGTAGTTGTGGGCGATGTGCATGTCGCGGCAGCCGGCGGGACGCAGGATGTTCTCCTGGATCCAGTCCTCATAACTTTCGCCGGTGACCTCTTCGATGATCATGGACAGCATCAGGTAGCCCAAGTTGGAATAGGACTGGGAAGTGCCCGGAAGGAAGCCCAGTTTGCGCCGGAGGACAAGCCGCAGGAGCGTTTGACGGTCAGGCGCTTCCTTGAGTTTGTTGTTCGCCATGATCGAGCGGGTGGAGAACATCGGGTCTCCGCCGGTGGTGGTCAGGCCGCCCTTGTGGCGGAGCAGGTCCTCGACCGTGATCCGGTAGTAGTTCCGGTCGGAAATGGACTGCAGGTAGGTGGAGTCCCGCAGGATGCCTTCCGGCCCGAAGACCTTGTCCTTGATGGAGAGTTTTCCCTGTTCCTGCAGCAGCATGATGCCCGTCGCCGTGATCAGTTTGGAAACGGACGCGATGCGCATGATATGGCCCGGTCCCATCTCTTCCTTCTTCCCCTCGTCGGCCCATCCAAAGCCCTTGGCGTAATAGAGGGAATCTCCGCGCATGACGGCGAAACTCGCTCCCTTCAGTTGCCATTCCTGCATGAAGGAGCGGATTTTCCGTTCCATGCCCTTGAGGTCGGCGGTGTCGGACAATGCATTGGTCAGCACCTTGTTGAGGTTGACCGTGTCGCGCCGGACGTTTTCCCGTCCTCCGCAGGAGCAGGATACCGTCAGGAAAAGGATGAGGGTGGCGGCCAGACCGCACAGGAAGCGGGTGTCGTGTCTCATTTCTTGAATTTGTCGAGAACGCTGATGATCAGGTCTGCGGTGGCGTCGATCCCCAGGAGGGAGGAGTCGATGCAGAGGTCGTAGTTGGAAGCCACGCCCCAGTTTCCGAAAGTGAAGTAGTTGTAATAGGTCTCGCGGGTGCGGTCCTTGGTGCGGACGAGGCGTTCGGCTTCCTCCGCCGAGATGCCCTCACGTTCCGCTACACGCTTGATGCGGACTTCCGCGGAGGCGGTGATGAACACGTCGAGGCAGTGCATGTCCCGCAGGATGTAATCGGAGCACCGGCCGATGAAAATGGCGGATCCCTCGGAAGCAATCTTGCGGATCACATCGCTTTGGATACGGAACAACTCATTGTCGCTCATGTAGTTGTCTGCAATCCCGAACCGTGCGTTCGCAAAGAAACTGGAGATGGAGAACAGACTCCGGTTCTCGTCGCTCTTGGCGAAGAGATGCTTGCTGAAGCCGCTTTCCTCCGCGGCCTTGGAGATGAGTTCGCTGTCATAGACCGGAATGTCCAGTTTCCGGCCGATCGCCTGTGCAACGAGGCGGCCGCCGCTGCCGAACTGCCGTCCGATGTTGATGAGGATCTTTTCTTCCATGGCGGGTTAAATCTTGCTGCCGAGGATGGCGGGGTCGTCGCCGTCCTTGAGGCGGGTGAGCTTGCGGACGAGGCTGACCAGGAAAATGGCGGTCATGATGCTGGCAAGTCCGTCCGAGATGGGGAAACTGTACCAGACGCCTCTGACTCCGAACCAGGTCGGAAGCAGGTAGACGCAGGGCACGAGGAAGAGCAGTTGCCGGGACAGGGAGAGCAGAATGGATTTCTGGACCATGCCGAGGCACTGGAACAGGTTGGTGGCGACCATCTGGAAACCGACGATGGGGAAGACCATGTTCATCATGCGCAGTCCCTTGGTCGCTATCTCTTTCAGTTCAGGATCGTTGGTGAATACGCTGACGGCGGGACCCGGGAAGAACACGGATACCACGAAGCCGATGCACAGGATGACGGTGGCCCATTTCGCCGTCAGGAAATAGACTTCCTTGACGCGGGAGTACTGCCGGGCGCCGTAGTTGTAGCCGGCGATCGGCTGCATGCCCTGGTTCAGGCCCATGACGATCATCACGAAGAGGAAGGAAATCCGGTTGACGATGCCGTAGGCGCCGATGGACAGGTCGCCGCCGAACTTGCGGAGTTGCTGGTTGATGAACAGCGCCACGATGCACGCGGCCAGGTTCATCAGGAAGGGTCCCATGCCGATGGCGAGGGATTCCTTGGCGATGCGCCAGTCGAGCGCGAAGATCCGCTTGGGCAGGTGCAGGAACTTCTTCTGGTCCAGAAAGTACCACATCGCGTAGCAGAGCGCCATGAACTGGCACAGGACCGTCGCGGTGGCGGCACCCTGGATGCCCATGTCGAGCCCGAAGATGAAGATCGGGTCGAGGATGCTGTTGGAGATGACCGTGAACAGGGTGAGGCCCATGGCCAGGCGCGGATTGCCCGAGGAGCGGATGACGCTGTTCAGACCGAAGTAAAGGTGGGTGAACACGTTACCGACCAGGATGATCCGCATGTAGTCCCGGGCGAAGGGAATGGTGTTCTCGCTGGCGCCGAAGAAGGTCAGGACTGGGTCGAGCCAGGCAAGCATGAGGAAGCAGAATACCAGGCCGGTGATGGTGTTGAGGGTCACCTCGTTGGCGAGGACCTTGTTGGCCGCCTGGTAGTTCTTCTGCCCGAGAAGGACCGAGATCATGGTCGCCGCACCGACGCCGACGAGGGTGCCGAGCGCCGCGGAGATGTTCATCAGGGGGAAGGTCACGGCCAGGCCGGAAATCGCATAGGAGCCCACGTCCCGGATATGGCCGATGTAGATGCTGTCGACCATATTGTACAAAGAAGATGCAGTCATGGCGATGATGCCAGGGACTGCATACTCTTTCAGCAGGGTGCTGACTTTCTTGGTTCCCAGTTCGGTAGGGACGGTTCCGGTTGCCATGCGCCTACGGTTTGGGTACGAGCTCGATTTCGAATATCAGCGGAGCGCAGGGCGGGATCCGGTTGCCGGAACCCGACTCCCCGTAACCCTTGGAAGAGATGAAGGCACCGATGCCCTTCTCTCCGGGATGCATCTCATACAGGATCCTGGCAAAGCCTTCGATCATGGGAGAATTCTGTGAGCCCATGTTCATGTCGGAATATTTCTCTCCCCAGTGCACCTCGGTCGGTTCATACGTATGTCCGCTGACATAGATGCCCGCGACCTTGGCGGTATTGGCCACGTTGGTGTCGAAGATCTGTCCGTTCAGCAGGCGGCCGCTGTAGTTGATGTACACCGTGGTGTCGTTCGGCATCGTTTTCGTGCTGGAGCCGCTGAGTTTCTCATAATAGATCCCTTCTTCCAGTTTCGTCATGCCGGAATGATGCTTTCCGAGGTATCTGGCGAGGGAGTCGGTCTCCCAGAGGGTCTCGTCGTCGATGATGTCCTTCAGGGTGAAGGTGAAGATGGTGTTGGAATAGTCGTCGCCGCTGGCCTTGCGGTAGTAGGTGTCGGCGTCCTTGTAACGCTTGTAGCCCATGAGCCAGGCCGGGATCAGGGCGGTGCGGGTGCCGCCGACCTGCATGCCTTTCAGCAGGTCTTCCACGCCGACGTTCAGCACTTCATTCCCGATGGCCATGACCTGGGGACCGTAGTAGTACGTCTTGTCGTAGGTGCCGAGCTGTTTGGCGATGTCGGCTTCCGTGGAGACACCAACGTTCCCGTCCATGTCACGGGTGGTGTAACTGACATAGATATAGTTCTGGGCGCCGAGGGTCTTGCCCGTTCCGGGCTGGTTGTCGAGGACATAGATGCCGATTCCGGAAGGATTCACGCCCGGATGGTTCTTCGCCAGCCAGGCCTCGATGTAGGCCTTGTTGTCTTCGTTGTCAGAGGTTTTTGCGTCCTTGGCGCATCCCGCCACAAGTGCCGCTCCCATGAGCAGCCATATTATCTTTTTGGTTTTCATATTCTTAATCATTGCTGATGCTTTCCACCCAAACGTGGTAAGCCAGTGCTGCATTTGCAGGAATCGTGCCTAACGGCTTCCCGCCGAATCCATATTTCCCGGAAAAGAGGATGATGCTTTCTTCTCCGCCTTTTACGCCCTCCAGGCCGTTGCGCAGTCCTTCGGGCAGTCTGCCGGTCTCGATGGTCCGGATGACGAACGCCTCGGGATCATCCGTGCTCCAGCCGGCGTCTTCCGCCACTGCGGCGGAGTTGGTCGCGAAGAGGTTGGAGGCGGAAAGGCTCGTACTCGACAGGACATAGCCCGCCCAGTAGAAAGAGACGGTTCCGCCGCTTTCCAGGGCGTCTCCGCTGCCTTCGACGAGGACGAGCCGCTGGGATCCGCCGTTGCTGACGGTATAGGCGTCAGGGTTGGCGGAAAGCTGGCTGTTCAGGAAAGACTCGATCCGGGTCTCCTGGTTGGCATACTGGGTCTGTATGTCGGATTTCGTGCAGGCGGCCGCCAGCACGACCGCTCCGGTCAGGCATATCTTAACGAAGGTCTTCATGGATGGCGTTTTCTATATAGGCGGCGGCGTCGGCCGGGGTGGGGATGTCCTGTGGGAAGAACAGTTTCCCGCCAGCGGCGAGTTCGTGTCCTCCGCCATGGAACCATTTGCGGGCCAACTGGTTGGCCGAGGTGCCCCGCTTGGAGCGGATCGAGACCCGGAACACCCCGCCCTCCTCCTCGCGGAGGAAGAGCGTCATCCGGACCCGGCGGATGGCCAGGGGGAGGTTGACGAACCCTTCGGTGTCACCGTCCTCCAGTCCGAATGCCTTGGATCGCTCCCGGGTAAGGATCATGTAGGCGGCTCCTTCCGGCATGAGGGTCATCTCCTGGAGGAGCAGCCCCATGGCGCGCAACCGTCTTTCGTCGTAACTCTGGTAGATTTCGGCCACGAGCGCATCCCGGTCCACGCCGAGGGCGAGCAGCCGCGATGCCATCTCCAGGGTGGACGGGAAGGTGGAGTTTGCAAAGTTGTTGGTATCGGTGGTCATGCCGGCCATCAGGGCTGTGGCCGCGTCTACGGACAACTCGGCTCCGAGCGCGTCCAGCACCCAGAAAGCCATTTCGGAGGCGGAGGAAATCTCCGTCTGGGAGAAGCACAGGTCGAAGGCTTCGCAGTCGGGGCCTAAATGATGGTCTATCAGGATTTTCTTCGCTTTGCTTTCCCGAAGGGCGTCCGCCAGGCATTCCGCACGGGGGAAGGCCGGGAAATCCAGGCAGAGGATGACATCCGCCCGGGAAAGGACGGCGCGGGCCTGCTCCGGCTGTTCACTGCCGATCAGGCAGCAGGCGCGGTCTTCTTCCGTGAACAGGAAGTCCAGCGTGGACGGCACCGGGTCCGGGAAAAGGCAGCGGACCTCCTTCCCGCAGGCACGCAGCCAGCGGGCCATGCCGAAACTGCCTCCCACCGCATCCCCGTCGGGACGGGTGTGGGCGACGGTGGCGATCTGCGAGGCATTCCGGAGAATGTCTTGCAGGGCGGCGGTCATGCGAGGGTCTATCCTTTCCATTCCAATTAAAAATCCGAGCGCAAATTTACAAATTATATTGCATTTGATAAATCAATTTTCTAACTTTGTCGGAGTTTTGAATATTATAAAACACAAACATAATGAACAAAGCAGTTAAGACGATTGTGAGCATCTTGCTCCTTTTTGTAATCGCAGGCCTGGCCTACATGATCGTGCGTAGTATCCAGGAACCGGTGAAGTTCGACAAGGCCGTCAAGGCCCGTGAGACCGTCGGCATCCAGCGTATGAAGGACATCCGTGACCTTCAGGTCGCTTACAAGAGCGTGAACGGCAAGTTCTGCTCCACCATCGATTCCCTGATTACCTTCTACAATACCGGCAAGATGGAGGTCCTCATGCAGGTCGGCTCCAACGACGACTCCCTCGCCGTCGCCCACACCGACGCCATCAAGAAGGCCAACAAGAAGATCACGGCGCAGGATCTCTACAAAATGTATCAGGCAGGTGACAAAAATCTCGTCTTTACCGTCAAGAGCGAAATCCCGGTCCGCGACACGCTGTTCGCCAGCCGCAAGGATTTCATCGCCGATTCCCTGAAGTACATCCCGTTCTCCGGCAAGCAGCAGACCGAGATGGAAGCAACCATCAAGAAGGTTTCCGGTGTCGACGTTCCGCTCTTCGAAGCCCGCATGCCGTACAAGAAACTCCTCAAGGGCCTCGACAACCAGCTCCGCATCAACCTCGACGCCGAGAAGCGCAACCAGAACCGCTTTGAAGGCCTTCAGGTCGGCAGCATCTCCGCTCCGAACAACAACGCAGG
>JAEEGL013509761.1_pt1 | contig 16686 bp, 11 predicted proteins | sample 9134231 | NCBI WGS metagenome assembly JAEEGL01 (sample SAMN16246548, study PRJNA631951) | gut metagenome | biome: gut microbiome; feature: rumen; material: fiber-attached | host: Bos | place: Iran: Karaj | collected 2018-10 | reverse complement strand
ATACAATCATGGGTATGGACCTTGAGCAGGGCGGACATCTCACCCACGGAAGCTCAGCCAACATTTCAGGTACATACTACAACATCGTTCCCTACGGTGTTGACGAGAACGGAATCCTTGATTATGACAATATGCTTAAGCTGGCAAAGGAGCACAAGCCAAAGCTCATCATCGCCGGCGCATCTGCTTACTGCAGAACCATCGACTTCAAGAAGTTCAGAGAGGCAGCTGATGCCTGTGGAGCAGTTCTCATGGTTGATATGGCTCACATCGCAGGACTTGTGGCTGCAGGAGTTCATCCAAGCCCATTCCCATATGCTGATGTTGTTACCACAACTACTCACAAGACCCTTCGCGGACCAAGAGGAGGACTTATCCTCTGGAATCAGGAGGCACAGGACAAGTACAAGTTCAACAAGGCTGTTTTCCCCGGAATCCAGGGCGGTCCTTTGGAGCATGTTGTTGCAGCTAAGGCTGTATGCTTTAAGGAAGCTCTTTCCCCTGAGTTTGTTACATATGGCCAGAACGTTGTAAAGAATGCAAAAGCACTTTGCGAAGGCCTTATGAGCAGAGGAATCAAGATCGTATCCGGTGGTACAGATAACCACCTTATGCTTGTGGACCTTACAAACTTTGGTCTCACAGGAAAAGAGGTTGAGGCTTGGCTTGATGATGCACATATCACAGCTAACAAGAACACAATCCCTAATGAGCAGCAGTCTCCATTTGTAACCAGTGGTATCAGACTCGGTACACCTGCTGTCACAACCCGTGGAATGAACGAGCAGGATATGGATAAGATCGCAGAGGCTATCGCAATTGTAATCAAGAACAAGGGCGAGAAGAACGACGATGCAAGAGCTATAATCGCTGAACTTACAGCAAAGTATCCTCTTAAATAAGATTTATTGAGAAATTACGCGGCCCGGACAACTTGTCCGGGCCGTTTTTTGGAACGAGGGGACGGTTCTTTCGTCCCAAAACTTTGGGACGAAAGAACCGTCCCCTTGTTCCACAATAATCGATAAAACGATTATAGACAGTCAATTTGAGTTTATAAATAATCCACAAATCTAAAATGTTTATAAATTTATATTGGGGCAAACAGCCAAGAGATGGGAGGTTTTAAATCCACAGGAGTGAATCGAGCGAATTGTACATAATGAATATACAATTATAATAATTGGCTGAATAATTTACAATTATAGAGCAATAATCAAAATAATAAAAGAAAAATATAAAAATGTATTGACAATATAAAAGGGCGTGTATATAATAAAAACATCTTAAGAGAAGAAATACTTCTCCGGACGGTAAACAGATCAGAAGGAGAAAGAAAGGCAGGTATACTCCAAAGGGATAGTTAATTAAAATATTCAAGGAAAGGATGGTACACTCCGCCAGACAACTAAGTGAGAAGTTTTAAAAAATTAGAAGTTTTGTTAGAAAGATCTTAAGTAACAGCCATCTAGTACATGAATAGTGGTAAGTGCAATATCAAGATCTTGCAACCACAGCATATGAATGCAAAGGTTAATGGAAAGAAGGGGCTGAGAATTTGGAGGACAAGTCCATTGGACGAAATATTTGAATTAGATAGTAAGTACTCGGTATAGGGCAGAAGCAGGTTTTATTGATGAAGCTTCTGCCCTCTGTTTTTGTGTTTTTCTATTTTTTACTAAACCCAATATATGATATTATTAATAATATGATGGTCTCAGTACGAGAAAAAATTAGTTTGGGGAAGATATGGGAAGATTAGAAGAACAGGATTTTGATGAAAAGAGGCTGGCCCGTCGTAACAGGAGAAAGAAAAGTCAGCTTTTTGCATATATAGCGCTGGGATTTGTACTGATTGCTTTGGTGGCAGGGGGAGCAGTCGGGGTTCATTTTCTGAAAAAGACTTTGGGACAAAAGAGTGTGGAAACCACTCAGGTAGAAGTTTCTGATCAGGAAAGTGAGACCACGGAGAGTATTGCCATCGAGACACCTACAGAGCCTTCACCGGAAGAACTTGAGATGACAGAGAGTGATGTCATGAGTGAAGTGGTAGGTGGGATTCTTTCTGAGATGAGTATTGAGGATAAGGTGGCAGGACTGTTTTTTGTTACACCGGAGCAGCTCACGGGAGTGGCTACTGTTGTAAAGGCAGGGACCAGTACCCAGGATGCACTTTCTCAGTATTCTGTAGGAGGACTTCTTTACGCCGGTAAGAATCTGAAGTCTCAGGAGCAGGTTCAGGAAATGATAAGTGCAACCGTTTCCATGTGCAAGTATCCGGCTTTTATTGCAACCACAGAGGAGGCAACGGATTCCTCTGCCATTTCATCTACCATCGGTGGGATAGACAGAGTGGATCTAAACAGCTCAGATGCGGCTTATACCATAGGTTCAAACATAGCGGGTGCTATGTTTAAATATGGCTTCAACTTTGATATCGCTCCAAACCTTGACTATACAGAAAATGGCCTTTACGGAACGGATACGGACGTGGTTAAGGATATTACAGGAGCTATGACAAGAGGTCTTGAAGAGTCCGGAATTACAGCATGTCTTCATGATTTCCCGATTTCTGCCGATACATCTACTAAGGGTGTCAGTGATGATATCTCCGTTGAAAGCCTGTCCACAGGAGCCTATGAGGTTTACAAAAATGCCATAACAAATGGCGGTGCCGGAGCAGTAATGCTTAGCAACATTTCACTTCCTCAGGTGACCGGGGATGATACACCGGTTTCCTTATCTGAAAAGATGATCAAGGAAGAACTTAGGGGCGTGATCGGATTTGACGGAGTGGTTATTACAGGACCTTTATATGAAGGAGCCATTACTGAGAAATACACATCGGATCAGGCTGCAGTTGCCGCTATCAAGGCGGGGGCAGACATGATATATATGCCTGAGGACTTTGAAAGTGCTTATAAAGGTATATTGAGCGCGATTGAGAGCGGCGAGATATCACAGGAAAGGATTGATGAATCTCTTTCCAGGATATTTAAGATAAAATACGCAGATAAAGTAAACCAGATAACTGAAAACTAAGGACTTGTACCATATGTTTATTTAAGATGAGGGGCTTAAATGGACGTACTAGTTGCAGGTAACACAGGTTATTGGACAGCGGAAGCACTTGACCTGGCGTTTCCTGAAGATAACATCGTGGTATGCGATGCTGATCGCGAAGATGACAGGGAAGGTCGTATAAAGTGGTTTAGTCAGCCTATAATGAGTGAGAGGTTTCAGAGACTTTTCATGACTTATGGGTTTGAGAGAGTTGTGTATTTTTCCAGATATCTGACCAAAAAACAAAAGGATGCGGGAGAGCTTGATGAGCTCCGCCGTGTTCTTACCATGAGTCACAGGACCCAGATCAGGCAGTTTGTCTATGTGACATCAGATGAAAGTCTAATGGATGTTGATAACAGTGCATCCATCATTTATAAATCGGCAGAGGATATATGCAGTTACTATGCCGCAAATTATTCTATTGAATTCAAGATCATAAATTCCGCCAATCTGATTAGCGGAACCTACAAGGATGACTATTGGTGTAGGATCTTTTCCCAATTGGAAAACAAGGAAAAAGTAATACTGGATGCGGCAGAAGAGGAAGTGGCAGATTTCATTGATATAAATGATCTGGCAGTTTTTTTGCAGCGCTTATTTGACAGCTGGGACATAGAGGATTCAAAACCCGGAGTTGAGAATATCTATTTAAAGAGTGGATCCAGGACCACTTATGGAAAAGCCAGGGACATTCTTCTTGACTATTATCCGCAGGGAGATATTTCCTACAAAAATAAGGTGATCCCAAACAAAAAGATATATGGGCCTGATATAGCAAGAGAAAGATACGGCTGGTTCACTAAGATAGATGCCATAAAAGAACTTGGCGGCTACATTGAGGCCTATAAGGCAAGGTATTATATAAAGCCCACTTTAAAGGACTATTTCTCAAAGCGCTTTAAGCTCAACAGCAAGTTCATGATGGTCATAGAGCTTATTGGGGGCGCAGGACTGGTGGAACTGTACAACAATTTTTCAGCTGCCAGCGTTCAATTCAGGATGATCGACGTCAGGCTTCTGTTCGTGGTGCTCATGTCTTCGGTATATGGGACTACCATAGGTGGTATTGCCGGCATAATGTCAATAGTTTCGCTCTTGTGGGCCTATTATAAACAGGGCAGTAACGGCCTTCTGATATTTTACGATCCAGGAAACTGGATTCCTTTCATCCTTCTTTTGGTGGCAGCGGCGGTCTGCGGCTATGTTAAGCAGAGAAAGGATGAGGAGATTGGTTTTGCCCGGGAAGAGAATAAAAACATAAGGGCTGAGAATGAATTCATCTCCCAGTTATACAAGGAAGCCATGGAATACAAGGACCACTACAAGCAGGATCTTATCGGCAGCAGAGATGGTTTCGCCAGAATCTTTGATGTTGTTCAGAGGCTTAGTACCACTGTTCCGGAAGAAATCTTTGCGGAGTCAATTCCTGTAATGGAGGATGTACTAAATAACAAGACCATAGCCATCTATACCATAAATGACCCCTCAGCAAGATTTGCTAGACTGAGTGTGGCTTCCGAGGCCATAAGTTCAAAACTAAAAAAATCCATTAACCTGGATGAATACAGGGAAATTCTTTCTACCGTTGAAGAGAGCGGAATATGGTTTAACAGTGATATCCATGAGGGCTTTCCTACTTATGTTACGGGCATAAGAGCTGATGGCAGCATTTCTGTCCTTATCATGATCTATCACGTGGAATATCTTCAGGTAAACACCTACTATACAAACCTTATCAAAATCCTTTCGGGACTTATGGAGAACTTCATCATCAAGGCCTGGGAGTATCAGAGAGCGGTTGCGGCAGAGACCTTTATCGAAGGCACCAATATTACAAAGACCGAGTATTTCAGACAGCAGCTTGATATTCAGAAGGATATGGCAGAAAACAAGCTCACGACTTTCAGGCTCTTAAGGATACTCAGGGAGGGCAGAAGTCTTGCCGAAATGGATGAGATGTTCAGATCCAGGACCAGAAACAATGACGTGGTTGGTCTTGGAGATGATGATAATATCTACCTTCTTGCAGCTCAGGTTGATGAGAGCAGCCAGGATATTGTGCTGAACAGATTCAGATCCATGGGACTATCCTGCGATATTGTGGAGAACATGGGATGATAGCAGTTTACTTTTTGATGGTTCATCTTTGCATAGTATTCTTCATTTTCGTGCTTATGAGAATGGGGATTCTGAAGGTGGACAGTGTCATGCTGGTAATGATACTGTGCATTCCTTTTTGGGGTGCCATCTGCGCGGTTTTCATCACCTTTGTGGTAAACAGTGGTAACAGCGGGGAAAAGAGAAAGGAACTGGAGACCCTGACAGGTTCAAATCTGGTTACGGAGTCTGTACCTGTGCCCGTATCGGAATCCGGAAATATTGTCCCTTTGGAGGATGCCCTTCTTATGGATGACCCTTCCGTCAGAAGGTCTGTAATGTTGGACGTACTGATGCAGGATACAAGATCCTACATTCCTGTCCTGAATCAGGCAAGAATGAATGATGACGTGGAGGTTGTTCACTATGCAACCACAGCCATGGCCACACTGTCAAAAGAGTATGAACTAAAGCTTCAGGAACTTGGAAGAAGATATGCTGAAAACCCAAGAGATATAGATCTTTTGAATGAATACATAACCTTTTTGGACCAGTATATAAGAAGCGGAATGATCTCCGGACAGTTCCGCGATATTCAGCAGAATACCTATCATCAGCTTCTGGCGGAGAAGGTCAATCTTTCACCGAATATAGAGGATTATTCAAATCTTGCAAGGAGCCTTATAGAGGCAAAACAGTATATCTGGGCTGATACTGCCCTTAAGGTAATGGAAGAAAAGTGGCCGGAGTCAGATCAAACCTGGCTTTTGCGCTTTAGGTATTACTACGAGACAGGATCCGGAAGTAAGATCGAAGAGATGATAAAAAAAGTATCCGCAGGAGGTTTCTATTCAAGAAAGATCAGGGAAGTTGTGGAATTTTGGACTGAGAACAGCAGGAGGCTTGCCACATGAAAAAGGGAAGGTTTTCGGGGCTGTTCAGAGTAATATTGGGATTTCTTGGAATCTTTTTGCTCCTATTATTTGAAAGAGTAGGAATACTTTACGGTGCAAACCAAAGCGGTGATTATGTCCTTACTTCTGACAGGATCACCCGGGTAAAAGAGTGTGGGGAAAAGTCCAAAGACTGCCTTGTTATCATTGATTCCGAGAGCCTTGCAAGTGTTAATGCCTACAGTCAGTACAATCAGATCCTTATGGACATGAGAGTAGGCACTTCTGTGCTGGACCTGTCTCAGGAGAAATTCAGCAGTAAGCAGTTTGAGGAGCTTAAAACCGGTGTCAGGACCCTTATCTTTTGCATAAATGACTACTCAAGATTTGGAGAAGATATTCTTTCCATTACAAACTGGGTAAAGGATGGTGGAAGAGCCCTGGTGGGAATAGCGCCCTCAAGATCCAGAGAGTTCGACATGATAAGCTCAAAGCTTGGGATCATGGAATGTGGAGATTCCTATGCAATGGTAGAGGATTTTACTTCTGTAGACGGTTTTATGCTTGGAGCCCAGGAGAGTTATGTGATAGAGGATCCCTATGAGTCAGCGCTTTCGGCACATCTTGATGAATCCTGTGAAGTCTTTGCCTATGCCGGTGATGGGAAAGTACCCCTTATCTGGAGCATAGATTATGGTGAAGGCAGATTTGTCTTTTGTAATTTCGGATACATGGGAAAGGCCTACAGAGGAATTTATTCAAGTGCCTATACACTTTTGGAGGATATTTGCATCTATCCTGTTATAAACGCCTCCACCTTCTATATCGATGATTTCCCATCCCCTGTGCCTTCCGGAGACGGCCAGTACATAAAAAGAGATTACGGAATGGGGATAGCAGATTTTTACTCCAGTATCTGGTGGCCTGAGATGCTGGCTTTAGGATCACGGCACAATGTAAAGTACACGGGGCTTATCATAGAAAACTATAATGACACAACATCCGGTGAATTGGAAGAAAACAAGAGCACTGCAGACTATTACTACTATGGCAATATGCTCCTTAATCAGGGCGGCGAGCTGGGGTATCATGGCTACAATCACCAGCCCCTTTGCGGACCTGACTATGTATATCAGGAGGACCTTGGCTATAACACCTGGGACAGCATAGAGACCATGGAGGATTCGGTAAAAGAACTGATCCATTTCTCAACAGGTATTTTCCCAAATGCCAGTCTTTCAGTCTATGTACCGCCTTCGGATGTACTGTCCGCGGAAGGCAGAGAGCTCCTTGGCTACGGGATTCCTGAGATAAAAACAATCGCCAGCATTTATTTTGAAGGCCCTGATGCATACTCGCAGGAGTTTACTGTTTCCGAGGATGGTATCGTTGAGACCCCGAGAATTGTCTCCAGCTGCAATATCGATGACTATATGAAACTGGCTTCTTTTTCAGAGCTGAATTTTCATTTTGTGACCTCTCACTTTATGCATCCGGATGATCTTCTGGATGAGGACAGAGGCGCAGCCCTTGGCTGGGAACAGCTAAAGAATAACCTTAATGAATATATGGACTGGATCGATACTTCGGCCCCGGATATCAGGCATGTCACCGGATCAGGCATGGCAGGGGCGGTCCAGAGATACGTCAATACAACTCATGACTATGAAGTATTTGATAACAGCGTTAGTTTTACCTGTGATGGCCTCGTTGACTCAGCTTTTTACATGGTAAGGTGCAATGAGGGAGTTATCACCTCCTCCTATGGAGCCAATATCACCAGGATTAACGACACCCTGTATCTAATGCATGTTAAATCCGGAAAAGTGACACTTATAAGGAACAAAGACAAGAAGTAAAGGAGAAGCATTTTGCGCATCTGTTTGATTCTGGAGGGAAGCTACCCCTACACCTTTGGCGGCGTATCTTCCTGGATGCATCAATATATTCAGGCAATGCCACAGCATGAATTTGTGCTGTGGGTAATTGGCGCGCATGCTTCTGATAAGGGAAGATATAAATATGAACTTCCGGGAAACGTCTCTGAGATACATGAAGTTTTCTTAGATGATGCCCTTAAGGTAAGGGCTTCAAAAAGAGACAGGTATAAGCTTACAGCCGAGGAAAAAGAAGCTCTTTCCAATCTGATGGATTGTGATCCGCCAAACTGGGACGTTCTCATAGATATGTACCAGAATAAGCACTATAATCCTGCGGGCTTTCTTATGAGTGATGACTTTTTGGATGTGCTGTCAGCTCTCTGCAAAGAAAAATACCCTTATGTTGCCTTTGCGGAGACCTTCCACACCATAAGGTCAATGCTACTGCCTGTGCTTTATCTTTTGGGAACTAAGGTCCCGGAGGCAGACATCTATCACACCATATGTACCGGTTATGGAGGACTTTTGGGGGTTCTTGGCAGGTACAAGACCGATAAGCCCCTTATCCTTTCGGAGCACGGAATTTATTCCAGAGAGAGGGAAGAGGAGATAATAAGAGCGCAGTGGGTAATACCGTCTTTTAAAAAGCAGTGGATAAAGTTCTTTTACATGCTGTCGGATGCGGTATACAAAAGGGCCATTTACGTGACCTGTCTTTTCGGAAATGCAAATAAGATCCAGATAGAGCTTGGAGCAGATAAGAAAAAGTGCAGGATCATTCCCAACGGTATATGGTACGAGAGGTTTTGTAATATACCCATAAAGGAAGATGACGGTTTTATCGATATTGGGGCTGTTATAAGACTTGCCCAGATAAAAGATGTAAAGACACTGATCTATGCTTTCCACGAGCTGACAAGCAGGAGGAAGGACGTAAGGCTCCACATTCTTGGGGGCGTGGATGACCCTGAATATGCAGAGGAATGTTACCAGCTGACAAGGCAGCTGGGGCTTAAGAACCTTAAATTTGTGGGGCAGGTGGATGTAATAAAGTACATGGAAAAGCTGGATTTTACCATCCTCACAAGTATTTCGGAGGGGCAGCCCTTGTCGGTCCTTGAATCCTTTGCCGCAGGAAGGCCTGTTGTCACAACAGATGTGGGCTGCTGCAGAGAACTTATCGAGGGAGCAGAGGGAGATGTATTCGGAGTAGCAGGTTTTTTGGCTCCGCCCATGCATAGAGAAGGCATAGCAAAGGCTATGGAAAAAATGTGTGAAAGCCGCAGTGAGAGGCTTAACATGGGAGAAATCGGAAGGGCCAGAGTTGAAAAATACTTCAGGCATCCGCAGATGATAGCAAGATACGCCGAGCTGTATGAAGGCGCATATGGAATGTAACAGATGGCAGGAATAGGATTTGAGTTAAAAAAGCTCTTCAGAGCCACAGGTGTTTTATCAGTTCTCAGGGCATACGGTTATACCGGAATGATCACCGCAGGACCTATGCTCCTTGGAATGCTGTTTTTGATGAGCATAAGCACCATAGGAAAACTCACCGGATTATCCAAGGATGATCAGGATCTTTTGGTGTGTATGATAACCTATTCCCTTATTGCCTCCATGGTATTTACAAGTCTCTTTTCCATGGTCATGACAAGATATGTTGCAGATCTTTTGTACCAGGAAAAAGATGAAGAGGTGCTTCCTTCACTGGAAGGAATACTGTGCTTTATCCTTCCCACAGGCGGGATCCTTTGGGGAATATTTCTTATTTTTTCAAAGGCAGGGCTGGGGCTTTGCATGCTGCTGTTTGTCTTCTTCATGGAACTTTTAGTGGCCTGGACTGAGATGAATTATCTTACGGCCATAAAGGATTACAAGGGAATACTTCTGTCCTATGTGTTCGCCATAGCGGCAGCAGTTTTTGTGGCGGATATAGGATGCTCATTATTTGGCGCTTCCCTTGAGATGCTGATCTTCAGCGTATCCATAGGCTACGGCATAATGGTGGTGTATGATCTTATGCTTTTATATCAGTATTTTCCCAACGCCCAGAGGGATCATTTCGCATTTCTGCCATGGTTTGATGAGTACGGTGAACTTTCAGCCATAGGTTTTTTTACCAATATAGGTCTCTTTGCACATTTGGTGATAGCCTGGATAAGTGAGATAGGAGTGAACTACAGAGGTCTGTTCTATGGTGCCCCTCAGCATGATGTGGCAGCTCTGTTTGCCTTTATTTCCATACTTATAACCACCATCAATTTTGTAGCTTCTGTAGAAGTAAATTTCTATCCAAAATACAGAAGATACTACGATCTTTTTAACGGGGCCGGATCCATTATTGAGATAGAACAGGCGGAAAACGAGATGCTGACGGTTCTTGAGCATGAGCTTGTCTACACCGCCAGACGGCAGTTTTACGGGACTGCGCTGATGCTTTCGGTGGGACTTGTTATTTTGGGAAGACTTCCTCTGGGCTTTGATGCCCTTATGGAAGGGTACTTCAGGATACTCTGTGTGGGCTACGGAGCTTACGCTGTTGGAAATGTGCTTATGCTGATCCTCATGTATTTTACGGACTACTCCGATGCCAAAAATGCTTCGATCATCTTTGCGGTAACTACTACGGCGGGGAGTCTCTTTTCCCTGAACATTGACAGTAAATACTATGGCTTTGCCTTTGCGCTGGGAAGTATTATCTACTTTGTTTACGCCTTGGTAAAGCTTATGAAATATACCAGAAGACTACCTTATCACATCTTAAGCTCTCAGCCCATTGTGGCTGAGCCTAAGAGAGGACTTGCCTGTGCGCTTTATGAATATATCTTAAGGCAGCAGGACAAAAAGAAAGAGGACTGATCGATGAAAAAGGGCTCGCTATTGATCTTTTTTATCTTAATACTGCTGATTCTTGTCATGGGAGGCTCCTATGCCTATAACACCTGGTTCGAGGACAGCCTTGGGGCCGGGAAAAAAGAGGCTGAGGCGGTGACGGAGCTACTAAATGGCAATGAGTCTTTTTATGCTGCGGGAAATATCTCTGATAACAGTGCCCTTTACGAAGACAGCGGATTAGATGTTGTTACCATGTATCTGACGGTGCGAAAGGGGAATAAGTCAGAGGGCACGAATCACACCTGGACTGAGGTCAATGAGCATTCGGCATATTATTATGACGAAAAGGGAATTGACAGGTATAAGGTGGATGCCCTGCTTCAGGTTGGTACGGAAAAGGGAGTTGAGCCGGGAAGCCTTGGTTACGGAAAGGTCGCGCCAAATGCCACGGTTCAGATAAGAGGCCAGTCCTCCAGCCGGAATCCTCAAAAGAACTACAAGATAGAACTTAAGGAAAATCAGGGAAGCTGGAAGGGACAGACCACAATAGCCCTTAACAAGCATATGACGGATGGTCTTAGATACAGAAATAAGCTGGGCTTTGACCTTTTATCGGACCTGGATCAGCTTATGAGTCTCAGGACCCAGTTCGTCCATCTTTATGTAAAAGACCTAACGGAGACTGAAGAAGGTGAATTTGTTGATTACGGACTGTACACCCAGGTGGAACAGCTGAACAAGACAGCTCTACGGGCCCATGGGCTGGACAGGACAGGGCATCTCTACAAGATCAACTTTTTTGAGTTCTACAGATATGAGGATGTGATAAAAAATCAGTCGGATCCCGGTTACAATCAGAAGACTTTTGAGGAATATCTGGAGATAAAAGGAGCCACCGATCATTCAAAGCTTATTGCCATGCTAAGGGACGTAAATGACTATACTATCCCGATTGAGGATGTTTTGGATAAGCATTTTGATATGGCAAACCTTACCTACTGGATGGCCTTTAATCTTCTTACGGGAAATGTTGATACCCAGAGCCGAAATGCATATCTCTACAGCCCTCAGAATTCAGATACCTGGTACCTTTACAGCTGGGATCTGGACGGGTGCTTCACATATGATGAGGACATGATCCTCAATACAAACTGGGCAGGAGAGTGGGAGTTTGGTGTAAGTAACTACTGGGGAAATGTCCTGTTCAAGAGATGTCTTAAGTCAGATGCCTTCAGACAATACCTGGATCTGGCGGTAGGGGATATAAAGCAGTCCATGACAAAGGAAAAGATAAAGGGGCTTGTGGATGATTACAGGAAGGTAGTAGATAAATATCTCTATGAGGAGCCGGATGTAACCTTTGCCCGCCTGACACCGGAACAATACGATGAGATAAGCGACAATGTTCCTAACCTGGTGGAAATGTACTATGAGAAATATACAGAGTCTCTCCAAAAGCCCATGCCATTCTTTATCGGAGTTCCGGCCTTAAGCGATGATACTTTATACTTTACCTGGGATGAATCCTATGATTTCCAGAATGACGATATAAAATATCAATTGATATTGTCGGATGATCCGGATTTTTCAAATGTGATTTTTGATTATTCGGGATTCTGGAACAGCTGCGAAACAAAAAATCCCGGCTCGGGACAATATTTTTTGAAAATAACCTGCTCTGATGATGACGGAAATGTTCAGACGGCTTTTGATTATTATGATACAGAGGAACAAAGATCATATTCAACCATCTGTTTTTATATTTTTGAGGATGGAACAATCAGCAGACTTACCAATGAGGAATAAAGATGGCCAGGTTCAGACACGAACTGAAATATCTGATAAATTACGGAGAATATGAGGCTCTAAATATGAGACTTTCCAAGATCCTGAGCCTTGATCCCAATGCGGTAGGCGGCGACTATACCATTAGGAGTCTCTACTTTGATGATTTAAATAACAGTGCCTATGAAGAAAAAGAAATGGGTATTTTCTTCAGAAAAAAATATAGGATCAGGATCTATAACTATTCCGATAAGAGCATTAAGCTTGAGCGGAAATTGAAGCAGGGACAGTACATATACAAAGAAGCTGCGACTCTCACAAGGGATGAAACAGAAAAGATAATAAGAGGGGATTACGGATTTCTTTTGACAAACGAGCAGAACCTGTGCAGGGAGTTTTACTATGAGTGCATCTCAAATTTTATGAGGCCAAAGGTCATAGTTGATTACGAGAGGACACCTCTTGTGATGGACGAGGGAACCGTCAGGATAACTTTTGATAAGAACCTTAGGGCGGCTGCGGATACCTTTGATATCTTCGATGAGGGCCTGCCTGCATTTAACATCTTTAATGAACAGAAACTTATTCTGGAAGTGAAATACACGGAGTTTTTACCAAAGCTGGTAAAGGATGTGCTGCCACCGGCCTCAAGTGAATTTACGGCGGCTTCAAAGTACACCATGTGTCGGGACAGGATGGATGGTGTTTTGGTAAACAATTATTGCGCAAACTATGAGAACTAGTTAAGAAGCGAGGAGCAAAGATGAGCGTAAGAGATTTTATCAAGAACTCGGTTTTGAATTCAGACAATTATGGCACTGTGGATGTGTTTAACATAGCACTTTCGCTGTTTATAGCTCTTTTGCTGGGAGTACTGATCTATCTCGTATACAGAAGGTTCTATGCGGGGGTAGTATTTTCCAGGAGCTTTGCCATAACCCTTATCGGAATGTGCGTCTTAACCTGCATGGTGACCTTGGCAATCAGCACAAACATCGTTATATCCCTTGGTATGGTGGGAGCTCTTTCCATCGTGCGATTCAGGACCGCCATCAAGGATCCTCTGGATCTTTTGTATCTTTTCTGGTCCATAACAACGGGAATTACGGCAGGAGCGGGCATGTACATCCTGACAGTGGCAGCAGCCATCATAATGATAATAATGATCGCCTGCTTCTATGCAAGGAGCACAAAGGGTCAGGTATACGTGGCCATAATCCACTATGAGGGAACAAAGGCCGGAGATGACATAATCAGGGCCTTTGGAAAGATGAAGTATTTCATAAAGTCCAAGACCATAAGGGGCGACATTACCGAACTGGCGGTGGAAGTGGTAGTGAAAAAGAATAATCTCTTTTTCCAGGAGCAGATAAGAGATATTGAGGGTGTGAAGGACATTACACTCATTCAGTACAACGGGGAATACAATGGTTAAAAAAATACTCATACCGGCAGCAGTACTTGCGCTGGCTATAATAGGCTTTATCTGGGGGTATTACATGTTCTTTTTTAAACCGGGCGAAAAAGAAATTACTTTTAAGTACGACACTTCATCCTATGTGAATCCTTTGATGGGCTACGCTCCCGACGGGAGAAATACCGATCTTTGCGAGAAGGCCAGCCTTGTCTATGCTTACGTTACCTGGGCTGAGCTTGAGGAAAAAGAGGGAGAGTATGACTGGGGCAGCTTTGTAAAGAGATTTGACCTGGACAGATGGAGAAGCGAAGGGAAAAGACTTGTCTTTAGATTTGTGTGCGATTATCCCACAGGAGAAGAGCATCTTGACATTCCCGAGTGGCTCTACGACAAGACGGGAGACGGGGAATACTATACCATAACCTATGGAAGCGGCTACTGTCCTGATTACAATAACGAGATATTTATTTCTGAGCATGAAAAAGTCATTGCTGAGATAGGACGTTTTTTTGAAACGGAAATGAGCGGGTTCCTGGCCTATGTTGAGCTGGGAAGCCTGGGACACTGGGGAGAGTGGCATACCTACTATCCTGCAGGACTCCCCATGATGCCTGGAACTTATGTCAGGGAAAAATATGTAGCGGCCTATGAAAAAGCCTTTCCTGATGTAAAGCTTCTTATGAGAAGACCATTTGCCGAAAGGCCCGCAAATGCCGGTGTCTACAATGACATGACCGGTGATGTGCATGATACAGCTATCTGGCTTAACTGGATAAACAGCGGTGGGAAATACGATTCCACAGGGGAAGAGAATGCTCTTTTGCCTTGTCCTGAAATATGGAACACTGCTCCCGTAGGCGGGGAATTTACCAGCGGAACTCCAATGAGCTATATGCTTACGGATAATCTTTCAGAGACAAAAGAACTTGTCAGTAATTCCCATATGACCTTTATTGGCCCTAAGGTTCCCGATGTCAGGGCGTATCCGGAACTTTCAGGTCCTGCAGGGGAGGTTATTGGCTGCCTTGGTTATAGATATTGGGTAAAGAGCTTAAGGATAAAAAATGGCAGCGCCCCCGGAACAAAGGATGTGGAGGTCACTGTTAAAAACTCCGGCAATGCGCCAATATACTATCCCTGGAAGATGTGTCTTTATGTGGATGATTCTGGGAGCAGCGCCGGTTCCATTACCCGGTATGAGCTTGGAATAGACCTTAGGACTTTGCCTAAAGATGCGGAACAAGCAGTTGTTGTCAGCCTGCCCAAAAGCCTTATGGATAGCAAGGGGGCAAGGTTATATGCGGGAATCGAAGATCCTGTAAGCGGAACTCCGGCAGTGTATCTTACCATGAAAGTGGAGCGAAACGGCAACCTTTCACTTCTTTGGGAGAGGTGAGAAGACCGGAAAAAGCTTATATTGGAGGCTTTTTGGCAGAGGTATGAACTGACTTTTAAAGCTCTTGGGCAGCAGGGACAGAGTGTTTTAAGAGGATAGAAGCGAAAGAAAAGTTGCAGGGAGATTGCAGTTTCCGTATAATTAGAAATTGCCTTAATTTGTTGATTATGGCAGTGTTTTTTGTTTAGATGAGAAAAAGAAAGAGGATGTATTTCCATGTCAGATAAGGGCAAAAAAATAGTTTCAACTTTAAGATGGGATATCATACGTCTTGTGGTTGTGCTGTTTGCCGCATTTTTAATGGCTGCTAATATCCAGAGCTTTGTAAATACCGGAGGTCTTTATCCCGGTGGGGCCACAGGACTTACCATTATCATACAGCGTATGTTCTCTAAGTTTTTGGGAATAGAGGTGCCTTATTCTCCTATTAATATCCTGTTGAATGCCATTCCTATCTACATCGGTTTCAGGTACATAGGCAAGAAATTCACCATCTTTTCCATGATCATGGTTTTGGCCAACGGCTTTTTTGTTGATATGATCCATCCTCATGTGCTTACTCACGATCCGCTTCTTATCGCGGTTTTCGGAGGTATCATCAACGCCACCGCAATAACCATGTGCCTTGAAGTTGATGCCACCAGCGGCGGAACTGATTTTATCTCAATCTTTTTATCCCAGAGAAAAGGCGTAGATGCATTTCCCTATATTTTGGCGGGGAATGTGGTGCTCCTTACCATTGCGGGAATCCTTTTTGGTTGGGACAAGGCTCTTTATTCCATGATATTTCAGTACGTTTCAACTCAGGCTCTGCACGTTCTTTACAGAACCTATCAGCAGAGGACTCTGTTTATCATTACTGACAAGCCGGTGGAGGTGTGCGATGCCATCTACAAGAACAGCGGGCATGGAGCTACTCTTATAGACGGCGAAGGCTCTTTTGGCCATAAGAATAAAAAGATTGTGTACTCCATCGTAAGTGCTTCCGATACAAGAAAGCTGATTCCTCTTATAAAACAAATAGATGAGGGAGCTTTCGTCAATTCTATCCGCACTGAGGAAATCATGGGTAACTTCTATATGAGACCCAGAGATTAAAACAGGAACGGTAACCTGTTTGCAATAAATTTTGAAATATGTTATTACATTATGATGTGAGTAGGCCAGATGATCGCTGCCATGCATACGAAAGGGCATGGGAGAGGAAAGTCCGGGCTTCGAAGGGCAGGATGCCAGATCACGTCTCGTGGAGGTCACTCCCAGGATAGTGCAACAGAACTATACCGCGTTAGCAATGAGGCGGGCGACCGGACT
>JAEEGL012153638.1_pt1 | contig 16686 bp, 5 predicted proteins | sample 9134231 | NCBI WGS metagenome assembly JAEEGL01 (sample SAMN16246548, study PRJNA631951) | gut metagenome | biome: gut microbiome; feature: rumen; material: fiber-attached | host: Bos | place: Iran: Karaj | collected 2018-10 | reverse complement strand
TGTCGAAGCACAGGAAACAGAAGTCGGCGGCTTCAACAAAATCGTCACACAGATTACGGGAAAATTCGTTTACGGAACTTTGCGCTGGGAATCTGGCGTTCACCGCGTTCAGCGCGTTCCTGCTACAGAAAGCCAGGGCCGCTTGCAGACTTCAACTGTCACTGTCGCTGTTTTGCCAGAGGCTGAGGAAGCCGACATTAAAATCAATCCGGGTGATGTCCGTGTCGATGTAATGCGTGCGGGAGGACCGGGCGGTCAGTGTGTAAATACCACGGACTCAGCCGTTCGACTCACTCACATTCCTACGGGAATCGTCGTAATTCAGCAGGACCAGAAATCTCAGATTAAGAACAAGGAAAAAGCATGGGAAGTTCTTCGTGCCCGCCTGTTCGACTTTGAGCAGAGCAAACTTGATGCCGAGCGACGAGATTCACGCCGAAGCATGGTCGGAAACGGTGACCGCTCAGAAAAAATCCGCACCTACAACTATCCGCAGGACCGCGTAACTGACCACCGAATCAACCTTTCGCTCCACAATCTTCCAGGCTTCATGATGGGTAACATGGACGAAATGCTGGACGCTCTCAATGTCTACGCCAAAGAAGAAGAATTTAAAGCACTGGACAGCTAATGTGCCGCATGGATGCGGCAGAAAGCAGAGAGAGGATTTCCGCAAGGAAATTCTCTCTGGCTTAGCCTGTTTTTTATTTCTTAAAAATATTTAAAATAAATCGTAAAAAAAACTTAAATCGGTTGATGTTTCATATTTTCCGCTATAGAATAATTGTATCTTTATTCATAAGGGGAAAGTTATGAAAAAACGTTCATTCTATTCTATTCTAATCTTTTCTATTTTATTCTTTGCTGTAATTCCGTTTATTTCCTGTTCGGATGATGATGACGATGATGACTCAAGCGGAAGCTCGTCGTCGCCAGTTGTACTGCAAGATGCCAATCTTACGGATGTAGAATTTGATTCATCTACGCTGACACTCAAAGCGAAGGTGCCCCTTGCAAATGGAACCGTAATTAAGGCCACCTGCAACAGCAACGGGTTCACAAAAGAGGCTCAGGTAGATGGTGGCGTGATTTCATGGAACCTTGAGCAGGCGTTTACTGCCAATGTCCGTGCGGGAAAAGAATACAAAGTCAGTTTTTCTGCACCGGGATATAAATTCAAACAAGAATCAATCTGGTACTTCACAGATATTAAATACGACATTAACTGTGCTGAAGAAATCCTGATTTTTACGGACGCAATCGATTCATTTGCACTGCCTGTAATCAAACCCCTTAATTACGATGCGGCTGATGTTGAGATTGATACGACACTCAGGTCGCAGGGTGCAAACCTTACCCTTGAGCAGTTCAAAATGCTGGTCAAAGAGGAACTTCAGAACCCGCCTGCTGATGAGTCACAGTTCAGCGACGGACTTAATGCTACTTACTACTACACAATCAAACCAAAAAATGTAAAAGACCAGGCCCTAAAGGCAAAATTGACCATTGAAAAAGAAATCTACATAACATTCAAATATCAGGTGCTGGTTCGTTCTGTCAGAGCCACGCATTATGATGACACTCTGGAAGCAATTTGTTTTGCTGAAGAAACTCCCCTTGAAGAAGATATTGATAATGCCGGTGGAAAACTCACCTATCAGTGGCAGTCGTCAACTACTGGAGATGTAAATGAAGGCAACATTGAGGAAGGCTGGACTGACATTTCTGGCGCAACGGCAAAACTCTACAACATCACTCAGGACTCGTTCGGAAAATATTACCGTGTAAAAATCGTTCAGACATGGAGCAACGGTAGTTCTGGTTCTCAGGAATTGGAGCCGGTTTACTCAGCTCCGACTTCAAAAATCACCAACTATGTAAACACAAGCTTTACAATGCTTGATTATGACGGCGTTGTCCTCAAAGGTGAATCTCCGGATTCATCAAAAATCACTGGAACGATAATTGATGTCTGGGGTAAGGAATTGCAGCCGTCTGAATTCACTATCGAAGCCAAAAACAAAGAGGGGCTTGATTCTTCTAGTGAATGTGTCTTTACGCTTTCAAAAGATGGTTACGAGGATTGCGAAGTCAGCGTTTTCGTCACAGTCCAGAATGTAATTACAGAAAGCGAACTTCCTGGATTTTCAAACGATACAGCCTCAATTTCAGCAGGACACATCAAATTCAGTAATCTTGATCTGGATTTGGAATACTCCCTTCTCGCGAATGGAAACTGGAAAACGCTCGAAACCGGTGAAATCCCGGCACAGGAAGGACTCGTATTCTATTTCCGAAAAGCGGCAAAAGGAACCCCGAAAACGGCCGGTTACTTAAAGGAAAGTTCTGCCCTCACCATGACGGTCGCTAAGAGCAATCTCGGAACAAAACTCAAAACCCTCGTTATTTCAGATGTAAAACTTGATTTGACTAAGCTTACCCTCTCTGCAAAGACAAGCCTCGCAAACGGAACTGCCGTCAAGGTAACCTGCAGCAGCAATGATCATTCTGAGGAAGCACAGGTCGAAAACGGCACAATCTCATGGAATCTTGAACGGGCTTTCCCTGAGAATGTTCTTGCCGGAAAGAAATACAAGGTCACATTCACTTCTGACGGATATTATGCAAAAGAAGATTATGTCTGGTATTTCGCAAACATTAAGTACAAAATCAACTGCGAGAACGAAATCTTTGTCTTCACTGATGCAATCGATTCATTTGAATTGCCGGAAATCAAGCTCCTTAACTATGCAGAAAGCGATGTAACGATTGATGAAGGAATCAGGGCACAGGGCGGAAATTCTACACTTGCTGCGTTTAAGGAACTTGTAAAAGAAGAATTGAAGGATAAGCCAAGTGAATCAGACCTCAACAACGGGCTTAGTGCAATTTACCGATACACAATCATTCCTAAAAATATCAGCGACACTGAATTGGAGTCAAAACTTCTGGTTACAAACGATGTATACATCACTTTCAAATATCAGAAGGCGGTTAACTCTGTCAAAGCCGCACGCTACGAAGACAGGTTTGAGGCTCTTTGTTTCGATGAAGAAAGCGCACCTGAATCTGATGTCGAAACAGCCGGTGGAAAACTCAGCTATCAGTGGCAGTCATCAACTACTGGAACTGTAAATATAGGCAACATTGAGGAAGGCTGGACTAACATTGAAGGCGCGACATCAAAAGTATATGGCATCACTCAGAATGCGTTCGGAAAATACTTCCGTGTAAAAGTCGTTCAGACATGGGACTATGGAAGCGCAAGCTCTCATGACAGGGACCCGGTTTACTCTGCTCCGACTGCAAAAGTGACAAACTATGTAAACACAAGTTTGACAACGCTTGATTATGACGGAGTTGTCCTTAAAGGTGATAAACTTGACCCGTCAAAAATCAGCGGAACCATAATCGATGTTTATGACAAAAAATTCCCTGCATCTGATTTCACAATCAAGGCAAAGAGCACAGGTGCAATCACTGCTTCTGGTGAATATGCATTTACGATTTCAAAAGACACTTATGAGGATGCGGAAGTAAGCCTCTTCGTAACGGTTCAGAATAAATTCACCGCAGATGACCTACCTGGATTCTCAAAAGATACAGGCTCAATTTCAGCAGGCTGCATCAAATTCGCCAATCTTGATCAGGATTTGGAATACTCTCTGTACAACAACGGTAAGTGGAAAACACTCGAAACCGGTGAAATTCCTGCACAGGAAGGACTCGTATTCTATTTCCGAAAAGCGGCACAGGGAACTCCAAAAACTGCCGGCTACATAAAGGAAAGTGAAGTCCTCAGCATGACAGTCGCCAAGAGTAATCTTGGAACTAAACTCAAAAACATCGTTCTTTCAGATGTAAGCTTCGATCTGGAAACACTGACACTTTCTGCAAAGACAGCCCTCGACAGCGGAACTACAATCACGGCAACTTGCAGCAGCAATGATTATTCCGATGAAGCTCAGGTAGTAAACGGAAAAGTTTCATGGAAGCTTGAACGTGCATTCCCTGCAAATGTTCTCGCCGGAAAAGAGTATACGGTCACATTCAATTCTCAGGGCTATAATTCTGTTGAAAAGACCATAAAATACTTCACGAACATAAAATACAAAATCAACTGTGAAAAAGAAATCGTGATTTACACTGATGCAATTGATTCATTTAATTTGCCGGAAATCACCGTCCTCAACTATGCAGAAAGCGATGTAACGATTGAGGCAGGAATCAGGGCTCAGGGGGCAAATCTCTCTTTGACACAGTTCATAGAGACTGTAGAAGAAGCATTGAAGAATCCTCCTGCCAGCGATTCAGACTTCAGCAAAGGAATAAGTGCAATTTACCGATACACAATCTACCCGAAAAACACTGGCAGCAGTGAATATGAATCAAGCCTCGTGGTCTCAGAAGATGTCACCATCACTTTCAAATATCAGAAGCAGGTTAATTCTGTCAAAGTCGAACATTCCGACGAACTTCTTGAGGCAATTTGTTTCGAGGAAGCGACAGTGCCTGAATCAGAATTTGACACCGCCGGTGGAAAAGTCCGCTATCAGTGGCAGTCTTCAAGTTCTTCTAAGACTGGCTGGAGTGACATCGAAGGCGCAACTGCAAAAACCTATGCAATCACAAAAGAATCGCTCGGAAAATACTTCCGTGTAAAAGTCATTCAGACATGGACTGAAGAAAACGGAAACTCTCATGATTTGGAAGCAGTCTATTCTGCACCGACTTCAAAGCTTTTGAACTATGTAAATGTTTCAATGACCAGCTTGATTTATGACGGCCTTGTCCTCAAGGGCGAAACACTCAACCCGGCACAAATCAGCGGAACCGTAGTCGATATTTACGGAAATGAAATTGCAGCTTCTGATTTCATCGTCAAGGCAAAAGACACCGGTGCGATTAATGCTTCAGGTGAATATGTCTTTACGCTTTCAAAGAATACTTACGAGGATGCGGAAATTCCTGTCTTCGTCACGGTTCAGAAGAAAATCACTGCAGATGACCTTCCAGTCTTGTCAGAGCGCACAAACGAAATCCCAGAAGGCTATATAAGATTTGAAACGGTTGATTATGACCTTGAATACGCGCGATACAACAAGAGCGGATGGGGGCCAATCGCTGACGGAGACATTCCGGCATGGGAAGGACTTGTTTTGTACTTCCGTTACCCGGCACAAGGTACACCTAACACAGCCGGCTACATAAAGGAAAGTGAAGCACTCAGCCTGACAGTTACCAACAGCAATATCGGAAGATATGTTGAACCTGTGGTGCCAAAAGTAATGAAGCTTACAGATGTAGACTTTGACTTGTTTGAACTGGCTCTTTCTGCAAAAACGAACCTTCCAGACGGATTTGTCATTAAGGCAACTTGTGACAGCAACGGTTTTGCCGTTGATGCTCAGGTAAACGACGGCCTAATCAGATGGGACCTCGAACAGGCATTCCCTGAAAATGTTCTCGCCGGAAAACAGTACAAAGTCACTTTGGCGGCCGACGGCTATGATCCAATCGAAGAAAGCGTCTGGTATTTCGCGGATGTAAAATACAACATCAACTGTGATGAACAAATCGTGCTCTTTACTGATGCAATCGACTCATTTGAATTGCCGGAAATCAAAGTCCTCAATTATGCCCCGGAAGATGTTGATGTTGAGTCTGGTCTCAGGGCAACAGGCGCAAACCTTACCCTCGAACAGTTCAAAGAGGAAGTTAAGGAAAAACTTGCAAATCCACCGGAAGAGGAATCTGACTTCAACGCTGGAATTTCCCTCAAATTCAGCTACTCAATCACACCTAAGCATATTGATATTGACGCTATGCGCAATGTTCTGACCGTCAGCGAAGAAATTGACATCACATTCAAATATCAGGTTTTGGTCAGCTCTGTCGGAATCAACCGCTATGATGAATATTTGACCGCATACTGCTTTGCAAACGAAAGCGCACCAGATTCTGATACGGAAAATGCAGGTGGAAAAGTCAGCTACCAGTGGCAGTCGTCAACTAATGGAAGCGTAAATTCAAGCAACATTGAAGAAGGCTGGACTGACATCGAGGGTGCAACAGCAAAATCTTACCAGATTGATTCAAATTCATTCGGTAAATATCTCCGTGTAAAAGTTGTTCAGAAATGGCTGGAGCAGAACGGAACTTATTCTACTCTGGACCCAGTCTACTCTGAGCCGACTGCAAAAATCACGAACTATGTAAACACCACAATGACAAGTCTTGTTTATGACGGAATTGTCCTGAAGGGCGATAAAGTCGATCCATCAAAACTCAAGGGCGAAATCTACGATATTTACGGAAAGGTTCTCCAGCCTTCTGACTTTGAAATCAAGGCAAAATTCGATGAAGCCCTCAGCGGTTCTTCTAAGTGTGTATTCACTCTTTCAAGGAGGAATTTCACTGATGCGGAAGTAACTGTCTTTGTCACTGTTCAGTACAAAATCACTGAGGCTGACCTTCCGGGCTTTGACGAAAATGCAAGCTATATTTCTGCCGGCAAAATAAGATTCGCAATCCTCGACTTTGACATGGAATACGCAAAACACTATCCGAGCAACTGGAAGCAGGTCACTGACGATGAAGTTACTGCATACGACGGACTCGTGATTTACTTCCGTCATGCGGCGCTTGGCACTCCAAACACTTCCGGCTATATAAAGGAAAGTGAAGCACTCAGCATGACCGTCACAAATGAAGTCGTCGGAACAAGGACAACGGGAAGCGGCTTAATCGAAAGCATTGAGAACACAAAACTCGAACTGTCTAAGGTGACGAATCCGAGCGGACAAACTTTAATCATTCCAATCATCAGAAACGAACCTGTATTTGAAGGCTCATACACATTTGATTACATGATTGATGACACATACTATTCTGACCCAATCTTCTTCGAGAAGGGAATCTGGTTGGAAACCAAAGGTTACAGACTCCATATTCCAAAAGGTGCCCTTAAAGATGATGTATATCAGATTACCTGTATTGCAAGGGTCGTAGTTAATGGCCAGACGGTAAAAATCCTGTCTGCCGTTTATTCACTTAAAGTCAACTAACAGGAGGCGTTTATGTTTTTCAAGAAATTACTTCCTTTAATTATAACAGCGTCTTTACTCAGTGCCTGTTCGGACTTTTCTTCAGAAGATTCTGCTGCCAAAGCGGAAAATGAATCTTCTGCGGAAAAAGTCTCTCTTAAAATCAATTTTGACAAGGATGCTGCGCGAACCGCACTTCCTCAGGTTGACACAAGCTCACTCATTTACATTGCCCTTTCGTGCAACTTCAACGATACATCAAAGATTCTTGGCGAATGGACCTCAGAAGAAGCAATGAGGACCGGCACGATTGAATTTCAGACTGGAAAATACAAGTTTGACCTTGTCGCAAAGAGCAAGTCAGTCACTTTGTATGACAGCCTGACCGCAGAAATCAAAAACGGTGAGAACAGCCTGACTTTTGCGCCGAAATTTAAGGCTGTCGATTATACTTCCTCTGGAAACGGCAACCTCAATGTAAAAGTTGCTTTTGATGGCACAAATGTCAAGAAAGTAACAGGCGGACTTTATTACATCGACGGCACTCAGTGCGCAGGTTACAACGATGAAGAGCTTGAAATTTCATCGGGCGGCGAATGTACCTATTCAAAGAGCGGTGACGATGCTATTCCTTCTGGAAACTACATCGTAATCTTTAAATTCTACGCTGATGAAGAAAGAACAAAGTCTCTTGGAAATTACCGCGAGTACGCTTCCATTGCGGGCGACATGACAAGCCTTTCCGTTTGCCAGATTTCTTCTCTTGCATCGCTTTACAAAATTGAATACGAATACAACGGCGGAAGCCTCAAGGGCAGCTATACAGCTCCGGGAAGCTACACAAGGCGCACCGACACGATTACGCTTCCGGCAGCAGAAAACCTTGTCAAAACAGACTGGCAATTCATCGGCTGGTATGACAATCAGGACTTTAACGGAACTGCAATTACAGAAATTCCTTCAGGCTCAACCGGGAACAAAAAATTCTATGCAAAGTGGCATGAAGAGAAAACGATTACTTTTGTTCTGGACAATAATCAGGCAAGCATGGATGAGACCAAGAAGAATCTGACTGTCCTTAAAGGTACAAAGACTGTCATTCCATCGGCAAGAGAACTTAAAATCGTCAATCCAAGTGACAGGTATTTCCACGGATGGTCTACAAAATCAACTTCTCAAGAAATTGAGTACGATGACGGAGATGAAATAGAAGTAGATGATAACATCGTCCTTCATGCAGTCTGGGCGGTTTCGGCAATAGATACTGATGAAGATAGACCTGATGACAAGAGGGATTATGACGCTGACGGACTTACCGACTGGGAAGAAGTTTACAAATATTTTACTGACCCTTCAAGCAAGGACACTGACGGTGACGGCTGGACGGACGGTGAAGAAAAAGAGCTTTACAGTTCTTCGACAAAGACATTCAGCCCTCTCATTGCAGACACTCCGGACCTGCAGGTTGTTATTACGGGCGATCCGAGCATAGGTTACACATATAGCCTTGGTACCAGCGGTACTGAATCAACAAGTGAAAGCATCAGCGGAGGAAAAACAGGAAACAGAGGCAGTACAAACACAAGTACATACTCACATTCAGTTACAAGCCAGTGGAGTGAAAAATTTGGTTTTTCCATCACTGGTGGATTGAAGGCTGGCTGGGAAATACACGCAGAAGAATCTTACGGAAGAAACAATACAAACGGAGATTCCTACACCTATTCACAAAATCAAAGTGACGGCTGGTCTCAATCATGGTCGAACGGAAAAAGCAAAAGCGAAAGCAAGACAAAAACCCTTACATCTGCTTCAATCAAAGTTCCTATAAAGCTTAAAAACCCAAGTCCGATTTCGTACAATGTAAAGAGCATAACTTTCTCTATAACCAGAGTCGCGAACAATACGACACGCGATACGGTTCCTATTGTAACGATTCAAAAGAACGATGTTGGAACCATCGCTCCAGGTGATGAAACCAAAGAATTCTTCATTAGCGAAAAACTTCCGAATACGGATGTCGGCCAGAAGCTTGAAGAACTGCTGAAATATTCAAACGGTTTCAAAGTTGAAATTGTCGGTTACACAATCACCATGTTCAAGAGCGGTTTCAATGCGGCGAACGATTTTACGCAGGCACTCACAAAAGTAAAGGCAAAGACCGCTTCGGTTTACATTGATTGCGGACCTGAGAGCGGCCGTTCTCCAAAAACATACAACATCGCTGTAAAAGGGCTTTACAATCCTCATGCTTCAAGCCTTGATGATTTGTACCAACCTGTTACACTTAAATATGTTTTTGACAAAATCCTTAAACTCACGCCAAACAGTGCTTCGGGCTACGAACTGGGTGACAAGGCTAGCGGCTACCCGGGATTCATAAAGTCAATTTACGGAATTACCAATAAAAAAGACTTGAAAAATGGCGCATGGTACATTGGCATTCAAACCGTAGAAGACGAAAGAAATAAGGCATACCTCTACACTCCAAGCAGCAACGGCTTTGTAGACCTTGAAAGCATAATTCTCAAGGCTGGCGACCAAGTTTCCATAATCTACGATGTGGATAAGGATGGAGACGGCATTTTGCGCAACGAAGAACTTATACGCGGCACAAGTGACGAAAAAGAGGATAGTGACGGAGACGGACTGTCTGATTATAAAGAAATTTACGGCTGGTATGAGCCTAACATAGGACTTGATGAGAAATACTCAACCGTAAACAAGGTCCATACAAATCCATGCTCTACGGATACAGACGGCGATAAGGATGTCGATTACAACAAAAAAGATGCAAGTAATGGCACACAGGATAAAGATCCAATGGTTGCCAAATACGACACGAGAATAACTATAAAGCATGCAAAATATGCTTTGCAGGATAAGGAATTCAAAACATTTGATTTGGAAAAGGAGAATTCGCTTGGCAGTATTGAAGCTAACATAAACTATGTTGATAGCGATAGTCTTTATTTCGATATAGAGATAGACAATCCTTTCGGCATAGTTGATGTCAGTACAGATACGACAGAAGAAAAAAAATGGGAAGAACTCAGAAAAGACGCTGATGGAAATTGGCTGCCGCAAATAACTCCAAAACTGGGAGAGAATGTTGTTTATGTAAGATGCAGGGTTCCCAATGGTGCGAAAACCTATGCGGAGAAAGTGTATCCACTTAAATTTAAGTCAAGATTCAAGACTTTGAATAACATTATTGTTGCTCCAAAAGCTGACGGAAAAACGGATATCAGCTGGGACTCATATTCCGACAGCAGGCTTATGGGAGAAAACTCCGGCCTTGTACTTAAAGTTGTGAATAGGAATAAGGTATTCAATGTGCAGGATTTTACCTATTCTGATGCAGTAAATGCCCAGGAGACTGTTTCAGACACTGAAAAAAGCAGTTATTTCTTCGTAAGGCTGACAAAAAAACTCAAAGGTGGTGTGTATAGTGATATGGTTCTTGCGCCAAATACGAACTATCAGTTTTTGTTTTATGCTTACACCGGCAAGACCGGCGAGTTTACATATCGACTTGTTGGCCATCAGGTTATAAAAACAGGTAAAAGCACTATGGGCAAATTGACTTTCTGGATGCATTATGTGCAAGCCGTGGAAGATCATGATGGAGCTTATAATCCAAATTATTACTGGAATATTTCTGATTCATCGAAGTTAGGGGTTGGCAGCCTAACTTTGTCGCGTGACAAAACCAGCGATATGAACGACAGTTCATTGAAATATAGGGTATTCGGCGGCTCCAACAGTGTACAAAATAATCTTCCTACGAAATTCGACTCTTATACATCATCGAAATTTGAGGCAGAGTTCAGCAGAAATTCGTACCATACATTTGAGATTAACATTAATGCCTGGGAAAGAGACAGACAGGCTGATGATGACCAGCTTGGAACCTCAACGCTGAAATTCTATCATTATCCAAGTGATGACTCCTGGCGTTGCGTGTGCTATATATCCCATCATGGAGATTCGAGAAAAGCTTTTGATTTCAAGCAAACTTATGATATATATAGCGGTGAGTGTACTGGAAAGAATAACAAACCGTCCGGCTACTCGCATATTTGGAATTCAGACGACGGTGCAATATCGTTCTATTGGGATTTTGCCTGGGATTAATTATAAGGATGATTAATGAAAAACTGTACTAGAGGAAACGGCTTATGAAAATAAAGAAAACCATTACACTGCTTACGGCAGTTTTAGCCCTGTTTGTTTCTTGTTCAGAAGAATTCCTGGGCAAGGAAGAAAACAGCGCAGTCAATGACGATAAGGCAGTTACGATTAAAATTTCCATGGATAATGACAGTTCTCGCACAGCCCTGCCTGAAGTTGATGTCGAAAAACTGTCATACCTCATTCTCCGCTATTCAGATTCAAAAACTTCTGAAAGCTCTGAAATCATTGGAGAATGGAACAGTGTGTCAGAAATGACTGCAAGCACCCTGAATTTCAAGCTTGGAACATACACTTTTTCTTTCTATGCATCAAATGGAGCATCTATTTTTACCGACACAAAAGAATATGAAATAAAGGAAGGCGAAAACAAACTTGTCTTTGTCCCAAAACTGAGCGTCACGGGAACGGAAAACAATGGAAAGGGAAACCTTGAAATTGAAATGAACTGCAACCCGATGAAGGGCACGGAACAGGTAATCCAGCTTGTAACCTGCGGCCTCTACACGCTAGACGGTGAAGTTGTACCAGGATGCAGCGATATAGAACTTGAAATGACTTCGGCGGGAAAGTGCAAATACTCAAAGACTGACATTCAGAGCGGAATGTATGTCGCGTGTTTCAGCTTCTACGGCGACACCGAAAAAACACTTCCCGTTGCAAATTACCGTGAGTATGCGACAATAGCGGACGGATTTACGAGCAAGTCAAAATGTACGCTGACTTCAACAAGCGAAATCTTCTCAATAAATTATGAGCTGAACGGCGGTCACTTTGCGGAAGGCTTCACGACCCGTGGTTCATACACAAGAAAAGGCGATGAATGTATTCTTCCGGTCGCAGATAATGTTTCAAAGACAATCGGAGGCATCGAGTTTAAATTTTACGGCTGGTATGAGACTCCGGAATGTGATGGCCTTGCCATAACATCAATTCCTTCAGGTTCAACAGGCAACAAAACATTCTATGCAAAATGGCGCAGGGGCCTGACGATTACCTTTATCAACGATGATGGAGAAACGATTGTCCAAAAAACTCAGCGTGCCGTGGAAGGCGAGACTGTGGTCCTCGAAACTCTGGAAAAACTTGGTTTTGCCAGCGACGCAAAATTCCTGGGATGGATTCAGCGTAAAGATGATTCCTCATCAGAAAAAGTTGCTCATTACAGAGACGGAGACACTGTTACAATCAATGAGGATTTGACCCTCTATGCCGAGTGGGGAGCGATAGTCATAACGGAAGACGAAACCAAAGATACTGACGGCGACGGTCTTTCCGACTCTTATGAAATCAAAACATTGCATACCGACCCTACAAGCAAGGACACTGACGGTGACGGCTGGACGGACGGTGAGGAACTAAGTCTTTTCAATGCCAATACAAGAACTTTCAATCCTTTGATTGCCGATCTTCCGAAGCTCGACATTGTAATTGACGGTGAGCCAAAGATTTTCTACAACTTTTCGCAAGCCGTAAAAGACGATTCTTCAGAAAGTGAAAGCATATCGCGAAGCACAAGCGGAAGCCAGTCAAGTTCAAAATCCAACGCGCACTCTCATTCCTCAACATACACCTGGAGTGAAAAGGCGGGGGTAAAGGTTGTATCTGACTGGACTGTAACATCGGGGCCTAGTCATGGAATTACATTTAGCGCAGAACAGAGTTCCGGATACAATGTAACAAACGGAGATACCTGCACTTATTCAGCAAGCCAAAGCGAGGGCTGGTCTAACTCGTGGACAAACGGAAAAGCCAAGAGCCGGACAACTTCAAAGACAGTTACGGGCGGAACATTAGAGATTCCTATAAGATTCAAGAATATCGGAAACATCGCCTATGTAATAAAAAATGCCACAATAAGCATATACCGCATTCCGACAGACAAGCCCGTAGCACTTGAACTGACTTCAACAGTAGCAAATAACTATAGCTTGACTCTTGCACCGCTAGAGCAGTCCGGGCAATACATGCTTGCGGTAAATTTTTCCAACCCTGAAAAAGTTGAGAAGCTTTTGAAATACTCAAGCGGATTTACCGTAAGCCTTGCTTCTTATAACATCACTATGTATAAGGACAAGAGCGCGACAGGCAGCAGGGTGAATGACTTTACGGAAGCACTCACGGAAGTAAAGGCAAAGACGGCTTCAATTTTCATTGACTGGGGACCTGGAAGCGACCGTAAGGCAAAGACCTATAATGTTGCCGTCAAAAACCGCTACAGAACCAATGCCGAAGGGCTTGACGACCAGTATGAAGAAACTTCTCTGAAATATGCATTGGATGAAATTCTCAAGGTTCCGGAAGCAGATGGAAAAGGCTATAAACTCGGTAACGGGGGGCTGATAGAATCCTTTTACGGAATCAAAAACAAGAGTGAGCCAAAAGAGGGTGTATGGGTTATCAGTCACGCCCAGGGCATAAATTCTGCGGAAAAGCATGTTGATTTTTACTACACACCGACCAGCACTCAGGATATGAACAAAATCATACTCCACGCTGGAGATGAAATCTCAATAATTTATACAGTGGATAAAGACGGTGACGGTGTTCCTCTTCATGAAGAGCTGTTCAGAAACACAAGCGATGAAATGGTCGATAGTGACAAAGACGGTCTTAACGACTACGAGGAAATTCATGGCTGGTATAGAACTGGACTTGACTCAAAATACAATAAAGACAACAAGGTTTGTACCAATCCTGCCTTAGACGATACGGACGGAGATGGAATCAAAGACAATGAAGATTTTGATCCGATGGTTCGAGAAATCAGCAATGATGCCTCTCTTAAAGCTGTCAGCTATTCAACAAAAACAGAGGACAAAACTTTTAAGGCTCTAAGCTTTAATAATGAAAAAATACCGGAAGCGACTGTGCCTGGCAAGTTTGAGAATTCATATATATATCTTAACGCAAATCCAGCTTCTGCTTTTGCGAAAGTGCTGTACTGTCAGGACGGAACCACTTTTGACAAGGTGCTTACAAAAAACACTCAAATTCCACTCCAAATCGGTCAGAACAAGGTGTATTTAAAATGCATTGCTCCGGATGAAATTACGGAAAAGCAATACATAGTCAATATCGATTCAGATTTCTGTGCACTAGAGAATTTTACTGTAAGTATAGACACTCGCCCCGGAATGTTTGATGGAGAAGTAAAATTTTCATGGAAGTCTTACTGGGATGGGCGTTGTGTAAAGGAAAAAAATGGTGGTTATGTTCTTTATATCAGAAGTGAAGATTCCGTAAAATCATTTGACCTTCCGATTACAGAGACTAAAAAAGATGAAACAACAGCTATCAAAATAAAACCTGAAGATTTCAAATTATATAAAGAATTTATCTTCAGACCGGGTAAAGATGTCTTGACGAATGGAGGTGTTAACTTCTCTCTTCTTCCATACAAGTCTTATTCTGTTTATCTGTATGCATTCTCTGAAAACGCTACGCAGAGTACATATAAATACAAGTGCCTTGCCTCAAAAGCGTTTAAGACCCCAAAAAGTGGCACTGGAACGCTTACTTTCTACGCCCATTATGTTGAGGATTTGTTTGACAGAGCTGATATTTACGATCCCCAATATTTTTGGGAGATAAATGATACATCCAACTTTGGACTAAGTGCTTGCTCACTACCTAAAGCCAGCGCTCAGGATTGGGATATAGATGACGAAACGGAGCCAAAATACTACGCTTTTGGTGCTTCGACTCACTACTATAGCTATACGAACCCTCCAGCAAAATTTACGGCGGATACAAAAACAATCCAAAAAGAATTTTCTCGAAACAGTGATGCAAGCTTCAGTGTTACATGGCATGGAAATGTCCTGATGCCTGGTTCTGAGTATAACCTGGGTGCGATTACTGCAACATTTAATTATTCGTGTAAGGAAGATAAGTGGACTTGTAGCTGGGAACTGACGGATACGGGTGGTTCTACTCATAAATGGGAGCAAGTATCCGGCAATTGTACGGTGGGATACGGTGAGCGAACTAGCGGCAAAAAATGGGAGCTTCATCATTATCGGGGCTGGCTCGACTTCCATTGGGATTTAGGCTGGGATTACGAAGAGTAGTCGGCCTTTTCATATAAATTATTTATAAGGAGGCTCTTATGAGCAAATTCATTAAAACACTGGCAGTAATTTCTGCCCTTGCAATCTTTGGCGCAGGCTTCATTTCCTGCAAGGATGACGAAGACAACGATAGCAACACAAGCACTGTAAACACCGGCTTCGAAGGGACGTATTATAATGTATACGCTATTAATAATCTGAAAGATAGTCCGAAAACAGCTTCCTGCGGTGTTGAGGTAATTAACTTTAAAACAGACGCTTCGGCAGACTTTAAATCCTATACCAGGAAATATGAAGAGGGATTTGGCAATATTAACCAGGCGAAAGATGTAGTCTTTTATTACACAAAATCTGACTCAACTTTGAATTTTAATGTCACAGCTGATGATGTCAGAGAATATACTATCAATAGTGAAGATAATACCATAAGATGGAACGGTAGAATCTATGAAAAGCATGCAATAAAAGAAGTCTATGCAACTGCATCTATAGATACTGAGTCAGCAATAACAGTTGCAGATGCTAAAGCCTACATTCTAAGAGAAGACGGAACATACTTGCTTGTAAATGTGTTGAGTAAAATTGAATCATTCCAACGGGAATCAACTGTTGAAAAGAATAGCAAGAACGGAACATACACAAAATCAGGAACAACTATTACTTTCAAGGAGTCGGATTCAGGAGATGAAATAACAGGAACAGTTTCTGTAGATGATGGCAAAACATATTTAAGCTTTGACAAAGATAAGGAATTCCTCAAGCTCTAAGCTCATCTTTGTTAAAATATTTTCAACTTTTTTAGAAGTTTATTGTACTTCTGACAAAGTTGTTCGTATAAATTAGTGTAAGCAATTATGGCTGTTTCGATGAAACACAAAAACAACCGCGAAAGCGGAAAAAGGAGGCATGGTTATGACAAAGAAGGAATTAAAAGAAGAAGAACTGGATCAGGTTTCAGGCGGTTCAAATCCAGAAATTAGGATTAAACCTATCTCAAAAAAAGACACGGAAGAGTGGCTTAGACAAAAAAAAGTACGATGTGATGTAGGTGATGTCGTTGAAAATGAAGTTCAGGGAATAAGAAAATATTAATCCCAGAAGATTGAAAACGGGGCTGTCCAAAAAACGGACGGCCCTGATTTTTTTTAAAGACAATGACTCTGTCTTGATTTTTTGAAAATACTTGTGCAAAATGAACGGGCTTATGACAATCCAGCAGGCAAAAATCTACGGAAAAAACGAACTTACCTCTTCCCCGACACCGGAACTTGATACGGCGGTTTTGTTGCAGCATGTCACAGGCTTTGACAAAACGCATTTGCTTTTGAACCGCGATTTTGAGCTTTCTTCCGAGCAGGAATCGGACTTTCTGG
>JAEEGL010250971.1_pt1 | contig 16686 bp, 16 predicted proteins | sample 9134231 | NCBI WGS metagenome assembly JAEEGL01 (sample SAMN16246548, study PRJNA631951) | gut metagenome | biome: gut microbiome; feature: rumen; material: fiber-attached | host: Bos | place: Iran: Karaj | collected 2018-10 | reverse complement strand
GGTGTATGAATGATCTCGGCGCCTAATGCCTTCATGACCTTCTGTTTCTCGATAGAGAACTTCTCGGGAACCGTGAATACAACGTGATAACCCTGATTTAATGCTGCTATGGCGATTCCGATACCGGTATTGCCGGCAGTAGCATCAACGATCGTTCCGCCTTCCTTAAGGATTCCCTTCTCCTTCGCGTCATTTATCATGTACATGCCTACACGATCCTTAACGCTTCCGGCAGGGTTCATAAGTTCAAGCTTTGCATAGATGTTTACTCCGGGCTTGATGCCCATATGGTTGATCTTGAGAATCGGAGTATTGCCGATCATTGCCTTTACGTCTTCGTATACGTTGTTCATGATAGTCACCTCTTAAGCCTTAACTGAGTTCTCGATTGCCTGCTTAAGATCTGCGATGAGATCGTCTGCGTCTTCAATACCTACTGAGAATCTTATGAGCTCATCTACGATACCGACTTCCTTACGTATGTCAGCGGGGATAGCAGCATGAGTCATCGTAGCGGGGTGGCATACGAGAGACTCGACTCCGCCCAAGCTCTCTGCAAGAGTAATGAGGTTCAATGATTCATAGAACTTCTTGTAGTCGTACTTATCGTCTAGGACAAAAGAGATCATCGCGCCTGCACCCGAAGCCTGCTTCTTCTGAACCTCATATCCGGGATCAGTCTCGAGTCCGGGATAATAGACCTTGCTTACGAATCCGGAATCGACAAGCCAGCGTGCGATCTTCTGGGCGTTAGCGACATGTCTGTCCATGCGGACGCCGAGAGTCTTGATTCCTCTTATCATGAGGAAGCTGTCCCATGGAGCGAGCACTCCGCCGATAGCGTTCTGCAGATAGTACAGACGGTCTGCGAGCTCCTTATCCTTAACTACTACGAAGCCTGAGATCGTATCGGAGTGACCGCCCAGATACTTCGTTCCGCTGTGGATTACGATGTCTGCACCAAGCTCGAGAGGACGCTGCAGATAAGGCGTCAGGAATGTGTTGTCTACGATAACGGGAAGGTTGTGTTTCTTACCGATCTTGGATACTTCTTCGATATCTGTGATCGTGAGAAGCGGGTTCGCCGGAGTCTCGATATAGATCGCCTTAACATCAGGTTCGATCGCCGCCTCAACTGCAGCGAGATCAGAAGTATTCACGATCTTGTAAGTGATATTAAAGTGGCTGAATACGTTGTCTAAGATACGGAACGTGCCGCCGTAGATATTGTCGGATACGATGATCTTATCGCCGGACTTGAACAGTGACAGAACCGTATTGATGGCCGCAAGTCCTGAGGCAAAAGCCAGGCCGTATTCTCCTCCCTCAAGATCTGCAATCAGCTTCTCGAGTGCGGCACGCGTGGGGTTGCCTGTCCTCGAATATTCCCACCCGCGATTCTTGCCGAGGCCGTCCTGCTTGTATGTTGATGTCTGGTATACGGGAACGTTTACCGCACCTGTCGTCTCATCTCCGTCGATACCGCCGTGGATAAGAAGTGAATTAAGTTTAAGATCCTTACTGTTGCTCATTTGGTGTTTCTCCTTTTGGTTTCTGTTTGAGTTTGTAGTCATAAAAAAGCCCGGGGCGTTCACTCCGGGCTCAAGGAAAGTCTGTTCTTCAAAATTCAACATCGCGAAATGCCGAGGGACATATCTTCCTTCGCCCGGGGATGATACATTCGACAACACATGTTTCTCATTACGTTGAATTCCTTTCGTTTATTCATGCTGTTGATTATAATTCTACCTACCTACTATGTCAATAGGTATTAATTCTCCGAAAAAGCCCGCGCATATGTCAGGGGGTGCGGCGGGCTTCGGCGTGAGGACAGATACAACCCTCACCATCGACTGTATCGATGTCAAGCGGATTATTTCAGAAAATACCTACTATGTCAACGGGTTAATGATGATCACAATCCCGCATAAGCCATATAAACATGCTTCATCTTCTCATCATCGTAGATATAAGTGTGGTCGTGACGCCTGCCTTCATACACAAGCTCACCGCCCTCATACACCTGCAGGCAGTTTACCGGAAACTCGACCCAATGCCCGTCATCTAGCGGATGCGTCGAGAACAATATTCCGTCCTCACTTTCCTTGCTGTAAAGCGTGCCCGGCTCATTCTTATGAAGATACAGATACTTCCCGTCGTAGACCATGAGGTTCACCTTATTACCGGGAACGATCTTCGCGATCACGTCCTCGACCAGCCTCATCCTGTCCTCAGGAGCATTCACATCAAGCCCGTTCATGCGGTCAAGCAGATACAGCAGGATCCTCTCGGAATCCGTGCTGCCTTCCTGCACATAATGGTACTTCTCCAGCACCGGCGCCTCGAAAATCGTCCCGTTATGGAACAGCACCCACTTCCTCCCGTACTTGTCGACACCGCTGAAAGGATGCGTATTGGGCGCGCACACGTCGCCTATCGTGGCGTAACGGATGTGCCCGAGGCAGAGTGTGGTGGAGATGTTTTCGCTCAGTATGTTCTTAAGCAGAGTGCTGTCGTTCGCCTTGAGTTCTTCTTTTACCAGAAGTTCGCGCGCGGCATCCTTCAGGTAGAGGCCCCACCCGTTGCGGTGCTCCTCGCTGTGAGAGAAGAAGGTCTTAAGCGTACTGTTGACCGTTGCCCGACGCTTTCCCGTGAACGCGTACAGCTCGCACATGGTTAAGGTACTCCTTCTCTTCTTCATCAAGGTGTCCCGTCGCGACACCAATGAGATGCTCTGCCCACTCGCGGGCAGTCTTGCCGTTATAAGCGACAGCATCGAAGCCGTCCCTCTCGATCCGCTCGACGACATCCTGTATCGAGCCGGAGTCCTGAATATACTCGAGCTCTTTCGACAGCAATGTGACCGCACTGTCAGAGTAGATGATGCCCTTAATGAGCGCGACGTAACCGAGAGCCTTATCACGCGGGACCGCATCGGCGATCCTGATCTCGATATAGTTCTTCACTCTGAAGTGGAAGAAACCCATCGACATAATGTGCTCGATGATCCTCTTCTCACGGTCAGGCTCAAGATCGTTCTCATTAATGATGCCTTCAGCGACCAGGTCGCGTGCAGTCTTCGAACCGACGCCTGTCGTCTCGCCGTTATCTGCGAACAGTATAAGCGGCGTGTTGTAGATGACATCGGCCATCTTGTCGTAACCGAAGTCCGCGTCGAATGAATGCGGAACAAATCCTGTTCTGGCGGGATCGATATCATCCCACTGCTGGATCCTCAGAAGATGCGGCTTATCTTCCGCACCGGGCATCGTGGAATCAGGGTCAGACTTATTCTCCATCATGATCATAAGGATCGGAGAAATCTTCTGGAGCAGGCGAAGCTTCCTGACCATGTCTTTCTCAGAAGAATAGTCTACCGAGATCTGTGTGGAGCCGGATGCGCGCATCATGTACTTACCGTACTTGCCGCTCGTCTTGAAATATTCATCCATATGAATGTATCTTTTCTTAGGCGACAAAGCGATGTCATCCGGAAGGATCTTGCCGAGCTCGACGAGAGGCAGATTGCCCTTCACGATGAACGAATATCCTTTATCGGCAAGTATCGGGGCCCACAAGTCGACGAACTTATCGTATACTCGGCGGATCTCTGAGATCGACGAATACGGATTGATGCTGATCTCGAACTGGCACGAAGGCTCGAGGCTTGTCGAGTATTCATCAGTCGTATAGCCGACCGGGTATCCGCCCATGTATATGATCTTCGCGTTAAGCGAATCACCGACTTCCTTGATCAGATCCGAGATCGTATGAAAGTCGATCTGAACGCCTTTCTCATTGATCACAAAATGCTCGATCTCCAGACCGAGCTTCTGTGTATTGGTTTCGCCTCTTCTTATGTAATCCGATATTGATTGCCTAAGACTCATTTATTCCTTGTTATTCTCCTCATAATCTTTAAGCGCCGCCTCGATCGCTTCCTGCGCGAGCACCGAGCAATGCATCTTGTAATCCGGCAAACCGTCGAGCGCCTCGGCTACTGCTTCGTTCGTGAGCTTACGTGCCTCCTCTACAGGCTTGCCCTTGATAAGCTCAGTCGCCATCGAGCTTGATGCGATCGCACTTCCGCATCCGAATGTCTCGAACTTAACGTCCTTTACGATGTCGTCCTCGATCTTGAGGTACATCTTCATTATGTCTCCGCACTTCGCGTTGCCTACCGTGCCGACGCCGTTCGCGTCCTCGAGCACGCCGACGTTACGCGGATTTCTGAAATGGTCCATTACCTTCTCGCTGTATAAAGCCATGTTGTGCCTCCCTTATAAAATGTGCTGTACTTTGCCTGCTTCGAGGTCGCGCCACACAGGCGAGAATCCTCTCAAGTAAGTGACAACTTCCTTCACCGACTTCACGATGTACTCCGCGTCATCGTCCGTGATGTCCTCGCCTATCGAAAGACGCAGCGAGCCGTGAGCGACGTCGTGCACTCTGCCGATCGCGAGCAGCACGTGGGACGGGTCGAGCGAACCCGATGTGCACGCGCTTCCTGAAGAAGCCGCTATGCCCTTGTCGTCCAGAAGCAGCAGGAGCGACTCGCCCTCGATGCCCTCGAAACAGAAGCTGATATTAGAAGGCACGCGGTGATCCGCATCGCCGTTAAGAGCGGAATGCGGGATCTCGTTAAGACCCGCGATGATGCGGTCTCTTACGGGTGTGAGCTTGCTGCTGTAGGTGTCGAGATTTTCGACGGATTCCTTAAGAGCAGTTGCCATCGAAGCGATGCCGGGGACGTTCTCCGTGCCCGCTCTCTTGCCTCTTTCCTGCGCGCCGCCCTCAATCAGATTAGAAACGGCGATGCCCTTTCTCGCGTAGAGGAAGCCCGTGCCCTTGGGGCCGTGGAACTTGTGGCCCGAAGCCGAGAGCATGTCGATGTTGTCGTCTTCGACGTTGACCTTGATGTGGCCGATGGCCTGCACCGCGTCCGTGTGGAAGATGACGCCGTGGTTTCGGCAGATCGCGCCGATCTCGCGGATGGGCTGGATCGTGCCGATCTCGTTGTTCGCATACATTACGGTAACGAGCGCGGTGTCCTCGCGGATCGCAGCTTCCACTTCCTCAGGCCTTACGAGACCGTTCTCGTGAACGTCGAGGAGCGTAATCTCGAAGCCCTCCTTGGCAAGCTTGTTCAGCGTGTGCAGGATCGCGTGATGCTCGAACTTCGTGGAGATGATGTGCTTCTTTCCCTTGCGCGCTCCGATCTTCGCCGCGGAGAGGAGCGCCTGGTTGTCGGCCTCCGAGCCGCCCGACGTGAAGATGATCTCCTTCGGGTTCGCGCCGATTGCTGCTGCCACGTCCGCCCTCGCCTGCTCGAGCACTTCCTTGGCCTCCTGGCCGAAGCTGTAGAGGCTCGACGGGTTGCCGTAAGTGGTTCCGATAAGGCTGACTAAAGTCTGTACCGCCGCTTCACTCATCTTGGTCGTCGCGGCATTATCTGCATAGATCATGGATCGTTTTCCCTTCAAATGTGATGAATGAATCTTATTACCTATTCCCTAGTATGTCAATGGGTAAATAGGAATTCACTGTTGTTTACCTACTAATCCGTAGGTATAATAGGCTTACGTCAGGGGACGATTATTCTAAGGAGCATGACCATGATCTCAACAAAAGGAAGATACGCCATCCGCGTGATGCTGGATCTGGCGACTACTAACGAAGATAATTATGTCCCTCTTAAGGACATCGCGGAGCGCCAGGGTATTTCGAAGAAGTACCTTGAGATCATCGTAAAAGAGATGGTCGCCGGCGGTCTTATCGTTGGCGCTTCCGGCAAGGGCGGCGGCTACAAGCTCGTGCGCAAGCCCTCCGAGTACTCCGTGGGCGAGATCCTGGAGCTCATGGAAGGAACGCTCTCATCCGTGGCGTGCCTTGCCGACTCGGCTTTTCCCTGCGAAAGAAGAGCAGAGTGCGAGACCCTGCCCATGTGGAAAGAATTTGATGGCATCGTGCACGATTATTTCTACGGCAAGAAGCTGACTGATTTGCTCTGAGCCTTCCAGACTCACCTGGACTTCGGCAGCACCACGGTAAATACGATCCCGTCCGCGCCCGTCTTACGCACGCTGATGCTGCCACCGTGCGCCTCCGCTGTCGCTTTCGCAGTCGCGAGCCCGATACCGTACCCGCCCCTATCAGAGCTGCGTGAAGCATCTACCCTATAGAACCTGTCGAAAAGCTTATCCAGCACTTCCTCATCCAGCGGCTCTCCCGTGTTATTACCCACTTCGACCACAGCAGTCCTGTCTTCATTACGGCAGGACACCGTTATCTTCCCGCCTTCAGGGCTGTACTTAACCGCGTTATCGATGAGGATGGATACGAGCTTTGTTAAAGCGTCAGCATCGCCTGTTATTACTACTTCGTCGTCTGCTGTTAACTCAATCATCTTGTCTTCAGCCGCAGCGATCGTTTTGAAAGAACCTGCCTGATCCCTTACTATGCGGGCGAGATCTTCCTTGTCGAACTTAAGAGCTTCTTTCCCCTCTTCCATCTTAGACAGACGGATAAGGTCGTTGGTAAGTATGGACAGTCTCTTTGTCTGAGTCTTGATGTCAGATACCCACTCGTTGTCGTCACCGAGCTCTGCGAGGAGCACATCGGCGTCAGCGTTGATTATCGCGAGCGGAGTCTTGATCTCGTGTCCCGCGTCGGTGATGAATCGTCTTTGTTTCTCGTAACTCTCGGCGACCGGCTTTACCGCGATGCCGGATACGATCACGGCGATGATGCTTACGACCGTAAGACAGATAAGCGAGAGCACTATGCTTGCCGTAAGAAAACTCCTGCAGCTTCGAAGCATCGGGCCGCAGTCGTAGATCACAACAACAGTCTCATTGCCCTTCTGCGTCCTAAGGAATCTGAAATCATCTATAAACCCGCGGTCCTTGTTGCCGCTAATAATCTGCTCGGCATATTCGTCCTGGGTCTGACCTGCATACACGCTGTTCCATGATGTGAATATATCGATGAGGTTGCCCTGCTCATCGTAGCGGTAAGTAGTAAAGTTCGCATCCGGTCTCATCGGCGGAAGCCTGTCACTGAACTGTGTCAGCATATCAAGCTCGCGGTCGCTGTCGGATATGACTTTACGGTACATTACCATATTGATCGTGCCCATGAGCACGAGAAGGATCAGCATCGCTGACATTATTACGGAGAGGGCGAACCTGAATCTTAGTTTCTTAATCATTGTCTTTCTCCAGCGTATATCCCGCATTACGTGCAGCCTTGATCTTTACGTCAGCACCGACCTTCTCTAGCTTCTTACGAAGGTACGAAAGATTCGTCCACACGATGCTCGTGTCGCCGTCAAAATCCAATCCCCACACCTTGTCGCAGATCCTGTCCGAAGACATCAGCACGCCGGGATTTGCCATGAGGTACTCTAATATCTGGAACTCCTTGGCAGGAAGCTTGATGCTGCCGTCAGGTCCCTTCAGCTCGAAGTTCGCGCGGTTAAGCTCGATGTTCCCGAACCTTAACGTGTTATCAACAGTGGAAGTCGCGGTCCTCGTCAGAGCACGTATCCTCGCAAGCAGCTCCCTGCTCTCGAAAGGCTTCGTCAGATAGTCATTAGCTCCGAGATCGAGACCTTCAACTTTATCGTCTATCTGAGACTTCGCAGTAAGCATCATGACCGGGATCGCGATGCCTTTGGCGCGGATATTCTTAACAACTTCGAAGCCGTCCATCTTCGGCATCATGACATCAAGTATCGCGAGATCGTAGTCGCCCGTCATGATATAAGAAAGCGCATCCTCCCCGTTATTAACTGCATCGACGGAATAGTTATTCTTCGTAAGAATAACCGTTAGGGCTTTGGACATAGACTTCTCGTCTTCTGCAAGGAGGATGCGCATATCTTACCTGCTTTCAGTTTGTTGTGGCCGTTGCCGACTGTAGTGATTGTAAAAGGCTTACCTTAAATCAACCTTAAAGATCGCTTTTTATGCTCTCAATCACTTATAGTCGTCAACATCGAACTTGCGGTCGCGAAAATAATAATCGCGGTCCGCTTCTGTTATCTGCTTTATAACGCGTGCAGGGCTGCCTGCCGCTACTACGTTGGCGGGGATGTCTTTGGTAACGACGCTTCCCGCACCGATGACTGCATTCTCGCCGATAGTTACGCCCGGCATTACGCAGACGTTGCCGCCGATCCAGACGTTGTCTTCAATGGTGATATCGATGCCGTATTCGTAACCTGATTTACGTGAATCGGGATGGATCGGATGGCCTGCTGTATAGAGCGCCACATTAGGTGCGATCTGAACATCGCTGCCGATCTTAACCTTGCCGACATCGAGCACGATGAAGTTAAAGTTAGCGAAGAAGTTATCGCCGATCTCGATGTTATAACCGTAGTCGCAGTGGAACGGAGGCTCGATCTTGAAGTAACCCGTTCCGACCTTGCCGAGGATCTCTTCTTTCAGAAACTTCAGCGCTTCCTGCTCCTGCTCGGGCGGCATGTTATTGAACTTATATATCTTCTTCCTGCACTCGAGACGGTCCTCTTCAAGCCCGTCCATCCATGACTTATAAGGAAGATTCGCAATCATTCTTTCTTTCATGTTCATAAGCGTTACCTCTTAATCACCAAGGGCGGGTCTTATCGATCCAGCCGTTACTCTTCCAATACTTATAATCAGTATACTCCGGATTCTGCTTGCCGAGACCCGTCTGCATCATTCTTACTACGAGAAATTTACCCTTCGCCATTATCCCTGCGCGCGCCGGCTTGCTGTAGTCGATCGCGCTGAAGTGCTTCGCATATGCGTGCAGCTTCTTCTCAAATCCCGCGCGCTTCTTCTCGGGGATCTTCTCCCAGCGCACCTCGCTCATGAGCTTGAAGCTCGCCGTCTTGATGTGCGTGATGCCCCACCATGAGAGGCTGTCTCTGATGTCCTTCGCCGCCGACTTCTCACCTGAACCCAGCGCCTGCGTGATGATCATCGCGCGCTTGCCGAACATCCAGCCCGCGGGGCGGTGCGGCATCCATCTGTAGCCGAAGTGGTCGAGCATCGCCTTCATCGCACCCGTCGTGTGGAAGACATACGTCGGCGACGTGAACACGAGAAGGTCGGCTTCCTTCAGCGCCTTTTCGATCTTGCTTATGTACTCGTAGTCCTTGCAGTACTGCTCGCCCTTCCCGAAACACTGTATGCAGCCCACGCAGAAGTTCGGGCAGTCGCGCGGCAGATAGAACTCCGTGATCTCTGCCTTGCCCCGAAACTCCTCGAGAAACATCTCCTTGAGCTTGTATGTGACGCCCTTCTTCTCCGTGCCGTTTATAACCGTGATCTTCATGCTATCGTCCTCCCGTAATTCTTATCAAACTGCCTCAAATGCCCCTCAAGAAGCTGCAGCGCTTCCTTCTCTCTTCGTGGCTCGCGGTCACACACCGTCAGCAGCAGGTATATCGGCGCGTAGAACTGCAGCGTCATTATGCTTACATCGTCCGCCGCCAGCACCCCTTGCGACACCATGAGTCCGAGCAGCATCCCTTGGTAGCTTAGCGGCATCTCGAAATATTGCTGCTGGTACACCGCCGCGAGATCCTTGTCCCGGAACTGCTCGATAGTGAGCATTTTTCTGAATCGCTTTGTGTAATCATCGTGAAGATAGTAAAGGAACAGATTCTTTCCGAGCTCGACCATAGAATCCTCAGTCATGGTCTTGTAAATCTCCGCGTCCGCCGTCGGATCAGAGCCGTTGATGTTAAGCGAATTGGCCTGCTCCATGAAGCGGTTGTTCATCTCCTCGATGATCGCATCGAAGATCGCCTGCTTATTCTTGTAGTGCTTGTAAAGCGACGGCGCCTTGATGCCCACCCGGCTTGCGATATCGTTGACGTAGACGTTCGCGTACCCCTTCTCTGAGAAAAGTGTCAGCGCCTCATCTAAGATCTTGTGTTTTGTGTCCATAAGTCACCTCATTGACGGCTGTTACGCCCTTGTGGCTAATTCCAATTAGCCAGATTATAGGCTAATTCCGATTAGCCGTCAACCCCATGGACAGTAAATTGGACCAAATTTTAAAACGGTCCAAATAACTGTCCATAGAGGCCTCATATGGACAGTAATCTGGACCAAAATCAAAAACGGTCCAATTTACTGTCCACGGGATTCAAGATCATCGCTTCATAACGTGCTCTTCAGCAATAGAATTCAGCATTACCGCCAGCATCGATACGATCATATCCCTCGATGTGACAGATCCTTTATCAGAAACGATCAGTGCGATCTCCCTGTTGGGGTATAACCCCATGTTGATGTATTCCTTAAGTTTCCATGTGTTGTGAGATGTATATTTCAAGCTGCTAAGTCCACCCAAGGCTTCGACAAATCCGCATTCATCATATTCGGGGAAGTCAACTGCCATATCAGGGCTGATCATCTCGCCGCTTCCGGTCCGCAGACTTATCTCATACTTATAATCAAGGCCGAGACTATCGAGAACCTTCGCGACATCGACTTCGAACTGCGATCTCATGACGAAGTCTTTGTAATACACGGGACTGTCGTTGGGGAAATCATTGTCATTACTAACATACTCATCCCATTTCGAAGAATTGAAATAATGCTTCTTCGACACGATCAAATACTCCGAAGCAACTTCGGCCAGACATCCTCCGCGGTCCTCTTTCCAGAATGCCAGAAGGCACTCCAGCTGTTTCTTATAATGAGCTCTCCTCTTAGCTACTTCATACAGTTCGGACCACTGAGGAGACATACGCGAATATCTTCGTCTCCTGATCTCACCCGTATCACCATCCGGCTCATATACAGTCAGAGACTCTCTGTCTCCCCTGCCTCCGATACGCACATCCGGAAGATGATCTAGCATGCTTTGCAAATATATATATCTACCCACATAGAACTTAATTCCAATAAGTCCCTTATTCATACCAATAATCTACAACCGGAACGACCAATAACACAATAGAAAAAATTCCCATTTTTTGCACCCATTAATCGGACACATAAAAACGCCAACCCACTGATTTCAGGGGTTGGCGGCGTTTTCAGGCTCGTTCCACTCAGAAATTATTTTTAAAGCTTACAGTACCTCTCTCAAGCCTTCCTTGAGCTTAACGTTCTCCACATCAGAGATTCCGTAATTCATTCCCTTATAATTCCACAGTGCACTTCCAATACCATACTTATGGAATGTCGCATGGATATCGCGGATCCAGCGGAGTGCATCTTCCTTATCAGCCAGATCGATTACACCGTGCTCGCCGCAGTACAGAGGAATGTTGTTCTCCTTAGCCTTCTGAATAGCAGGAGTAAAGATATCCTCGAAGAACTCCGGACCGATCTCACTGATGCCCTCTTCGAAGATGGCACCTGCAAGATCCTTGGAGAGTTCGGTGGAGGCTTTTTGATACTCTGCCAAGGTCTTCGGGTAGCCGATCCTGAAGTCGAGAGGCATGCAGTCGACCCAGTGTGCGCCCTGGTGTGTAAATACCATGGGCTCGTAACAATGGAAGTTGTAAACGATATGATCATCGAGAGGGAAATCAAGTAAAGCGATAGTTCCTACTGAGTTGTAGCAGACGCCTCCGATAACAAGATATGTATCGGGAGCCATAGCTCTCATGCGGGAAACATACTTACAAAGAAGCTTGTTCCATGCATCAGCAACCTCATACATAACGACCTCGTTTAAAGGCTCGAATGCAACAGTGGAAGAATACTTCGCGAATCTTCTGGCGATCTCCTCCCACAGCTTCAGGAATCTTTCCTGATCTGCATCATTATAGAAGAACTGTTTCTTATCATCCTTCTTCATGGGGTCGAAGGAATAACCGTAGCACTCGTGAAGATCGATGATCATGTTAAGACCATACTTCCCGCACCACGATCTGCACTGCTCGAGATAAGCAAAACCGTCTTCCTTGTAGTTGCCTTCCTCATCCTCGAGGACGATGTAGTCAACAGGACAACGGACGTGGTCGAAGCCGAACTCTTTGATGTTCTTTATATCCTCTTCGGTGATATAAGAATCGAAGTGACCCTTATCATACTTACTGAACTGAGAGATCCAACCGCCGAGATTGACACCCTTCTGAAAGCCTTCGAACTTGCGCATTTATTATTCCTCCAAGTATTTTTGCCTGGAGTATAAAACCAAATATAAGAACCATTAACAAGGCTGATCTTGTCTAATTTCAGTCGTTTTTTGCTATTGTGGAGCAGCACGCTCAACAACGCTCAACAGCACTCAGCAGCCTAACTCAGTGTCCCTCTTTAAGCTCTCTTTTATTCTCGTACATCAGCGAATCCGCACGGTCGAACACCTCGGTCACCTTAACATCACGACCCTGCTCGAACAAAGCTATACCGATAGCAACTACAGGTCCTTCACCGGACTCGTTATTCTTAAGTATCTGCTCCTTAAAGATCTTCTCGAGTTCACTTAGATTCGCATAATCATCGCCTCTTATGAAGACCGCGAACTCATCGCCTCCGATACGGAAAACAGGCGAGTGATCGAACACATCACAGATGATCTTACATCCTGCTCTTAGCAGATCGTCACCTGCTTTATGTCCGAGAGTATCATTCGTCTTCTTAAGGTAATTAAGATCACACACCGCGATCGCGAAAGGCAGATAGTCGACACCGTTATCGATATTATTCTGAACAGACTTGATAAGCTCGTTATATGCGATCTTATTCTTAACACCCGTAAGTCCGTCGCGCCTAGCAAGCTCTCTCTCATTATTAAGCGCAGTCAGATGCTCTTTCTCTTTACGCACTACCTCATCGATATTCTCGACACCGATGATAAAGTGCTCCGCATCGCTGCTCTTTCTAACCGTAATCCTTGCATGCTGCGTCTCGTCTTTGATCACCATACGGTAATCGATCTCAAGATGCCTGTTAACTTCGAGCGAACTCAGAAGATGATCTCTTGTAAGCACACTTAAGATGCGTTCCTGGTCATCAGGGTGGATGATCATCGGAGTATTCTCCGCAGAATCACGGAAGAAATCTTCGCCTTCCTCCTGCACCTCCATGTGACCGTAGATGTTCTTGGAAGTGTATCCTACATAACTTGAATCTTCGATATTAACGTAATAGATAACGTCATAGTTGGACGCCAGGCTCTCCGCTATCTTTGTAAACGAGATACTCTTTCGCTGGCTCTCGAGCCTTATGCGCTCTGCCTCAAGCTCATCTTCAACATCCTTCACGCACAGCACGAAGCTTCTGCCTTCATTCGCACGCATCATCGTGAAAAGGAAGAACCTCGGCACGCCCGCCACCATGATCCTGTACTTGTACGAGAAGGATTTCTTCTTGTGCAGGATCTCTTTGATCTTATCTTTGTCGTAGATGCTTACGGCGAAGTCTCGGTCATCCGGATGCGCATACAACTTCGCGTTCTCGCGCGTATCCTGGTAGAAGTCTTCCCAGTTCTTCGGGACCTTCATGGGCTCGTAGTATTCGTTCGGCGAGAACTCGCTGTACTTGCCCGTCTCGATGTCGACATAGTAGATCGACTCGTACTCGCACGCGAGACTCTTCGCGATCTGGTTATAGACCTCGCGCTCTTCCTTAAGCTTCTGCACGATTCTCTGGCGGCGTTCCTCGTCGTTGATATTTCCGAGAGCAATGATAAACACCGGCTCGCCCTTATCGTTGTCTTCGAGCCTGATAACACGCATCGTATAGTACTCGGGGGCTCCGCCTCCAACATAACGGAACTTAACGTCCTTGGTCTGCCCGGGCTCGACCGACTTTATAAGATTGTCGTAGCGAAGGTAATCTGCTACCAGCCCGCGGTCCTCCTCATGGATCATCTGCACCGCATTGTTGGTAACGTACTCATAAAAACCTGTGGACTCGGCTGAATTAACAAACTTCTTCGCCGCGGCATCCTTGGCAAACCAAATGTACTCATCTGTGGCGGCGTTTACATAAAACAAACTAGCATAATCTTCGAGCAATTTCTGTGCCATCACATCGAAAATATCATCTTCAGCCACTGACGTTTACCCCCTCGTGTTCGTGTAAGACTGTGTCAAATAACCTTAATATTATATACCTTTGCCCGCGTGCGCGTAAATATAAAGACCCGCTTGCTGGGGGGCTTCGCGGGTCTTCGTGGGGGTTTAAATGAGAAGAATTTCTTATTCGGTTATGTCCTCATACCTTACGTTGGTGATGTGGACCGTCGAGGTGTAACCGTGGTTACCCATGTTGAATTCAAGTCTTCCGTAATTGTCATCTCTCTCGTTCGATGTGAACTCGTAAGTGAACGTCTGCCACTCGGGTCCGATATCGATCGTAGTGTCAGGCAGGTATCTGATCCAGCCTGCTCTCGGAGCGGAGACACAGATGACGCAGTCTCTGTCCTCTTCAGCCATGATGTCGAACGAGACTCTGTATGTATGTCCGTTAACAACAGGAAGATCCGGCTGTACGAGCTGAATGGAATACTCTTCAGTACCATCGTTCTCAGTAGTGATGATGATCTGTCCGTCAGAGATGGAAGCTGCTCCTGCACCCTCAGCGAACTGGAGGAAGAACCAGTCTTCTTCATCGTTCAGATTCTCAGCATCATCTGCAAAATCACCGTTATGAATGAAGTTGCCGTCCTCGAGGGCCTCACGGAATTCCATGGGAGGTCTCTCGACATTCATATCGTACTCGTCTCTCTGATATACGCGGACGTAATCGATCTCGAATAAAGCATTCTCGAAGTCAGTGGATGCATTCGGATTGCCGGGCCAGTCTCCGCCTACAGCAAGGTTAAGCTGTACGAAGAAAGGCTGGTTGAACGGAGCGGGATAAGGCTGATCCGTGCTGCCGTCAGAAGTGAACCAATCGTTTACTGTAAGTACGAGAACATCATCTGTATAGAATCTCATCTCGCCCGGCTCCCACTCGACTGCCCATACATGGAAGTCAGATGAGAAAGAACCCTCATCGAGTGTGATGATTCCCTGCTGCTCTGCATGAGGCTCACCGTAGTGGATCGTGGAATAAGAAGTTGTTGTGTCGTTGCACAGAACTTCCATGATGTCGATCTCGCCGCACTTGGGCCACTGACCGTAGAAGCTCTCATCCTGGGGCATCATCCAGATCGCAGGCCACAGGCCCTGACCTTCGGGTACCCTCGCACGAACCTCGACTCTTCCGTACTGGAATTGTGCGTTGTTCTGCGAGTTTACCTTGCCCGAAGTATAGTAAGGAGTGCCGTCTCTGTCCTCACGCAGTGCGCGCAGAACAAGGCATCCGTTCTCTACATAGATATTGTCTTCGGAATCTGTATATTCCTGGAGTTCGTTGTTAGTCCAGCCGGGTTCACGAAGCTCGCGGTTCCAGATAGCTTCATTAAGCGTATCGCCGTCGAACTCATCTGCCCAGAGGAGATTGTATCCCTCAAGCTCTGGTGTAACCGTAGCGGGGGCGGGAGCAGCAGTCTCGACTGCCGTTGTCTCTGTTGACGTGGTCTCTTCCATATCGTTAACCTCCGTACATGAGCATAACACAGAAAGGCACAGGCTTGTTACAATCGCGGTCTTAAACAGCTTGTTCTTATGCATATAAGAAACCTCTCCCTGACAGAATGTGATGTCTTAAAGATAGCATTTTGAAGAATCACACAATGTACTTTTGGTGTATAAAATTATCTTTTCGTGCTATAATCTATTCTTGATATTTTGCTTATGAAAGACGATGTAAACAAACATATATCGATACTTAAGTACCTCCCGCGCGAGCCCGAATCCGTCCATGCACCTTACATGCCGGAGATGGACTTCTATGCTGCGGTCAAGATGGGCAACATAAAGAGAGTGAAAGAGCTTTGCGAAGAGCCTTTTCACAGTAAGGAAGGCCTCGGCGTGCTGTCCGAAGACGCGCTTCGTAATATGAAATACCATTTCGTGATCTCGGCCGCACTCATCGCGCGCATGTGCATAGAAGGCGGCATGCCGCTGTCGGAGGCGTACGGCACGAGCGACTACTACATACGCCAGGCGGACCGTCTCAAGGACATAGACAAGATCTCTTCCCTGCACGACGAGATGAGCCTCGACTACACCGCACGCATGCGAAAGCTTTCCTCGGAGAAGGTCTACTCGAAGCCCGTCACGGACATGATCGAGTACATCCTCGAGCACCTAGACACGAGGATAAAGATGGAAGACCTCGGCGCACTCACGGGCCTGTCCTCGTCCTACCTGTCACGCATCTTCAAGGAAGAGACGGGCGTCACCATCACGGCATACATACTGCAAAAGAAGCTCGAGACCGCGCGAAATATGCTCGACTACTCGTCACACCCAGTCACGTGGATCTCGAACACACTCGCGTTCCCGTCCCAAAGTTATTTCTGTAAAGTCTTCAAGGAAGCTTACGGCATCTCACCGGCGAAATACCGGCGCGCCAACGCACACGGGGCACTTACTTCTCGTACTGCTTGGTGACAAGTCTTGCCTCGAACTCTTCCTTCGGCAAGGGTTTGTCGTAGTAGTAGCCCTGCGCGATATTGCAGCCGTACTTGCGCATGATATTGACCTGATACTCGGTCTCGACACCCTCGGCGATGCAACTGTAGCCCATGGCCTTTGCCATGGAGATGACACCCCTGAACATAATGCTCTTCTCGGAGTTCTCATCATCACCTTCCTCGGGCAGGAAGCTCTTG
>JAEEGL012753231.1_pt1 | contig 16687 bp, 16 predicted proteins | sample 9134231 | NCBI WGS metagenome assembly JAEEGL01 (sample SAMN16246548, study PRJNA631951) | gut metagenome | biome: gut microbiome; feature: rumen; material: fiber-attached | host: Bos | place: Iran: Karaj | collected 2018-10 | reverse complement strand
GGTATGATGCTCTCTGCACCTGCAGGTAACGATATCCTCTTCGACGAGGCACTTTGTGAACAGGGACGTAATTTCAACAATAAGATTTGGAACGCCTTCCGTCTGGTTAAGGGTTGGAAGGTAGCTGATATCGAGCAGCCTGAGACTGGAAAGATTGCCACATCATGGTTTGAGGCTAAGCTTCATCAGACCAATGCCGAGATCGACGACCTCTTCAAGAAGTATCGTATCTCTGAGGCTCTGATGGCTGTCTATAAGCTCTTCTGGGATGAGTTCTCAAGCTGGTATCTGGAGATGGTGAAGCCTGCCTACATCAATGGTGAGGCTCAGCCTATCGACCAGTTGACCTACAACAAGACTCTCGAGTTCTTCGAGATCCTGCTGAAGATGCTGCACCCCTTCATGCCGTTTATCACTGAGGAGCTCTGGCAGCACCTCTATGATCGCAAGGACGGTGAGAGCATCATGCGTGACAATTTGAAGCTCCCTGCTCCTTCTGAGGCTGACAATAAGCTCGCAGCTCAGATTGAGAATGTGAAGCAGATTGTATCCGGGGTGCGAATGGTTCGCAGTTCTAAGAACATTGCCCCCAAAGAGCAGCTTGAACTGCAGGCTGTTGGCAACAACAACTACGAGACCTTCAATACCGTTATTGCCAAGATGGCTAACCTCAGTGCCATTAACGTCATAACAGAGAAAGACGCCGCAGCATCTGCCTTCATGGTAGGAACTGACGAGTTTGCAGTACCTCTGGGTAACATGATCGACGTAGAGGCAGAGATTCAGAAGATGGAGGCTCAGCTTCAGCACCTTGAAGGTTTCCTTGCAGGCGTGAAGAAGAAGCTTAGCAACGAGCGTTTCGTAGCCAATGCCCCAGAGGCCGTTGTAGCCCTCGAGCGTAAGAAGCAGAGTGACTCAGAGGAGAAGATTGCTTCGCTGAAAGAATCAATCGCCGCACTGAAGAATAAGTAAACAACAAATGTATCATCAATAATAAAGCCTCGCGATCTGCGAGGCTTTATTGTTTCTATCGGATTCTGTCCATTGAGCGGACTAGCTTTTCATCTGCCAGAATACCACGACGAGCCATCAGGTATAAGATAAAGGCGATGGCTGGGAACACGGCTGGCCACTCAGGATGGAAGGAAACTACGCCCCATGATTTGTCGCCAACGGTTTGTCCGACAACGAAATAGCAGATATACCAACCCACTACCAACAAGGCATTGAACAGGCAGAAGAGCGCCTGCACCTTGCGGTTCCTATACAAGAATATGGTATAGGTGGCTATCACAGCGGTAGGCAGCAGCACAGCCATCAGGGGCCATGTGTCGAAATGACGCTTACCCAGCGGATCGGTAAACCACAGGTTATACACTCTTGCAACCTCAAGACCTGCTGACTTGAAAGAACCGATCTGCATACAAAGACAAATGACGGTCATCACGATGGCCGCCAAGAGAAACAGTGTCTGTTTACGCTGAATCATGACACTAGGCTATTAATTCTCATCAGAAGAGAGGTCACGAGTGGGGTCACGCCAATAGGCCTTATCCTCGATAAACTCCTGAGTAGCGAGAAGTGTGGGCGGCGGAAGCTTCTCATAGTAACGTGAGATCTCTATCTGCTCACGGTTCTCGAAAACCTCCTCAAGGCTATCGTTATATGAGGCAAACTCTGCGAGCTTCTTGCTCAGGTCTTCCTTGATCTGAACACTGATCTGATTAGCGCGCTTCGCAATAATAGCTACACTCTCATAGATGTTGCCCGTGTCATCGCAAAGATCCATGATGTTACGGGTTACGGTATTTACCGGTGCTTTTGACTTCTTATAATCCATACTTTTATTTTGAACTTTTACTTTTTACGCTTTATTATTCTTTAATCACCTTCTTGCACTTGGCGATATACTTCTCTGCCAGGCTTACGTTCTTGGACTCCGGGAACTCATTGATGAATCCATAGCACTCATCCTCGGCATCACGATAACGATCGATTCGCTTCAGATGCGTACTATTCTCGGCCAACTGGAACTTGCTCTTCATAATGAGCAGCATGAATTCCTCACGAAGACTACAGTAAGGATAGTTCTTCAGGGCATTCTGAGCCGTCACGATACTGGCGGTATAGTTACTCTCCTCATTAGAGTTGATATTGCCGAAATAGCCACCCAGATTGTAATAGAGCTCAGCAGCCATATACTCCTTACGAATCAGCTTATCGTATAGCTCATACAGTCTGTCTTGAGCACGGGAACGCAATTTTGAATCCGGATAAAGATCCATAAACTGCTGATAAGCCGTAATAGCGCCATTCGTTGGCGACTGGTCAAGACGTGGCTCTGGAGAACTCTCATAGAGCGACTCACCCACATAGAATGCTGCAGACTCAGCATAAATGCCACGTGGATAGCTGGAACCGTATTTCTTGAAAGTCTCTGAAGCAGCCTCATAGTCCGTATTGTTATACTGAGCCATCGCCAGCATATACAAACACTCTTGAGCCTCGTCGGATCCTTTCTTGATAGTCACCAGCTCCTCAAGCAGCGTTACGGCTTGCTGGAACTTACCTCGAGCGAAACACTCTTTGGCAAATTCGTATTTGGCTTCATTGTCACCATACTTATAGACAGCATTGAACTCCGACTTACAACCAGTAAGCAGGAGTGCCATACATGAGATGATTATGATACATTTCTTCATATCGGGGTGCAAAGTTACATATTTTTTGGTACGTACAACGCGTAAGACGTACTTTTTTTCAAAAAATTAATAATAAAAGCCATATTCTATGGCATTTTTACGATCATTATTTGTTTTTCTGCTCACTTATTCGTATCTTTGCAGCTTGTTATGGGAAATTTCATTCTTACATCAAACTACAAACCAACGGGTGACCAGCCAGAGGCCATCAGGGAACTGACCGACGGTATAGAGCGTGGCGACAAGGCGCAGGTGCTGTTAGGAGTTACTGGCTCTGGTAAGACGTTCACGATGGCAAATGTTATCGCCAACTGCAATCGCCCTACCCTGATTCTCAGCCACAACAAGACCCTGGCTCATCAGTTATATGTAGAGATGAAAGAGTTTTTTCCGCAAAACGCCATCGAGTATTATGTCAGTTATTACGACTACTACCAGCCAGAGGCTTACTTACCCACAACAGACACTTACATCGAGAAGGATCTTTCCATTAACGACGAGATAGACAGATTGAGATTATCTGCCGTATCTAATTTATTGTCAGGCAGAAAAGACGTTATCGTTGTAGCTTCAGTTTCATGTATATATGGTATGGGAAGTCCTGTTGCTCTTCAGGAGAATGTCATAGAGTTACACGTTGGACAGAAATTAGATCGCAATGCTTTGTTAAGGAAATTAGTCCAGTCACTCTATGTCAGAAACGACCTCGATCTTCAACGAGGGACCTTCCGTGTAAAAGGCGACACAGTTGATATTGCTATGGCATATAGCGAGGTGGTGCTTCGCGTCACTTTCTGGGATGACGAGATCGACAGCCTTGAGGAAGTGGATGGGATCACCTTCGACCGACTGGCCCGTTTCGAGGAATACAAGCTCTACCCCGCCAACCTCTTCATGACCTCGCAGGAGCAGACCAATATCGCCATTCATCAGATACAGGATGATCTCACGCAGCAGATTGCCTTTTTTGAAGAGGCGGGTGATCCCATAAAGGCTCAACGTATCAAAGAGCGTGTAGAATATGATATGGAGATGATCAAGGAACTGGGGCACTGCTCAGGCATTGAGAATTACAGCCGATATTTCGATGGACGAAAAGCTGGCGAACGGCCCTATTGCCTACTCGATTTCTTCCCTGACGATTATATCCTCTTTATTGATGAAAGCCATGTGTCTGTGCCCCAGTTGGGGGCTATGTATGGAGGTGACCGCAGCCGAAAGCGCAACCTGGTGGAATACGGTTTCCGTCTGCCAGCAGCCTTCGACAACCGTCCACTCAGATTCGAAGAGTTCCAGGAGATGGTGAACCAGGTGATTTACGTTAGTGCCACACCAGCAGACTTTGAACTGGAGGAAGCAGAGGGAGTCGTCGTTGAACAGGTCATCCGTCCTACGGGCTTGTTGGACCCTGAGATTGAAGTTCGTCCCAGCCAGAACCAGATCGACGACCTGATGGACGAGATCCTTACTCGCAGCCATCGCAACGAACGAGTATTGGTGACAACTTTGACGAAGCGTATGGCAGAAGAACTCACTACCTATCTCTTAGACCACGGGGTGAACACAAACTATATCCATAGTGAGGTGAAGACTCTGGAACGTGTTAAGATTCTCAGTGATCTGCGACAGGGAGTCTATGACGTCTTGGTAGGCGTGAACCTTCTACGTGAGGGTCTGGATCTACCAGAAGTATCGTTAGTGGCCATTCTTGATGCTGACAAAGAGGGCTTCCTACGTAATCATCGTAGTCTGACACAGACGGCAGGACGTGCCGCACGTAATGTCAATGGTAAGGTTATCATGTATGCAGATACGATCACAGCCTCCATGCAGCTAACCATCGATGAGACCCGTCGGAGAAGGGAGAAGCAGATACGCTATAACGAGACTCACGGCATCACGCCCAAACAGATTGTCAAGAACATCAGCGTGGGAGCTCTCCAGAAGGAAGAGCGCGCAGATGTTAAGGAATTGCGTCGCGCCATGCAGATTCCTGCTGCTCAGACTGGCATCGCAGCCGATCCTATTGTAGAGCGTATGACCAGGCCGCAACTGGAGAAGAGTATTGCCGAGACCACCCGTCTGATGAAGGAAGCAGCAAAGAATCTCGACTTCCTACAGGCTGCCCAATATCGTGACGAAATCGTCAGACTGCAGAAAGAACTGGAGTTGAAGTAAAAAATATGTTAATCCATGCAAGGTTATCAGAATTTATTCGTATTTTTGCACACATAATCAAATAACAGTCATTATGAGAAAGTTTTTTTTCGCCATATTGATGGCATTACCGATGCTGGCAACAGCCCAGGACAACACTTGGGAAAGAATTGAACAGGAGCCCGTTGAAGCGGCTAATCCTGACGCAAAATATCTTCTTCCGGATGCTGTACCCGTTGTTGATGGGAAGGTCTGCTGGACTACCACCATCTCTGCCCCTGGCAAGTCTGCACAGCAGATCTATGACATCCTGTTGGCACAACTGCAGAAGATGGTCAAGGAACCGAATCAGATTGAAGGCAGTGCCATTGTGGTCAACGATACCCAAAAACATGATTTAGGAGCCGTCTTCCACGAGTGGTTGGTCTTCAAGAGTGCTTCCCTCTCCTTCGACCGCACCAAGTTCAATTTTACGATTGAGGCGAAGTGTTCCCATGAAAAGGCCGAGGTTATCATGAGCCGCATCACTTATGACTATGACTTGGATCGCGACCCGAAGCACTATACCGCTGAAGAATGGATCACCGACGAGTATGCCGTCAACAAGGCCCATACGAAGCTCTACCCCCTTTCTGCCAAGTTCCGCAGAAAGACCATCGATCGCAAGGACTTTATCTTCAACAAGTTTAACGCGTTACTCAACGACAAGTAATGAACAAAGACAAGATCCGCAACATTCTGAACATCATCTTCATGATCGGTGCAGTGGTGGGAGTGATTCTTTATCTCTCGAAGAATGAGGAGCGACATAATCTCGGATTGTATATCATCTTGATTTCCATGTGCTTCAAGATCGCAGAATCATCAATGAGAATGATTAAATGAAGACAAGACTAACATTATTGTTTTTGTTACTGCTGTCGCTTTCTGGCGCCAGGGCTCAGGATACCTATAACCAGATTGACGATTATGGTAATGTCACAGAGCGACGGGAGAACCAGAACTTCAACAAGCACAACAACGATACAACACGTAACAAAGAGATTCCTAAAGGACTCTATACCTGGACCATCGACCGTACGTTTGGTGATATGATTCCAGCTCAGCCCGACACGCTTCCCCACCTCTTCATGAACAGCACGTTGAATACTGGCATGTACGGGGAATATAATACCACGGGAAGCAATTACACCTCACGGCTGAGCCGTATATTCATCAACCGCACCGCTACAGATAACTTTATATTCACACAGCCATATAGCTTCGTAGAGAAACGTCCTGAGAATTTCCTGTTTATGAACACCCTGTCGCCATATACCAGTATTCTCTACGACAACTGCGGTGACAAGACCAATGGTGAGGACCATATTGATGCTAAGTTTGCTGTGAACGCCGGTAAACGACTGAACTTCGGTTTCGATCTCGAATATGCCTATGCTCGCGGCTATTTCAGTAATCAGAGTAACTCCCATTTTAACGGAACACTCTTCTCGTCATATACTGGCGACCAGTACAATATGCACTTTTTCTTCAATGCTGCCCATCAGAAAGTTTCTGAAAATGGTGGTATTACAGACGACAACTATATCACCCATCCGGAGTCGTTCCAGGATAATCTGGCAGAGAATGAGATTCCAACCATTCTCTCAAAGAACTGGAACCGCAATGATCACCAGCATATCTTCTTCACCCATCGCTATAATATAGGTTTCTACCGCAAGGTAAAAATGACAGATGCCGAGTTGAAAGCACGTGCTTTTGCAGAGGCTTCAAAGAAAGATAAAGAGCGACGGGAGGCAAAAAAGGAAGGAAGCAAAGAACAAGATCGTTCATCAAAGAAGAAAGGTAAGGAGCGTGAGTTCACTGGTCGTCCTGAAGGTGCACGGATTATGGGTGCAGAACCCAAGCGTGACTCCTTGGCAATAGCTGATAATCGCATCAAGGTTGAGGATCAAGCGAAACTTGACAGTCTAAACCGTGCACAGGCGATACAGGATTCCATCGATGCTACGATGAAACGTGAATACGTGCCTGTCACCAGTATCTTCCACACGCTCGAGTGGAACAATTACAACCACATCTATCAGGCTTACTATACACCCAAGGACTATTACCTGAGACAGTATTATGCCAAAGCCCTCGAATACGGCAACGACACCATCTATGATCAGGTAAAGCACATGCAGATCAAGAACACTTTGGGACTGAGTCTGCTGGAAGGCTTCAATAAATATATGAAGGCTGGTCTGAAGGGATTTGTCACCTTCGACTACAACAACTACCATATGCCTGATTCTACAGCAGACGGAGCGTTCTATCTCAACAAATGGACAGAGAGTAATGTCAGTCTTGGTGGTCAGATTAGTAAGACACAGGGTAAAACGCTTCACTTTAATCTGCGTGCTGAGACCTGGATTGCAGGTCCGTTAGCCGGTCAGCTGAAGTTCGATTTCAATACAGATGTCAACTTCAAACTCTTTGGCGACACCCTTCAGTTAGCCGCCAATGCCTTCTTCCACCGCATCGAACCCGTTTTTCTACAGAGACGCTTCCATTCCATGCATATCTGGTGGGATGATGATGACAGGTCGAAGGAGACACGCACTCACATCGAAGGTCGTTTCAGTTATAAGAAGACCAACACGATGTTGCGTATTGCCGTCGATGAGATTCAGAATTATACCTACTATGGTATGAGCTACGATGCTACCACCGAAAAACGCACGAATCTGACGGCAGGTGTCTATCAAGAGTCAGGTAACATCAATGTTTTCACGGCTCAGTTACATCAGAACTTCCGTTTGGGAATTTTGAACTGGGAAAACGTTATCACTTATCAGAATAGCAGTAAGAAGGATGTGTTGCCATTACCGGCTTGGAACATCTTCACAAACCTTTACCTGAAGTTCAGGATTGCTAAGGTGTTAAACGTGGAGTTGGGTGCCGATGCCACCTACTTCTCTAAATACTACGCTCCCGACTTCTGTCCTACCATCAATCAGTTTGCCATTCAGAAGAATGAGGCCAGTCGCGTCGAACTGGGTGGCTATCCCTTTGTGGATGCATATGTCAACATGATGCTGAAGAAGGTGAGATTCTTTGTGATGATGACTCATGTGAATAGTGGATCCGGTAATCGCATGAGCTTCCTGGCGCCCCACTATCCTACCAATAGCAGAGTGCTTCACCTTGGCGTTTCATGGCCCTTCTTCAACTAAGATTAAAGCAGAAGTAATCCCAGACTCACACAGAGTCCATAGATAAAGATATTACGCGCTGTTTCTCCCAAGCAGAGATTCAGCGCTTTTCCTTGGTAGATATGCTTCATCTTCAAATAGGTAAAGATATGCATCAGCAGATAGATAATGGGCAACAGGGTGGCTAAAGGATGACCATGTTTCCAGAACGTTCCCCCCAAAATCACAGCACCAATACCTACACCCAGATAGAGCTGCAGACCCGCTTCAGGACCCAACTTTACGATGATCGTATTCTTACCAGCCAGGCGATCATTATCCCGATCACGGAAATTATTCACGATCAGAAGGGCATCGATAACTAGTCCACATGCAATTGATGCAAGAAATACCTGCCACGTCACAGTATGTAACTGCACATAATATGTACAGCACACAGGCACCAGTCCGAAGAAAACAAGTACCAGTATATCGCCCAACCCCTGATATGAAAAGAAAGTTGTATAAAGGAAAGCAAATACGACACAAGCCACACCAACAGCGATCATCTCAAATCCCCCGTAATAGGCCAAAGGCAGTCCGATAACACATGCCAAACAGGTAGTTAGGGCAATAGCCTTCTTCATGGCATCCAACTTCACCCACCCTTGAGCACAGGCTCTTCTCGGCCCCAAACGCGTTTCTGCGTCATCAGTACCATTCACATAGTCATAGAAATCATTAATGAAATTCGCATCAATCTGCATGGCAAATGAGAAGAACAGACACAGTATTGCCGCAGTCCAGCTGAATACACCTTCCTCATAGAATCTGGCATCGCAATACGCTAGCGCCAGTCCTATCATCACAGGTACAGCAGCACCTGAAAGTGTCTTTGGACGTGCTGCAAGCAGCCAAGCCTTCATCGAATTCGTCTTTATATTTGTCTCTTCCATCACTATTTTCTCAAATTTTCTTGCAAAAGTAAGCAGAATTTCGTAATTTTGCAAAAATATAAGCGACTTTTTATGATTAACAATACTCCTAGTCTAGATTTGGTAGAGTTCATTGAAACTCAGATCCTTCCTCGTTATGCTGCATTCGACCGTGCCCACAACATGGAACATGTCACCCGCGTCATCCGTAGTTCCCTTGAGCTCTCACGTCTTACAGGAGCCGATATCAACATGGTCTATACCATTGCCGCCTATCACGATTTGGGCATGAGTGGACACCGCGCAGATCACCACATCCGTGGGGGAAAAATACTTGTTGCCGATGCCCGTCTCAAAAAGTGGTTCTCACCCGAACAGATCAAGATTATGAAGGAGGCCGTAGAAGATCACCGTGCCTCTGCCAGCCGTGCACCTCGCAGTATCTATGGTAAGATTGTAGCAGAAGCTGATCGCGACATTGATAGCGAAACCGTATTCAGACGCACCATCCAATTCGGGCTCAGCAACTATCCCCAGTTTGATAAAGAGGGACATTGGAAACGCTTTCAGGAGCACATGCACAGCAAATATTCCAAAGACGGCTATCTTCGTCTGTGGATTCCTAATTCCCCAAATGCAGCCAAACTAAACGAACTCCGCGCTATCATCGAAAGTCCAACAAAACTGCGCGAAGCCTTCAATCGCCTGTTTGAAGAAGAAACTTCAACTACATGAGATACAGATAGTAAATTACAGCTAACGCCACGATCATTGCCAGTAGAATCACCGACTTGATCATACATGAGGCCACCTTCTTAACCACGATGAAAGCCACCATAATGGCTAAAAGTGCAAATACATAAAAACCGATGTTTCCCATATCCTTTACTTAAACATTTTCCTAAATTCTGTTGGTACAGGTGTTTCAAACTCCATGGGCTCACCCGTTACCGGATGATGGAAGCACAAGAGCCAGGCATGCAGACAAAGTCGATGCAAGGGGTCATCGCCATTACCATATTTAGGATCACCACACACCGGATGCCCCATATCTGCAGAGTGGACACGGATCTGATTCTTACGCCCTGTCTCCAACTTAAATTCCACCAAAGAGTGCTCCGTAGTACGAGCCATTACGTGATAGTGGGTCACGGCATACTTACCACCATTATCTGTAGGTGACGAATAGGTCACATACGCCTTGTTATCTTTCAACCAGTTAGCTATCGTACCTTCGTCACTTTCCATTTCACCTGAGCAAACAGCCACATAACGGCGATCATATACAATATCGTGCCAGTTATGCTCCAGAATCTGCTCCGTCTCCATATCTTTCGCATAGACCATCAAGCCACTGGTATCACGATCCAGACGATGCACCACATGGGCTGTGCATTTCTGACGAGACTTCTTGAAATAGTCATCGAGCACAGACTTCACGTTCAGGCTTGAGTGACCTGCCGCCATTGAGAGGATACCGACAGCCTTCTCAACTACAATGAGCCACTTATCCTCATACACAATCTTCACATAACGACTCCTGAAACCCTGTTGATTACGCTTCGTCTTACTCACAGCAATCTTCATACCTCGTTCCAGTGGGAAATCAAACTGGCTAACGGTCTTACCATTTACCTTGATACCCCTACCCTGCAGCGTCGCCTTGATCTTCGTGCGACTCTGCTGAACGTTTGCCAACAACCATTCCAACAATGGCATGGGTTCCTCTACGGTGTAATGATCGTAGTCGCCCTCGCGGTTAAATCCTGCATTATATCTCATATTGGGTGCAAAGGTAGCGTAAAACAAATGAAAATCCAAATTTATTAGAACAAAAATAGCAGGAGAGCATTTCGCTCCCCTGCCATCATCATTGTTTTGTTATAATTTTAGTAGAAGTTGAGCTTCGTTCGCTTAATAGAAATTGAAGTATCTGCGGGCATTGTTGTAACTTATATCCTCCACCATGCGGCCCAAGATCTCCATATCACAAGGCAGTAATCCCTTCTCCACATCATTACCAAGCAGATTACAGAGAATACGACGGAAATACTCATGACGCGGATAAGAGAGGAATGAGCGGGAGTCAGTAAGCATACCCACGAATCGGCTCAGTAGTCCTAACACTGAGAGAGCATTCATCTGACGGATCATACCATCCATCTGATCATTGAACCACCAGCCAGAACCAAACTGGATCTTTCCGGGCTCACCACCTTGGAAGTTACCCAACATTGTGGCAATTACCTCATTGGCGCAGGGATTCAATGTATATAATATGGTACGCGTGAGCTTACCCTCCATATTCAGTTTGTTCAGGAAGTGTGACATCGCCTTAGCTGTATTAAACTCACCGATAGAATCAAAACCAGTATCAGCACCTAGCTTGTTATACATCGCAGTATTATTGTCGCGAATAGCACCATAGTGGAACTGCTGTGTCCAACCTGCATCAGCATCCATCTCTGCCATAACTGTCAGGAAACAGTTCTTATACTGGCGAACCTCCAAAGCAGACAACTGCTGTCCACGCATAGCTTTCTCGAAAATTGTCTCAATCTGAGAATCTGTATAATCCTCATCATAGAACTCTTCAATACCATGATCCGAGAGTTTTGAGCCCTGTGCGGCAAAGAAGTCATGACGTTTCTGAAGGGCATCCACCATATCTGCAAACTTCACGATATTCACACCACTCACCTGACACAGCTGCTCTACGTATTTTGAGAAGTCTGATTTTTCAATGTTCATGGCCTTGTCAGGACGCCAGGCAGGAATCATGATAGGATCGTCGGCAGCCTTGTGCTTAGCATACTCGATATGATTGTGCAGATCATCCACAGGATCATCCGTTGTGCAGACACACTCCACATTGTAGTGCTTCATCAGTCCACGGGCTGAGAATCCCGGCTGCTGCAGTTTCTCATTACACTCATCAAATATTTCACGGGCCGTCTTGGGACTCAGCTGTTTCGTAATACCAAATGCTGTCTTCAGCTCCAGATGTGTCCAGTGATACAATGGATTACGGAATGTATAGGGCACCGTTTCAGCCCACTTCTCAAACTTCTCCCAATCACTGGTATCTTTGCCTGTGCAATATCTCTCATCAACACCATTCGTGCGCATAGCACGCCACTTATAGTGATCACCACCGAGCCAAAGCTCTGTGATACTCTTGAAACGATGGTCATTAGCCACCATTTCGGGAATTAAATGACAGTGGTAGTCAATAATAGGCATCTTAGCCGCATGATTGTGATACAGGTCCTGCGCCGTCTTGGTTTCCAGAACGAAGTTATCATCATTAAATTGCTTCATAACCTTTTTGTTTTAGAGTTTCGTTTAAATTTTTGCGCAAAGTTACAACTTTTTTTCGTAGAAATGCATTATCTTTGCACAAAATATTCACGTAAACGTTTATTTTTCATGTCAAGCAAGGTACTTCTCATCTATACTGGCGGCACGATCGGTATGAACCGTAATCCTCAGACGGGAGCCCTCGAGCCTTTTGATTTTGAACATCTGCTCGTCCATGTGCCAGAACTCGAGCAGTTCGACACAGAGATTTTTACCTATCAGTTCGCACCGCCTATTGATTCGAGTGACATGAGTCCTGCCCGATGGACAGACCTTAGTCACTGTATCGCAGACCATTACGATGACTACGATGGATTCGTGGTGCTTCACGGTACAGATACGATGGCTTATACCGCCTCTGCCCTTTCCTATATGCTTGAGAACCTTACAAAGCCTGTCATATTCACAGGTTCCCAGCTCCCCATAGGCCAGCTGCGCACTGATGGGAAAGAGAATCTTATCACAGCTGTGGAGATTGCTACAGCAAAAGATGCCGATGGTCATTCCATCGTACCCGAGGTGGGTATCTACTTCGGAGGTCATCTTCTACGAGGTAATCGCACCACCAAACAGAGTGCCGAAGAGTTTAATGCCTTTGAGTCGTTCAACTACCCTCACCTCGTGGAGGCTGGTGTCAACATCACCTATCATCGTGAACGCATCTTGAAGCCCGACTTCTCGAAGCCGATGACACCCCACTTCCGACTCGACAATAATGTGATTATCTTCTCCCTCTTCCCAGGCATCCGTGAGGATCTGATCCGTCATATCATCCACACGCCCAACCTTAAGGCTATCGTTATGCGCACTTTTGGCTCTGGCAACGCTCCTCAGAGTCCTTGGCTACTGAAGGCATTAAAAGAAGGTACGCGTAATGGCAAGGTGATTGTCAACATCAGCCAGTGTATGCAGGGTGCAGTAGAGATGAGCCGTTACGATTGTGGATATCATCTACAAGAAGCTGGTGTCATCAGCGGCTACGACCAGACCGTCGAGAGTGCCGTCACCAAACTGATGTTCCTCCAAAGCCACTACCCCGACGATCCGGATACCGTCCGCCGACTTATGACTCAAAGTCTCCGAGGTGAGATTACTAGATAGCCCCGCGTCCCTTTGTCTTCTCGACTGCGCTCGACCTTAGGTCGCTCGCTACCAAAGGGACGCGAGAACGTAGTGAGTGGAGAGATCTCTCCATGCGCTACGCTTAGTCGAGATGACAATTGGCTAGGGATGACAAGGAAGAAACAAAAATTATAGATGAAATACTTGGAGGATTCAGAAACTTGTTGTATCTTTGCGGCATCATCATTTTTCTAACTAAGAACAAATACGATTATGAAAGAATTGAAAGGAACAAAGACAGAAAAGAACCTGCAGGAGGCCTTTGCAGGCGAGAGTCAGGCACGCAACAAGTACAGCTACTGGGCTTCGAAGGCCAAGAAGGACGGCTACGTACAGATTGCAGCGATCTTTGAGGAGACAGCCAACAACGAGAAGGAGCACGCCAAGATGTGGTTCAAACTTCTGGAGGGCGGTAGTATCAAGAGCACACCTGAGAATCTGGAGGCTGCCGCTGCAGGTGAGAACTTCGAGTGGACGGATATGTATGCCCGTATGGCTAAGGAAGCCCGTGAAGAAGGCTTCGATGAGATTGCTGACAAATTTGAGGGTGTAGCCAAGATTGAGGCAGAGCACGAGGCACGCTATCGTAAGCTGCTTGACAACATCAAGAAGGAACGGGTGTTCTCAAAGGATGGCGACGTCATCTGGCAATGTGCCAACTGCGGTCATATCGTGATTGGCAAGAAGGCTCCGGAAGTATGCCCCGTATGCGACCATCCTCAGGCTTACTTCCAGGTAAAGGCTGAGAACTATTAAAGCAGCTTTTAAGCTAAGAGAATCTGAACGATGCGCTCTGCCGTACGACCATCCCAACGGTCAGGCAAGGCGCATTTTTTCCATTCCCCACAAACCATCTTTTTCACAGCCTCACGGAGTTTCTCAGCATCCTCGCCCACCAATACGTTAGACCCCACAGTGACTGTTTCCTGATGCTCTGTGTAGTTATTGAGCGTGATACAAGGCACCCCATTGAAGGTGGCTTCCTCAGAGACATTACCAGAGTCGGTAATTACACCTTTGGCATGAGCTGTGAGCCAACCAAACTCAAGGTAACTAAGAGGATCAATAATCTGAACAGAAGCCCCCAGCTTCTGTACTGTATCTCGAGCCAATCCACGCAATGGTGCTATGACAGGCACAGAACCTGCCGCCTCTGTCATAGTCTGAAGCATCAATTTAAGATTCTCAGTATCTGCGATCAAGGCCTTACGATTCAGGGTAAACACAATATAGGATCCTTCCTGAAGATCAGGTAAAGAAGCAGGGCGACAGAACCGGCTATAATTGAAACGAAGCGTATCCATGAGGATATTACCCACCATAAAGGTCTGCGAATTCTCCGACTGCTCGCGATTGGCGATACCTGTACTGCGAACACCTGCGGTAAAGAGGTAATCGCTGAGGGCATCAATAACCAAACGATTGATTTCCTTTGGCATATTGATATTAAAGGAGCGGGTGCCTGCCACCAGATGAGCCAGACGGATGCCACGCTTCTTTGTGACGATGGCTGCTGCCATTGTAGAGGCAAGATCATCAACCACAATCACGACATCAACAGGATGCTCATCAAGGAAACGATCAAAAGCACCCATCACCTGACTTGTGATCTCATTAAGACTGGTAGAACTGACACCAAGATAGTACTGCGGACGGGGTATCTGCAGATCTTCAAAGAGTGAGGGCTCAAGCGTAGGATCATCCTCACAACCTGCATATACGAGAAGGCAGCAAGCCTCAGGAATCTTCCCGATGGCACGTACCAACGGGGACACTTTGATGAAATTGGGTCTGGCACCAGCTAAGATACAAACAGTCTTTTCCATATTTTCCTTTATTTTTCTGCAAAGTTAGAGCTTTTCTTCGTAATTCTTGGCTGTTTGGTGGAAAATATTTGTTTTTGCTGTGATAATTGCGATTTTTTTTGTATCTTTGCACCCACATACGGGTCGTGCCGCATAGATCGGGATACTCTACATTAAAAAAATCATTGAGACCGTTTCCCTTGCCAATGGCGGGCCACAGTCCATCCCTTAGAGGGAGAGCAGTAATGCCGGTGGATTACAACAGCAGGGAGCACTCATATCGTGTGAAACAGGAGTTTTCACCAAATCATCGGCACGTACCCGCTTTTTTTAATTAAAGATTAGGCGATATGTTTTCTGGCATTATTGAAGAGTTTGCTACTGTTGTAGCGATAAAAAAAGACCGCGAGAATATTGATTTCACCCTGAAGTGTTCATTTGTTGACGAGTTGGGCATCGACCAGAGTGTGGCTCATAACGGTGTGTGCCTCACCGTAGTAGAGATCAAGGATGGCACCTACACTGTAACGGCTATGAAGGAGACACTTGATCGTACGAACCTTGGATTGCTGAAGATGGGTGATAAAGTGAATGTGGAACGTTCGATGCTGATGAACGGACGCCTGGATGGGCATATCGTTCAGGGTCATGTAGATCAGACTGCAACCTGCATCGCGATGGCGGATGCCGACGGCAGCACCTACTTCACATTTGAATACCCAGAGAACAGGGAGATGGCGAAGAAAGGTTATTTTACCGTGGATAAAGGTAGTGTAACCGTAAACGGCGTATCACTCACCGTCTGCAACCCCACCTCAAACACTTTTCAGGTGGCTATCATCCCTTATACCTTTGAACACACCAACTTCTGTGATATCAAAGTGGGAACGGTGGTTAACCTGGAGTTTGATATCCTCGGCAAATATATTGCCAGACTACAGCAGTTATAAAAACTACAGCAATAGTTCAGACGGAGCGGAGATCAAAATCTCTGCTCCGTTTTTCTGTAGAAAGTCACGATCGCGGAAGCCCCAAAGCACACTGATACAAGGCAGACTACTATTCTTAGCTGTCAGAATATCGACATCGCTATCACCCACATAGACAGCATGATCCTTCGAGATCCCAAGCTGACGGAAAGCCTCATTAACAGTATCAGGTGCAGGCTTCTTACGGATACCTTCTGCCTCATGTTCGCCAATAGCCACTTCGATGGTGTCGGCAAAGAAATGGCGACAGAGCTCCTGGGTAGCAGCATAGAACTTATTGCTGACCACCGCCGTATGACAACCTTTTGCTTTTAAGGCAGCAAGCATCTCGGGGATACCATCATAAGGACGCGTTGTATCAAGAGAATGGGCCATATAATGCTGACGGAAAGTAGAAAAAGCCTCATCGAAACGGGGATTGGATGCTCCATCAGGGACAGC
>JAEEGL012243486.1_pt1 | contig 16687 bp, 14 predicted proteins | sample 9134231 | NCBI WGS metagenome assembly JAEEGL01 (sample SAMN16246548, study PRJNA631951) | gut metagenome | biome: gut microbiome; feature: rumen; material: fiber-attached | host: Bos | place: Iran: Karaj | collected 2018-10 | reverse complement strand
TTTGGGAGAGCTAGCGTTTAATCCCTGGCCATGCCCTATTTCTATATATTCTATTCCCGCCTTTTCGAGTGCAGCACCTACCAAGATCTCATCTTGCTCCGATACTTGGAAGTCTAACTCATAGCTCCCATCCCGTAAGGTTACATCTAATATCGTCGTTTTCATTATAATAATCCAGATATTGAATATCACGACTATGCCATGATTCGTCTTCTCGCTTGACTTAAAATATATAATTGATATGCACTAGCAGTTTGGCTAAATCATTCAGATAAAAATGACCAGTTTCATGAGGATGTTCCATGCACATATGTAATTGTTTATTATCTGAAACATGAAAGATGATTAACATTTTCAACAAACTGAAAAAACGAATAAAACTATGTTTTGATAAGTCGAGGAATGTGCCGGTATAACTTATATGCTGGGATGGCTAAGACAAAACATACTATAGTATAAATAAGTAACGTCTTGTATGGATCAACCCCCACCATGTTTTTGAATATCAATCTTACTGAAGGATGTATAATATATAACATCGATGACAAAGCGCCAATCTGCGCAGCCCAATTCAGCAAAAATCCAGGCAGAGATTTAACTATAAGTATCGCAATCAAGACATAAGCAGGCGTTGCAAAAAGTAGCCACGTATAAACATTTAGCTCCAATAATGTTGAGATTACAATAACAATAATGAGTGTAATCAGAGATAACCAACATGATCGATTGACAAAGCCATGACAAAAACGTGCAGCCAATACCCCCATAGAAAAAGGCACAATACCAATAGGAAAATTATAGCGCAAAAAACACAAGATGCCATCACGACTAGCAAAGATGATCATCGGTAAAAGACCGATTATCATAATAGCTAAAGGGGCCATCCAGCGCCCATATGAATCCACACGGCGAAATGGATAGAGTAAAAAACGATAGATGAGATAAAGTTGCATAATCATACCAAAGTACCAAAACGGCAGCGGCATAATGGAGACATTACTCAAACAATTCGCTGTAAGAGAAAGCATTGCCATGATATCCACAAAACTCAATGAACATGACTTGAAGAAAACTTGACGAATGATAAAATAAAAAACGAGACCCATAGCCATTAACACTATCAACTTTTCATAATGACTTGCAATAAAACGGGTCGACGACACCTTGTGTTTATCACTCTGCTCATACTTGAGAACAATACCATAACCACTGATAAAGGTTATCCCTAGAACTCCTATGAGTACCCAATGTGACATTATATCTATAACGGTCATTAAACTTGGATGCAAGAATGAATCTATCATATCGTATGTATATTGTACATTATACGTGTGTTCGTTTACTTTGACAACATCATCCATCATAAGCACCAAATTGTGCCACATAATAATAAGAAGAGAAACTCCTTTTAAAGCTTTACACTCTCTTTTATCCAGCAATGCCCTCATATTTGATAACAATTAAATCAAATCCTTTTAACAATGTAACGTCTAACCTTCGACCAGAAAGGGCCGGGGTCTCTCCAATTCCATATAATACAACTGTTGAATCTCTTTATTTTATTGAGCACTTTGATTGTATTAATCAAACCTCTACGAAGAGCATGAGCCAATTCTTCAGAATCATCTATGGCACTAAAAGGCAATTCATTTATTTTGACATTGCCCACGTCCAGATTATTTTTCAAAACCGATCTAGCCCACAAAACAGGAAGATTTACACCTGCACATGTTGATGGATAGCTCCAAGCTGAATTGCGAAAATTAACTTCGAGAAAATAGATTCTTTCATCCTTACCAATTAACAAGTCCACAGAAAAGATGCCACTGTACAGTGTTTTTTTCATCAATTTCTTGATTTTCTCACGCAATTCTTCATCCTTAGGCTCGAAAAAATAGATTGAATTCCCAAAGCTCGTCTCGGTCGTATCATAATACGTCAACTGCAAGGGCAGAAACGTTTCATCTCCTCCATTTACGGTAAGAGCATTAAAACCAGTCTCATTCTTTTTATCAATGAATTGTTGAAGCAGAATCCGCTCTCCCTTTAACTGAGAATATGCTAATGCTAATTCGTGTTCGTTATGACAAACGAATACCTGACTTTTCCAATTCTCGACAGTGGAATCAATAGCTTTTGTAATCAATGGGTAAGGAACTATCGTTGGCTTATCACCAATTCTTACTTCCTCAAATGCAGGTACGTTAAATCCACATGACTCAGCAAGCAAATTCTGCTCTTTTTTAGACAACAGCCAATTTATCCGCCCTGCTTTCCCTGCATTGAAAAAATAAAACTTATCAATCAGCCGGTTATAGTTCCGGTCAATAACAGCGATTATTTTATCACTTCCTGTCAATAAAAAAGGTTTATCTTTTTCTTGCGAGTACTTTGATATGATGTATTCTAGACCATCTTCAATTGAGTCGACATCATGAAGATTTTGTACATATTTAGAAGCTCCTACAATCACACGATTATTATCCACCAAAACCACATCAGAACGTATGCCTACTTCACCCAAACTTCTAATCATTCCCAAAGTATTAAAATGGCCATCTCCGAGAATAATAAACTTATGTTTTTTGAGAGCTTTAATCTTTTCCACTATACCAAAAATTTTATCGTAAAATTGACCATAAACAATAACTATCAATCACACATTAAAACTACTGTACTGTATCGATTCATCATCGAACGAGGGTATTGAATTGAGATTTCCAAAGGTTAATCGAGTCAAAATCCATTTCCACTTTTGTTTCAAACTCAGAATTAATGAATTCTGGTAATTGTTTGATTTCCTTTATATCTACACAATTCAAATGATTGTTTTTGTTAATCTCTCTCGCCCGTTCATCAATTGCAATAATGATCGCACGTCGGCCATGACGCATTGCATAAATCCCACCATGAAGCCGAGTTCCCACATAATCAGTTTCATTGGTACTTAAATATGTATGATATGCTTCCTTATTAGACTGTAATATTTTAATATTATCGATATGGTTCAACTTAATAAAATAATCATAGTCATCAATACCTTGGGGCCAGAAAAAGACTTCAGTATAGTTCTCATTTAGTGTATCAATTATAAACTGGCCTTGTTCTTCATAATCAACTCGTTTTGTCAAAGTAAAAACAACCTTTTCAGACTTATGTTTCGGTATTGTTTTGCAAAACCCAGGCGTTAACATCCACATGGTTACACAACCTGTGTTAATTGCTTTCAGCCCCAAGTCGTCTTCAAGATAGCACTTGGTCCGCTCATCGCGTACGCTATGTATATATTTGTGGCTAAGCACACGATTGTAAAGGTGACGTGTATACCAATTGCTTCGTCCATCACCCGCCCCAAGTCCAACACCTACCAAGATTGAACCTTGAATTGGATTACAATTGAACCAGTTTATATTCCACTGAGGATAATGAGTGAACATATTTTTGGCTAATATATTACTACCCCCTACAAATTTCAAACGGCAATTGACAAAACGCATCAGGCTACGGGATTTTTTCACAACCTGATACCAGTGAAACGATGACACATGAGTTGGCAGCCTCAACTCATAATTATCTTTTAACAGAAAGTCAAGTTCTTTATGAGTGCACTCCATGATGATATCGTCACCCCTATTGCCTGTAGCAATAGACGTATCTAAAATTAGAATATTCTCCATACTCAGAAATGGTGAATTGTGTCTATTTGATTAAACTACTTATTGCTATCACTTTAAAGTACTGAATAAAATCTGAAAGCCAAGATCATATGCTATGTGCTAAAGAATAGAGCCAATTCATTGTAGAGCTAGCCATGATCATATCATCACCTTTATTGTCTGAACCTACAGACGTTTCAAATAGAAGAATTCTTTTCATTTATTATCCATTTATTAGGGTTATAGACTTATCAAAGGAAGCCATTGATGACATAGCCCTTCGCTTTTTTAATAAATTATATGCAAACAAACGAACACTCAGATCAATCTCTTTGCATTTCAATTCCCTATTGAACTTCTTGAACCGAGAATTAACCATATCTTCCATCAGTCTGTTCTGGTTCAAATAATCAATCCATCTCGGGTCACTTTCAAGGTTGTCTTGATACAGCTCAACGTCAAACAAACTATTAAATAGTTCCAGCTGCCTCTTTCTCGTTCTTTTTGATGTCCCTGAATCCATATACACATTCCTGATCAGTTCAAACAAAATCAACATCAAGTGACGGGCAATCAAGAAAGCCTCTCCTTTCCCCAAACCAAACGTATTTACTACATCGTGGGCAGCTGCTGTGATAGTCCGCTGGCGATATGCCAGCATTTCTGTTGGCACATGTTTGTGCTTCAGCGACGTTGGTGAGAAACTGCCATACAGATAGCCCACTGTTGAGGTCACAGCCACACCCCGAACATGAATCAAGTACTGATACAGAAACAGCCGGTCCTCAGAAATAGTAAGATTCTCGTCAAAATGCAACCCATTATAGGTAATGATTGACCGACGGAACAGTTTTCCCCAAGGGCTGCAACGGTAAAGAAGTTTAGTCGAACTCAATACATCATGCAACTGTTCCTTTCCAATATAGGTTGCGGAATAATAGGTCTTGATACTGGTTGATCCTTCTACAATTGCATAACCACAATAGGCCAGATCAATCCGCTCATCTCTATCTACAGCAGCGACTAGTGATTCCAGGAATCCGTCCAGCACAATATCATCGCTGTCCACAAACGTCACCCACTCGCCTTGAGCGACTTTCACTCCAGCATTTCGCGCAGCGCTTACGCCCGCGTTCTCCTGATGAATGACCTTCACCCTTCCATCCTGCTGAGCATAATTGTCGCAGATTGCCCCGCTGTTGTCATTGCTCCCGTCATCAACCAGTATCAACTCAAAGTCCTGATAACTTTGAGCCAAAATACCGTCAACGCCTAGGGAAACAACCCCTTCAGCATTATACACCGGAACAATCACCGATACCACTGGTCTATTGCTTTTCATCTGACAAAACGATGATAGATCGCGCTCAGTTTGTCGTGAAGTCCACCCCAAACCAAGTCTCTTAACAAGTGCACGAATTCACTTCCAGGCACTTGTTTGTAATAAGACTTCAATGCGTTGAAATACTGCGATTTTTTACCTCTAGTGTAAAGAACCTTCAATAACTTTATCGTGAATGAACGCGTTTTAACGAATGCGCGTTTATCACCCTCGATACGATATATCTCAAATGCGTGATCTATTGCTCTCCTGTAATTGTTGACCACATCATTGCCAGCCCACACGCCACCAGAATGACGACGATAAACCCCAGTCACGTCTTTCAAAAGCGCGCCTTTGCCATGAGTCAACACCGTGTAAAAATAGGAGTCATCCCCATAATTATGATACCCCTTCTTGCGCATTTCCTCATAATTCGGATGTTTTCTTTGCATTACTGTTAGCGTCCTAATCAACCAGTGCTTAAAATAGTTATCAAGCGTAACCTCAAAGAAAGAGGCATTACTTTCTTGAAACACCCAGTCATATACCGGTATCAGTTCCATCCTGCCAGCATCTTGCTGGTAACACATGTGGTTTGTGCAACACATGACAAAGTCAGGGTGGCTTTCAAGAAAATCGACCTGAATCTGCAATTTGTTGGGATCTGTCCAATAGTCGTCACCTTCGCACATGGCGATGTATTTGGAATTGGGATGCATAGCGGCATCCATGGATTTGCTGATTGTGCCTTTTCCCCATTGGTTTTCCGTTTCGTAAATGGGCTTGATGATGTCGGGGTATTTCTCGGCGTATTCACGGATGATGGCGGCGGAGCCGTCAGTCGAGGCGTCGTCATGGACGATGGCCTCGAAGGGGAAAGTGGTCTTTTGCATCACAAAGCCGTCCAAGCATTGCCTCAAAAACGGCTCATGGTTATATACCAAACATCGAATAGATACTAATGGATCACCAGTCATTTTTTAACTACAAATTACGCAAATTTCTCTAATTTGTTTCGACTTTCTATCACTACGAATTGCACTGATTCAACTTAATTACTTATTCGAATATTTCGTGTAATTTGTAGTTTATAGTTATCTGCGATGGATGATGTCGAGGGCTTCTTGCAGCTCAGGCATGCGGAATACCTTGGCGATAGCCAGATAGAGCGCCATTCCCAAAGGAATACCAACAGCCAGTTTCACCCAATTGTTGTCGAAGGGCATGACAGCGAAGTACACAACCCCTCCCATCGCCAGCGAGGCCAGCAATGTAGGCGCCATGTCCAGCATCTGCCTGACAAAGCCCACATCGATCAGTTTTCCTGTATAATAAGTATTGATGGCTAGACAAATAATTGATGTGCACAATGAGCCAATACAGATACCCATAATACCGAATGGGACACAAATAAATATAGCCACTGTCGCAATTGCCTTCTTGATGATTTCCAGACGAAGGAACAAATCGCTCCTGCCCTTCACCTGCAACAGGTTGAGGTTAATAGCGTGAACTGGATACCACATCGAAGCGAAACAAATTACCTGAAGATATGGCACACACTGCGCCCACTTATCTGTCACGAGAGCTATTACCAAGGGATATGCCAATGCCGCCATACCTATCATGATGGGAAAAACCAAAAATACTGTAAATCGCAGCATGCGGCGATAGCTGCCGGCCAAGCGCTCATCGTCTTCTTGAATCTGGCTCAAAACTGGAAAGGTCACCTGCTGAATCACTCCCGTTAAACCTTGAGACGGTAAGGATGCATATCCCTTGGCTCGGGTATATTGCCCCAGGTCGGCAGCAGAATAAAACTTACCGATAACTATCGGATAAATATTAGTGTAAACCGTGTCCAGCAATCCTGATGCCAGCAACTTGGAACCATAACCCCATAGATAACCAAAAGAACGCTTATCCCATTGTCCACGAGGGCGCCAAGGAGAAATCAGCCACAACAGTATCATTCGAATAATGCCACTGGCAATATGCTGGATTACCAATGACCATACCCCAAAGCCCCGATAAGCAGCAACAATTGCAATCGCGCCTGCCAGGACTTGGGAGGCTACGTTGATAATCATCTTGGCCTTGAAGTTCAAGGCACGCGTCAGCTGGGCATTTTGGACAATAGTGAATGATGAAACAATTAATAGCAAGCCTTCAACACGGAGCAACTGGCACAGAATCGGCTTATCATAGAACATAGCAACCAACGGTGCAATCAACCAAATCACTCCAGCCATCACCACACCGGCCACAATATTGAAATAAAAAGCCGTACTATTATCATTTTCGGTCAAATCCGGCTTACGCACCAACGCATTGCCAAAACCGCTATTAACAAAAGCAATAGCAATAGCGTTGAACACCGCTATCATCGCCAGCAGACCATAGTCGTCAGGGCTAAGGATTCGCGCCAAAATCACACCAATGATGAAGCCAAAGCCAAGCGTCGCTATCTGGTCCAACGAGGTCCAGGCAACGCCCTTAATGGTCTTCTTCTTCAGCGATTCCGGCATAAATCGTTGTTTCAATATATCATTAGACAAGTCTTATTACTCCGAATAATGCCATCAGATTCGGTATGACAAAAACTAAGAGCACCAAAGACTAGCAATTAACCAATCAACACATGTCATTAATGATAGAGAGATAACGTGATGGTGTATAGATAGGTTTTCCTTCATCATCAACAACTTTTATTCCCCCATCTTTCAATGCAGTCTGCCACTTTGTTGCTTTAGGATACTTCCGCATCGGGTCCATCAAATATGGAACGGGCAGAAATCCCTCTTCAAAAACCTTAAAGAGCCCCTCAGCAGTATATAAGTTAGGGATATGTTTCTCTAATAACCTGATACTCTCCATGGCCTCAGATTTCAAGCTCTCAAAACGAGAATTTACATCCCTACTATATTCCATATTTTCAATCTTACCCTTTCTACGCAGGGCCCGATACTCCTCTAGTGCAGATAGAGTTATTTTTATGCTTTCATTGATTATATCAGGTGTTGCAAGTCTAACGGCTTCACTATAACTGACGACATGAATGATTTCAGGGCTATTATCATCATTTGGCTCAATATCGTCCATTAGCGCCGTTACTTCTGCCAGTTGAACTTTGGCTTTATCTAAATCTGGAGCAAAATAGTCAAGTCCTGCACGCAATTGTAAATGAACGCTAAAATTGTCATCTTCCAAAGTTCGAACAAGGAATAACAGGGCACGACATTTTGCTATATCTTGTATTCCTAAAGTATACTTGGGGGTGTTAAGCATATTCTGCAAAATCAGATGCCTAATGCCATATTTTTTTGCTGTCTTTGCCGCAAGATAACCTGATATTATAAATGTCACATCATCACCACCCCTAAACGCAAAATGATGAGGGACATTCGGTTCCAACGGTTTACCTGTAGATGATATATACCTAATTGTTTCAATCATCTCCTTCAGGTTATCCAATACAGTATTAGGGCCGCGGCCATCAATTTCACAAAACCACCAGAATGACAATGCATGCCAACAGATATTCAGAGTCCGTTCGTGAATATCGGCCAACCATGGCAAATTATTAGAGCCCGCATAAGTTCTGACTAACATCGGCTTAGCGGCATCACTAATCATACGGTACTCTAATTCGCTGTTAACCGGCACTCCTCCTCCATTTGGCAGTCCGTCCCAATTCTCTCCAAAACGAGATTGTGTTAACTGAGAGGTTCCAATAGAAAGGATATCTAAATAGCGAGCAGAAGATAAAGTTTTTGCCCAATCTATAAACTCCTTTACCGCTTCTACTCTATTTGGATTATAAGGTCCCGCATGAGCGCGTATGAGGGGCAGAGTATGATTGGCTTTACAATAGTTTAACCTGGCTACTACACTATCCTTTGCTGTTCCTGCGCTAGGATACCCTAAATGTTCCTTCGGCTTATAAGTCCTATACGTCTCGCTTTCTATCAATTTCTTTGCGAAATCGGCACGCATTCTATCATATTGTGAACTTAACACCAAATCGCGAGGTAATTTCCTTTCAGGAACACCTAACTTGAGCAAAGTTTCCTGCGGAGGCTCGTCTCCTTTAAACACTGTTATGTGTGAACCTAATTCTCGTTGAACGAGTTCACAGGAATCAGGCAGACCTGCAAAGTAAATGAGTTTGATGCTACCTCCATTATCTGCAAACATATTATCGGCTTGTAAAGCATAGTACAATTTGCAGAAGTAATCTCTTGCCTCATGTGGGTCAAGACGATAACTGAAACCAAGTACGCTTATATGGTTCTGGCTGATCCACCGTTTAATGATTCCGTAATTATTTAATTTTTTAATGTCTTCTACAGCCTTCGAAACATCCTCGGGAGAGATATAGCAACGATACCCACAGTCAAGCAGTAGATGATAAACCGTTGAAAGGCCTAACGTATGAACATCAATTGATGTTTTCAGCAAACCAAAAACATCATTATTCCCTAATTCCATCATGAAATCACATCAATGATTTGCTCAACAGTCAACCCAGCCAATCCAAGGCGATTGAGAGTTCTTCCCGATATAGAAAAATCAACGTTTAGTAATGCCGAAGACAAACATATGAAAGAATCCATCAACGGGGTTTCCACACCAGCCACATGTCCCAATTCACTCATAGGTAACAGACCTGTTGGAATATCTTCAGTCAATTGTCGGGTGAAAATACTTCCTGGCGCCTTTATATCATAATACGCAGGGTTATTCCTCAGTCTCTCACACAAAGTTTTGCCTTTCGTTGATGGGTATGCATAGGAAATCCATTCACTTACAGGCATCAATTCTAGCCCATAGGCACTCGCTACATCCAATCTTTCTCTATCCAAACTTTCAATACAGCTTGCAATTTGTGGAGTCATTTCACGATAGAAAAAGAAATTATCATTTCTTTCTATTGTAGCAGCATTGAAAATCACAATACTCGGATGAAAAATAGCACCGACATTCAGGAGCCCTGTCTCGATCAGACTTTTTGCCTTAATAAAACAAGGGAAAATTGGAGATAGCAGATGATGTACATAACTTGTTTCCTCTGAATTCCTTCCAGCAAGCAATACTTTATCTTTAACCCCAATGATGTTAACAACACCCGGAGACTTAATACGACATGCAAAAATCAATGTCTGCGCTTCAGCAATATGGCATTTCAACGAAGGTCGTTTTAGTTTCAATACATTGCCAAATTCCAACACGCCAAAAGTTCGACCTGGATTTAGAATGATTGTATGGTCATCAGTTAAATATGGTGCAATTTGTTCAGCAATTTCACAATGTGCAGTGGCAGTGGTTACCACAAATATCAAATAACTATAATTAATTGCTTCACATATATCTTGAGTAATGACATCTAAATTACCCTCCAAGCTTATCGCACCAGTTAATTTGATATGTTTAGTGGACATAAATGGTGCTAATGCTTCTATTGATCTATTATAGAGGCAAACACTATATCCCTGAGAAGCGCAATATCCAGCAATTGCCTGTCCACCATTGCCTGCTCCTATAACAGAAATTCTCATAATATTCGATTATCTGCATTAACAGTCACTTGAAAATAATCCTTTAAACCCAAATTACACAAAAAAGCAATTACCAGAGTTTCATTACCAGATTTCTCCCTTCCCTATTATATATCTTTAGAGTTTCCTGAATGTATTTTATGTCACGAATCAAGGCTTCACGGCTTTCCGCTTCCATAGAGAATTTAAAAGCAATCTGCTCTGTGGTTCCCGGCTGTTTTACAGTATCACCCTCATACATCATTTGAGAACATGCATAGATTGAAGGTAATTTCTTCACTTTCTCTGCATTTTCTATCTTTGCAATGGTGTCAGGTTCGATAAGAACATTCAACGAACAGTAGTGATGCTTAAACTTAGCATTATCACAAATAGAAGCATCCCAACCTTCAAACTTACCCGTTAATGCGAAACGCAACAACATTTCAAGAATGTCCATACCATTTTCCTTGCGAACAAAGTCATGATGGTGCATGCCTCCTAAACGGAACTGCATCTCGAACACAAAAATATCATTGTCCTTAACCACACCTTCTATACCAATAACACCCTGATTAAGACCAAGATCTGTGACAAACGACTGTACTTTGGAAACCATTTTCTCCTGGCAAAGGTCAACATACTGTGAAGGAAGGAAATAACCCATTGGCATCTTTGGCAGGTTATTCTCGAAATTGCCATGAACAGGCTTGTCGGACATGGTTGCTAAGGTTACATGGCCGTTCTGTATAGTGAAGAACATCACTGTATAGTCACCCTGTACATATTCCTCAATGATGACATTGTTTGAAACAGAGAATTGCAAAGACTCCTGATAGAGTTTTTTCAGATTTTCTTTCTTGGTGCATACATATATCCCGTGCTGGCCGCTATTATCTACTGGCTTGGTCAAAACGGGGAATTTTATGTCTGTCAAGTTGTCAATATCATCAACGGATGTGATCTGGTATCGTCTTGATACAGATATACCGTGGTCAATACACATCTGTTTCGACAAATCCTTATTGGTAATAGTTCGGATTTGTTCCAAATTGGCAAGACATGGCAATCCTGCTGCCTCACAGATATTGACGTAATATGGCAAGAATAAATCCGTATAATTGGCAAATACTCCATCAACATGATGTCCCTTAATCATCTTTAGCATCTGTTCCGTGTCAGCAAGACTTACCATCCAATATTCATCTGCTGCTCGCTTTGCCGGAGAACGGTCTATCTCATGCCAGTCGGTAACGATAGTATAAATACCCATGCTTTTAGCTTTAAGCACAGATTCTGTCATATAAGCCGAACCACCAAGTATCAGCAGTTTCTTTCCTTTTAATGATTCCATTGTATTTTCTTTATTTTATATTTTCAAAAAAAAACACATTACCGCTCTTAGTGCTTAGTTTCGTTTCAGATCAGTATGGCTATCTGTAACAATGGTGTATCTGCCCATTAATTCAACCTTCTAACAATTGAAACTTCATTATTAGTTCTGACTAAAATATGAAGAGTTGTTTCATTGAATTGTTTTACGAAAATTGATTAATATTCCATGCCAGACGCTCCATATCGCTAACATCATAACGTTGATCAATGACTAACGAAAGAATATCGTCATGGAAGCGCAGATACTCGGCAGGACATGTCGTCAAAACTTGTGGCGGGGTTGGCCATATCACAGGGCAATACAGTCGCTCGTTAATTAGAGCTTTCTGCAAGTCTGCACGTCGCCCATTGCCCACATATACTGGCATGTACAGGGGAACGACGCCAGCAGGCAACGATTTGAAAATAATGTCGACCAATGGATTATTGATATGATTCAGCAGAAAGTCATAGTTAACCCTTCGATGCTCAATAATCTGCTTGAAATCAGCTTGTGAAAGGATTTCATAGGAGAAGGAACTCATGCGGCAGGATATACTGGTATCATCAAAAACCTCATTGTTCTTGTAGAACAGTGGGAGAAAAATCTGCTTCAATGATTCGTCCCCTTTAGTTAAGTAGTCTAGTTTCAGCCTCGAAGCCTTGATAAAATTATTGACTATTTCGGTTTGCTCCTGATGCGTGAGATAATAGTCTTCTGTATCAAAGCATTTTAACCCCCAAACAAAACCGCCATCCGGCATTTCCAACCACTTGCGCAGGCTGCAAACTACCACATCAACCGTTTTGGTGTTAAAACCGCTCAACAAAGAATGGGTAACATCCTCTACAATCCTAATTCCCTTATCCTGTATTTCTTTATATCGTTTCCTCAATGAAGACAAAGTGTCAAAGCCAAATAGGGGACATACATAAAGAAGAGAAGGGTTATGCTCATCCATCAACCGAAACAATTCGGTCTCATTGGCAGTGAGATCACAATTAATTGGGTAATAAATAACCGAACAGTCACAGGACAGAAAGGCATCGGTAACAGAGTGACACGAAAAAGCAGGCACAAACACCTTGCATCCCTCTAATCCAAGATGATGAACAGCAGTGGTGATTGCGCTACGGCCACTATGGGTAAAAACCACATTCCCCCACATCATAAAAACCGATGCATAAGGAATCTGGTCATGTCCAAACGCATCTATCTCCTGTTGCGAAAGACAATAATTACCTCCGATCTCAATACACGGCATGACTAAACCAAAAATTTATTGTCTGATTGATAGAGAAAATGGCCGTTGCGTTCTCCATTGCACTTACAGTCACCGCATTCTTCTGTCAAACATAAAGCGTCCACAATAGCTGGATAGTTCTTAGCTCTATGAATATATTCCTTTACATCAGGGGCCAGCGAGCAGTAAAAATACACACCAGAAAAATGCTTATTTTCGACGTGAGGCATAGAAAAACAGCCTGTGGCAAGTTCCAATGCTCCCTTGACCATGTCATAGTCAGTAGATAGGCGAACGAGATCCGACGTGATATAATCACCGCCCAAACGAGCACCGGTCTCAATGATGAAAAGCTGATTCTCACTGTTGAGTTTTATCTCTGTATGGCTTGGAGAATTCTCCACGCAAAGAGCTGTTAAGGTCTTTTCCACCATATCACAGATTCGATCATGAAGTTCATCGCTGATGTTTGCCGGCTGATGATGCTGAAGTTCTACAAAGTAGGGAGGGCCACTCGTGACTTTATCAGTTATTTGCATGTTGTAATGCCTTCCATTGCAACTGAGATATTCCACGCTGAACTCCCTGCCGTCGATAAATTGCTCAATAATAACTTTTCCAGTGCGCGAATACCCCATGGAACGCTCATACGCTTTTTTCAGCTCTTCTGTATGGGAAACCATCGTTACGCCTTGACTACCGCCACTATCCACAGGCTTCACAACACAAGGGAAAGGAACCTGCATATTGTCTAGTTCATTAGCACTAGTCACAATAGCATAACGAGGGTTAGGAATTCCGGCTGCATCCAAGGCATTTCTCATCGTGTATTTATTGACCAGCCTATTGAGACATACTTCAGTATTGCTTACCAAGCCAAGGTTTTGAGCCACATATATGACTGTGGGCAATGCCGATTCGAGCGAGAAGGAAGTGATTCCATCAATTCTAGTTTTGCGACACACATCCAGCACCAAATCTTTATCAACAAAAGAGATGGGGTAGAATTCATCACAATATTTTCTGCAAACCGCACCTTTGGGATAGGCTATTCCAATAATATAATAGCCCAGGGCTTTAGCCTGCTTATAAAAGGGTTCTAAAGGATCATTAGCCCCTATGACTGCAATCTTCTTCATCTCTCAAACTCCTAATGCTTAGAGGAATCCGTCAAGAAGCCACAACTTTTACACCTTGCTTGGCCTGATTGATGATGCGAGCTACATCATCTTGGGATGTCGCCTTAAAAGCAAGTGTTCCAATGGCCATATTGGCGCCAGTAAAAGTTTCCACTTTTGCACCCGGTTTAACCCATAAATCTTCCTCGACAAGGACTGACCTGAGTTCAGGCGAAATTTCCAATCGTGAGAAATGGCCTTGTTGATTTGCATGCAGAATGATCTCAACAATATGAGTGTCACATGTATCTGCGCCAAGTTCAATGGGTTGATATTCCTCTCTAACGGCAGCTAATGTTGCGCGCTCGATAATGTCCTCGCCTGTGACATATTTCAACATCTCAGCCAGCCGGTTGCCTCCTGCACGAGGCGAGACTTCCATAATGTATGCCTTACCATTGGTGCACAATCGGGTTTCAATGTTGTACAACCCCGTTTTCATGTCCAACAGAGTCAGCAAACGCTGCAATTCGGACCTTAATTCGTCCTGGACATCCTGGGACATGGATGACGGCCAACTGTAGGCAGCAGGGGTATACTCATTCTCGGCATCATCGTCAAAGTATTGATTGTTGAAAGTGCAGAAAACCAAATCACCATCTACCGAGAAACTGTCGGTATCAGATGAAAAACCTGCTTTCTCCAGGAAGTCTTCGATGATGTAGTGGCGTGAGGGGGAGCAGTCGAGGGCGTGGGCGATGGCGGCGGGGAGGGCGGCGGGGTCGTCGACACGGGTGACGCCTTTGCTGCCGGCACTATCGACGGGTTTGACGATGACAGGCCAGTTAAAGTAATCTATATCCTGCAGGGCATCGTCACCCTCGCGGTATCCACGTGCATTGGGCACATTGAAGCCGTTATCGGCAAGGAATTTGCGGAACCTGGATTTGTCCTGAAGAATGCAGGCGGCCTCATAGCTGCACTGAAACGGCAGGCCCATTTTCTCAGCCGTATAGGCGGCTGCCACGACACCGGGATCGACGGCAAACGACATGATGCCGTCAATCTGAAGCTGCTGGGCCAAAGCGAGCACAGCATCCTTGTCAATGATGCTCACGTTATGGTACTCATCGCTGTAACGATGGGCGATATTGTCGGGCAGATAATCTACCGTAATGACGTGAATGCCATGACGATGCGCAGCCTCGATGACGGGCAACAGATAACGCAAGCCGCCCAGGAGCATCAGTTTCTTTTTCGCTTCAGCCATCGGAGTTACTTGTTGATGATGATATCGAGGATGCGGGTAAGGTCGGCATCGGTGAGTTCGTGGTGCATGGGCAGGCAGATGACGGTGTCGGCCATGCGGGTGGCGTTGGGCAGGTTCTCGCGGGTGGCGCTAGGCAAGCCCTTGTAGGTGGAGAAGGTGCTGATGAGCGGATAGAAGTAGCGGCGCGACAGGATGCCCTGCTCGCGCATCTTGAAATAGAGCTCATCGCGCGTCATACCATACTTGTCGGCATCGACAAAGATGGGAAAATAGCTATAGTTGTGGCGCACACCGGGCATGTCGTCCCAGAAGTCGATGCCCTCGACGGGGCGCAACTCCTCGCGGTAACGGATAGCCACCTGATGGCGAGCCTCGATGCAAGCGTCGACATGCTGCAGGTTTAACAGACCGTAGGCTGAGCGCACCTCGTCCATCTTGCCGTTGATGCCTGGCGCAACAACCTCGGTCTCTCCGGCAAAGCCGAAGTTTTTGAGGTAGTCGATGCGCTGCTTCATTTTCTCGTCGTGCATGACGAGCGCGCCGCCCTCGATGGTGTTATAGACCTTGGTAGCATGGAAACTCAGGGTGGACATGTCGCCCTCGTTGAGGATGCTCTTGCCCTCCACCTCGATACCGAAGGCGTGTGCGGCATCATAGATGACGCGCAAGCCGTACTTGTCGGCAATCGCCTGGATTTCGACCGTACGACAGGGTTTGCCATAGACATGCACCGGCATAATGGCCGTGGTGCGTGGGGTAATGGCCGACTCGATGCGATCAGGGTCAATACCACCCGTTGCCGGGTCGATATCTACAAATACAGGCTTGATGCCGTTCCACCAAATGGAATGGGTGGTGGCGACAAAGCTGTAAGGCGTGGTAATGACCTCGCCACTGATATTAAGGGCCTGCAGCGCCGTAATGAGTGGCAAAGTGCCGTTGGTGAACAGGCTGATGTAGGGCACCTTGAGGTAGTCACACAACGCCTGTTCCAACCGTTTGTGGAAAGAGCCGTTATTGGTAATCCACTTGCTGTCCCAAATCTCGCGGAGCATCTGGCCGAACTCGTCGAGGTCGGGCAATAAAGGGGAAGTTACAGTGATCAAATCTTTATTCATCGCTATCGTCAGTTGGAGATAAAACGGGGGTCACCGGGTCTTATGG
>JAEEGL010169529.1_pt1 | contig 16687 bp, 7 predicted proteins | sample 9134231 | NCBI WGS metagenome assembly JAEEGL01 (sample SAMN16246548, study PRJNA631951) | gut metagenome | biome: gut microbiome; feature: rumen; material: fiber-attached | host: Bos | place: Iran: Karaj | collected 2018-10 | reverse complement strand
TTTGTGTGCTGTGATCCCTACGGAAAGCTTATCAGCCCGAACACGGTCACTCACGATTTTCAGCAGGTCATCAAGAAGAATGGATTGAAGATGCTTCGCTTTCATGATCTGCGACATAGCTGTGCGAGTCTTTTGCTTGCAAATGATATTCCGATGAAAGCGATTCAGGAATGGCTCGGTCATGCGACATTCAATATTACGGCGAACCTTTATAGTCATTTGGAGTATCATGCTAAAGTCACTTCGGCTGAAACTATCGCAAGAGTTCTCGGTGGTAAAAAGGAAGATGCTCCCGCCGACACAAAAGAAACTGAGTCGGAAGCAGCACCTAAGAAGTCAAACAGCAGAAAAAAGAAGAAGGATACCTCTGCGAACAAGTCACAGACCGCAGATGTGTAATTATATAATATACTGTGACAACAATGAGGACGAAATAGAAAAAATCAAAAAAGAGCGATTTTGGTAGAAAAAACGGTAGATATTTCTGGTAGAAGTCAATTATATGATTTCATCAGAGTTTTAGAAAAAGCGTAATACCGCAAGAAAAAGCATATAAAACGAAAAAGTTTATATTATGTGCTGGACTTTGAGCCGATTTTATGCTATAATAGAACAAACGTAAGGCGCAGCAAAATCGCCTGTGTGTACGGAGAGAAACGTGCCTTCCAGCGGACACCGGAGGGCATGTTTTTGTATAGATGCGGATGCATCGGGAGAATGCGGAACGGGAAGGGAATGATTCACTTGAATCGAAGGATGATTCGCAGCATTATGAGTCTGACGGCTGCTGCGGCGGTATTCTGCGCAGTAATATTATCCTGCGGCGGACTGCAATGTGCGGCTGTACGGGAAATCTGTGCGCCGGCAGTGCAGATGCAGCAGATCAATGATGCCGCACCGGCAACTGTGATTGTCCGTGTGGCAGGGGATGCCTTGCTTGCTCAGCCGGATGCTGCCGGCATGGGCGCGGATTATCTCCCGACATCTGCTGCTGCGGCGCAGTCTGCGTGCTGCAAAGCGGTACAGCAGCGGGTGCAGGAACAAATCCGCAGCTTTTATCCGGCAATGACAGTCGGCTACAGCTACAGCACACTGATCAACGGATTCAGCTGCGAATTGCCCGCTGATCTGATTGACCGTGTCGCTGCACTGCCGGAGGTTCTCAGCGTGACTTCGGCGGATACCGTGCAGCTGCCGCAAATGGACAGGGCGGCGGCGCTCAGCGGTTTTCCGGCATTCTGCGCAGAGACCGGCTGTACCGGCGAGGGGCAGGTGATTGCGGTCATCGACTCGGAGCTGGATACCTCGCATCCGATGTTCGCGCCGCTTTCCGATGAGATTACGCCTGCGCTCGGATATGAAGATATTGCATCGGTCATTGAAAGCGGTGTCCTGCATATAGATGCGGACCCTGACCGTGCCTATCTCAGCAGCAAGCTGCCTTTTGTCATGGATTACCGCGATGCAGACCGGTACGGCGGCGTACCGGACCCGAAAAGCTATCACGGCACGCATGTCTGCGGTGTCGCATGCGGCAATGCCTATGAAACAGATGACGGCACAGTGCTTTCGGGCATCGCAAAGGATGCGCAGCTGCTGTTCTTTGCCTGCGGCAGCGGCAGAAGCATGAACACCGACGCAGCGCTTGCAGCTCTGGAGGACGCCGTTGCACTGCATGCGGATGTGATTAACATGAGCTGGGGCGCGGAATATGAGTATTACGGTGAAAATCCGTTCACTGCTGCCGTTGCCGCCGCAGACCGTGCCGGAATCATCGTCTGCAATTCCGCAGGCAATGCCGATAACGGCACCGGCTCCGGCAGCCGCGCCGTCACGCCGGATATGCCGGATACGGGTATGATGTGCGATAAGGCGGAAGACGGTTCGCCGATTTTGTTCGTCGCATCGGCGGATAATACCGGTCAGGCTGAGGCAGGCGCATTTCTTTTTGCAGGACAGACGGTGATCTACCGTCCGACGATGAATTCCGACGGGATCATTTCGTTCCTGTCCGCTGAGCTTCCGGCAGGGGAATATGCCTATACAGACTGCGGCACCGGCACGGAGGATGATATGCGTGCAGGTAAGCCGCAGGGCAAGCTCGCGCTGATTCGCCGGACGGCTTCCGTGACCTTTGCGGATGCCGCCGTGAATGCAAAGCGGTTCGGTGCGGTCGGCGTGATTGTCATTGACAGGGATTATCCGGACGGCTTGCAGTATGCGCGCAGTGATGCACCGCTGAAGCTCGCTGTCATCACGCATGACGAGGGACAGATGCTGCTGGATGCGGAAGATCAGACAGTCACATTTACCGGTGAAACAATGATGCTCGAATATCCGACTGCGGTCAGTTCGTTTACGTCATGGGGCGTCAAGCATTCGCTCGATCTGCGTCCGGATATCATGGGCGTCGGCGGCCGTGTGCGGTCTGCGGCATATGACGGTTCGGATGCGGTTCGCTCGGGAACATCCGTTGCTTCGCCGTATGTTGCAGGATGTGCGGCGGTGCTGCGCGAATATCTGGAACAGCAGGGGACTGCGCTTTCCGGCACGGAGCTGACTTCATATCTGCGCAGTCTGCTGATGAACACCGCGATTCCCTATGAGGAGGACGGTTTGCTTGTCACGCCCAGACGGCAGGGCGCCGGACTGGTCTCGCCGGCGCGTGCGCTTGCGGCGAAGGTGCTGATGACGGCGCCGGACGGCAATGCGAAAATCAATCTGTATGATAAACTTGAAAGCAGCTTTTCCTTTGACCTGACGCTGACGAATATCAGTGATGAGGATGTGACCTTTGCGGATGCTGCGCTGCGGCTGACAACGGACGGTACACGCTATGACAGTACGCGCGGCTGCGATGTCCTCAGCGGACAGCAGGCGCTGGACTGTACAACGGATTTCAGCGGTCCGGTGACGGTTGCGGCAGGGGCGTCGGAGACCGTGACCGTGCAGGTCGAGCTGAGCCCGTGGCAGTATGCGGCATTGTCGCGGCAGTTCCGGAACGGCTTTTTTGCCGAGGGATTTCTGCTGCTGTCCGGTGCGGAAAACAGCGCGGATATTTCCATTCCGCTGCTGGGCTTCTGCGGCGACTGGGCGCAGGTACCGATTGCCGATCCGGATAAGGTCATGGCAGCGACGGTCTTCGGCGAGAGCTATGCAATCGACGGCATGCCGATGATCGAGCGCGAATGCCTACTGTGCGATATCCGCAGCCGTGTGCCGGATTCTGTCCTGTGGTATGAGCGGGTGAATCTGGCAAAATATGCCGCGGAGGATGAATGCCGTCTGCTCGAATACGGCAGAAACGAGGCATGGATTTCGCCGAATCATGACGGCATCGCGGATGAACTGTACGGCATGCGGCTGATTCCCTGCCGCAGTGCACGGGCGGAGCTTTCGCTGCTGGATGCGGACGGAACCTGTGTCTATGCGGAACAGAATTTCCGGTTCCGTGAGCTGATCGAGCTGAACTGTGACCAGTTCGCGCTGCCCGAGGGCGATTATAACCTGACGGCAAAGGCGTATATTGACTATACGGGCGCTGCGGAAAGGCCGCAGATATTTCAGACGAAGCTCCATGTGGACAAAACGGCGCCGTCAGCGGACGTCAGCTATGCGCTCCGGAACGGAAGGCAGATTCTGACTGTCACCGTCTCGGATGACCGCCGCTTGCAGGGCATTGCGATTACCGGAAAGGGCAGCGGCAGTCTGCTGACATCCGGTGATGTGATTCACGGGCAGGCAGGCGACAGTGAACCGTACTGGACATACGGCGGAAATCAGTACGGCGGATATTATCCGTGGTATGCAGGCGATGCCGCGGCACAGGCAGAGAAGCTGCCTGCGGTTCTGCGGCAGCTTGCAGGTTTTGCGCAGAATGCGGATGAGGACATCAATTTCAAGGAGTATATTTTCTGCGGGGATACCGGTGATGCGCCGTTCACCTTTGAATATGACGTCACCGACTTGCAGGATTATTCATTCACGGTGCTCGATTATGCGTATAATTTTACGGAGATCGGTCCGACAGACGATGCGGCAGAAAATCTCCTGCGGCATACCGGCTGGTGGCTGGACGCGCGCCGCGGTGTCTGCGAAATCTATGACGGTGCGCTGCGCTTTCGGGATTTCTTTGACGGCAGCGATGTATTTTATATTTGCATGGCAAAGTATAACCGTCTGACGCTCTATGACACGAGCCTGCATTTGCAGAAATATCTGCTTGTCAAGCAAATATCGGACATCGAATATATACTGACCGACATGGAGACCGGTGAGGCGCTGGACCTGGTTATGACGGTTGATGCAGAGCGCTATGCGCAGCGTGCGTTTTATTCGGTTCAACAGCTGAAGAAAGCAGCCGCTGCCGATTCCGCTGCGCGTCACGGCAGACCGGTGCAGCGCACGGAGCTGATCTATATGGACAGTCCGGATTCAGTCGGACTGCGGGTTTATTTCGAGCCGGATGAAGACGGCACGCAGATTTGCGACGAGTATCAGAATCTCAGCCTGTTGAACGGCAGCGGTATTCTGTTTACACACCGGCTGTCTTCGGACGGGATGATATTCGGGGATGATCAGTATGCGCCGCAGCAGATCAGCCTGTTTGCCAAAATGCTGACAAAAATTCCTGCCGGACTGTATTATGCAAAGGAATATGCCTGCGCCTTCCTGTTTTACAATGACGGCGCGAGCGGAATGATTCTGTACAGCAGTATGATGAATAATCCGCTCGGCATCGGCAGCGATACGCCGTTTGCATATACGATTGCGCGCGACAGCAGCGTCACGTTCTGCATCAACGGCAGAATGCTGCACGGCACATTGCTTTCCGACGGCGAATCCGGCGGAATCCGAATCAATACGGATTCATCGGAGCATCTCAAGGACAGCGATGCCTACGGCGGAATCGTACTGGAGCCGGTGACAACCGATCCGGCTGAAATGGCTTCGCTCCGTCCGACCGAGGAGCTGCTTGCACTCGCAGAAACCTATGCTATGGCTGTGACCGGTAAGGCGCCGTGCGCGATCTGTTTTGACGGTTACTGTCCTGATTACCACATGTCGGATACCTACGGTTCGGATGCATTCGGTTACCGCTGTTTGATTTTCTTTGATTACGGCTGGGATTCCTTTTTCCTTGCGATTGATCCGCTGACGCTCAAGGGCAGAGATGATGCTGAAAATGAGATTGATCTGCTGAAACCGCCGGTACTTTCAGAGGGTGCCTATACGCCGGAGGCGCTTGCGCGTATGGCAGTGCAGGAATATACCGACCGCATGGGCGTCACGCCGGACGAATATTTTACATGGATGCGGACGGATAACAGCGTGGAACTGGTGCTGCGGACATATGATCATTCGGAGCTGGATGCTTATACGATTGATGCGCAGACCGGCGAGGGCACGCACGGCTTCGGCGAGACAATCAACCTTCCGGAAACCGGCAGACTGCATCCTGCGGAGCGGATTGCTGAGCTGCTTGCCGGATTGCTGCTTGCTGCCGGCGTACTCTGCATCGGCAGGGTTCGCAGACGGAGAAACGCATCCGCATCACATGTTTTTGACGATTTTCCTAAAAATTCTGAAAATAATCGCATTTTACATCATAATATGTTATAAGCGGGCAGCGCCCGCAGGTATTGATCTAAAGTTCTACGGCAGGTTAATGGATTTATAAAACATCCTGCTCTCAACTTGCTTTTTGTGTGATAATGTGTTATAATAGATATAATATTATCGTATTTTACATAGAAACACCGTTCGAGACAAGATATTTTCTTCTGAAAGGGCGTGGCATATGAGACTAGTCTTTTCGGTTTTATACCTGATCCTGATTGCCGTATTGATTCTTTGTGCGGTTCTGGCGCGCTTTTCGGACAAACCTTCCCGCAAGGCAGTTGCATTTCTCGAGGCTGCGCTGATTCCGCCTGTGCTCGGCAATCTTCTGATCGTCAGTACCGGCACGCGCTCGGTCGCGCTGTTCGGCTGCTATTTCTATTATCTCGGCATGGATCTTGTCATGGGAGCACTGGTGCGCTTTACGGATGTCTATTGCCGCAAGAAGCAGGAGCACACCGTCGCGCCGCTCATTTCCTACACGGCGCTGATGCTCGACGCCTTGCAGATGATGCTGAATCCGATTACGGGACACGCATTCACGATCTCCGCCATCGAGTTCGAGGGGTTGCCGTATTACAAGATGATTCCGTATTTCGGACAGACGCTGCACCGCATCGTTGACTATACGGTATTTTTCAGTGTCATCGTTATTTTTGTGATTATGACCGTCCGGTCACCGAAGATCTACCGTGAGCGTTATTTCGTCATTCTGGCGACGATGGTCGGTGTCGGTCTGCTGCAAACCTACAATATTTTCTTCCAGTATGCGATTGACCGCTCGATGCTTGGATACGGAATCTTCGGCGTGGTTATTTTCTTCTTTGCGCTGCTTTACAGACCGCTCCGGCTGCTGGACCGTGTCCTCTCGAATATCGTTTCGGACCTATCCGATGCGTTTTATGTTTTCGATGCGAACGGGCAGTGCATCTGGGCGAATGCTCAGGGCTGTAAGCTGGTGCATATCGAGGATAAGCGATACGATGAAATTGCCGGAAAACTCAGGGAGATGTTCGGCGATGCTTCCAATACGACGCAGATCAGCGCGAAACGGCAGGTCGGTGAGGGCGACAGCGCACGGTATTATGTGCTGGAGGAGCGCTATGTCAAGGACGCCAAGGGCTCCGTGGACGGCTCCTATCTGCGGGTGCAGGATGTCACCGCCGGTGAGCAGCAGATCGGTCAGATCAGGCAGGAGGCGTACCGCGATTCGCTGACCGGCGTCGGCAGCAAGGCTGCATATACGAAAAAGGTCGATCAGCTGATCAATCAGATCAAAAACGGCTTGCAGGATTTTGCCGTCGTCATGGTCGATATGAACAATCTGAAATATATCAACGATGATTTCGGACACGAGGCAGGTGATCTTTACATCAAGGGCTGCTGTCATTTGATCTGCGAAGCCTATAAGCATTCGCCGGTCTTTCGCATCGGCGGTGACGAGTTTGTTGTCATCCTGCAAGGACAGGATTTTGAACACCGTGCCGTGATTACGGAGGAGCTGCGTGCCGCCTTTGAGGAATCCCTGGAGAATGAAGAAAAAGACCCGTGGCTGCGGTATTCTGCGGCGGTCGGTCTTGCGGAATATTCGGCACGAGAGAATACCTACGATCTGGTATTCAAGCGCGCCGATCATGCGATGTATGCAGAAAAGAAGATGTTTAAGCAGGAGCACGGCAGCTATCGCTGAGCTGCGGCAATCAACCGAATAAAAAAAACAGACCGCTGTCCGGAAAAACAGCGGTCTGTTTTTTTGGAAAAAGAGAAATAAAACGGATTATCTATGGCTGGAAGGCGGTTTCTGCGGACCGGCGGACGGACCGTTCGTCGGATGCTGCGGGGGACCGCCGGCAGGGCGCTGCTCCTTCGGCTTGCGTTCCGTGCGGAGGAAGTGATCCTGACAGTATACAAGATGCACCTGCTTGTCCATGTAATCATTCGCCTGCGATGCATTGTGTACCGGCTTCATGCTGCCCTTGCCTGCAAAGAAGACGATCAATGCAACAATCAGCGCTGCAATCAGTGCTGCCGGAATTGACTTCATCAGCAGATAGAGAATCACACCGGCTGCCACAGCACCGATGCCGGTGATGATGCCGAGCTTGGTGTAATCGACCGGCAGATCACCGGTGAATTTACCGGTCTGACCGTTCATTGCAAAGCTGAACTGATTGCCGTTCCAGTTTGTCGTCAGATACCAGATCGGCAGCATTGCATACTTTTTCTTCGTATAATTGACAACATAATTGCCGCGCTTCTCGTGTACCTCGTTGTGCTTGACGGTTGCCTGTGTTTTCTGCTTTGCGGTCGAAATGACGCGCTTTTCGGCACGTTCCAGATCATCGTCGCCCTTTACGTCGAATTTTTCTGCGAGAAATCCGGGCAGATACATCATATTGAATTCCTTGAGCTCGTCAAATTTGAACGGCTCGACGGAATCCATGATTGCATCGGGCATCCGCTTGGAGGCATCCGCAGGAACATTCTCAAAGGTGATCGTACCGCGGCGCTCTGCACGGTAGATGCGGCGGATTGTTTCCGTCGGGGTTTCTTCCTTGTCGGCGGCTTCAAATTCCGCGTCGATTGTGACAGCGCCGTCATAGAGCCAGAAGGGGACATACACACCCTGAATCTCCTCGACCTGATTGCCCTCCAGAAACGCCTTCGGCAGGAAAAACTTTTTCTGGTAGTACTCTTTGTATTTTTCCATTGCCTGCTGCTTGTTGAAGGCGAACGGAATCAGGAAATCCGGCTTTGCCGCACCGGTAAACTGTGCCTCCATAATGGTCGTATTGCCGCAGTACGGACAGCGCGATGCACCGGTATTTTCGTCGGTGAGGATTTCAGCGCCGCAGGTTTTGCAGGAATAAGCCTTCATGTCCTGTGCATCGCTGCCCCAGTCGCTTCCGGATTGCTTTGCCTCGTCCTGCGCCTGCTGCTCATGGAAGAATGCCGCACATTCCTCCTGCGAAAACGCGGAGCCGCAGAATATGCATTTCAGCTTGCCGGCGTTCGGGTCGAATTCCATGGTGCCGCCGCAGTTCGGGCAGCACATTTGTGTAGAGTCTGCTCCCATTGTGTACACTCCTTCCGGTTTTTGCTGCGGACATCACCCCAGCAATTTCAATTATTAGACAGATGGTACAGGAATTATGCGGTTTCGTCAGTCACCCATGTACTGACAAATCCGTCAACATACTCGGTCAGTTTGGCAAGTGTGGCAGCTCTGTTTTCGTCACTGACCATTTCTTTGGAAACATCACGGATTTTTTTGTCATCCTTTTGTATACTGCCGTCAGCGAATGCTTCGGCGTAAATATGCACGGTTTCTACATGTGCTTCATTGAATAAAATAACAAATTCGGCAGTGCAGCTGTTCGGAGACAGCTTTGCAAATGCGTCATGTCCGCCCACTGTGACAGGAGTGTACGTATCGGTCTTCTCTTTGGTTATTTCCCATTTGAGTCCGTTCGCGGACCATATATCTGTTGCCATGGCGTACTGAATCCCGTCATCCGCAAAATCAACATGCGCAGTCGGATAAATCTGATCAAACACCAATTTAATATCCGTATCTTTTCCGGCAATCACAGCCTTTGCAGGGACACTGATCTTATGTGAATAGATTCTGAAACCACCGTCAGCAGTTTTCAGAGCATTTTCGTCCCAGTCTGTGAATTGCACGGAGTTTGCAACTGCCAGCGCAATTTTTTCAAGTTCCTCAGCGGATACTTCTAATTCTTCAGAAATCACCGTGGTTTCCGTTAGAAGAACCGCATCCAGATAGGATTCGCCGTAAACAGCGGCATATGCTTCCTGTTTTTGCCCAAGATCAGTTTCATATGTTTTGACCGAATATGCAGCATCATAACCGTTTGCGGTTTTGGCATTTGTCAGCTCTTCGTCGCCGAGTTTTAATCCGATATCATCCTTGGAAAGCAAATTCAAAGAAATATTGATTTCGATGCCATTTTCGGCATTCTCTTTCGGGTGGCAGAGAAATGAATCAGTTGCAGAAACGCGCTCCCAATATGAATCCGGTTCAGTTGTATCAATCTCATACTGATCAAGCAGCGGAAGTGCATAATTCAAATGAATACCATATGCCTTATGTTCTATGGAATGCTGTTCCATATTCATATCAGCCGGTGTAACGATTGTGCTGACTTCATCGGAGAACACATCATCCGATTCGTCCTGCGAATTATATCCGGCATCTGAGATTTCTTCAGAGGAATCATCTTCGGGTGCTGTGTAGGATGCGGCTTCGGGGGAGCCGGTTATGGCAGTTCCGTCAGAATCACTCTCGTTTTTTGATTTCTTATTGCATGAAGCCAAGGTCAAAGCCAAAGTCATCGCAAAGGTCAAAGCAAGTGCTTTTCTAAATGATATCAACTTAAATTTCCTCCTAAATTATGCAGAGATAAATTTTTTCAATGATACTATTATAACATATTTCGGATAATAGTACAACTGCAAATAAGGCGGTGGTAGCACATAATGGTTTCAACGTTGTATGATGAACACTGGACAAAATCTACGAAAAATCATGTTGAACCGAACGCGAGGCGGTTTTTCGTAGAACAACGGCAATCTCAGTCCCACTTTATCTCCGATGCATTGATAAAATCAACGATCAGCGTATCATAGAGCTCAGCAGTCGCATCAAAATCCTTGAAGAGCTGTTTTGCCTCTTTCTCGGTGACATCATTCGGGCTGACCTTCAGCATAATGCACTGATCGGTCGAAATATTGATCACATAATCCGCCGTACCGTTCTGGAAGATTTCGACGTCAACGGCATGCCCCGATACGCCGAACATATATGCATTTTCGTGCTCGTTCTGATACTGGATATAGGATGCCGGTACCGTGCCGGATTCGAGGATTGTATAGGTTTTGCCGTCGATCTCACCGGTGACCGCCTGAATCCGCATGACGCCGTTTGTTTCCGTCCAGCTGACCTTTGTTTTTGTGCCGTTCAGCGTGATTTCATCCGGAACGATCAGCAGTTCTTCATCTGTGATGAGCTTGCCGTCGTTTGTCTCCTTGCCGCGCTTATGCTTGACCTTTTCGGTTTCCGTGCTGCTTTCCGCGGTGCTTTCGGCAGCGGATTCCGTGCCGGATGTACCGGAAGAACCGGTATTTCCGCAGGCAGTCATCCCTGCGGTCAGTGTCAGCGCAAGCAATATGGCGCAGAGCACTCTTTTATGGTTCATTCTCATTCCTCCAAAGCCTTCACGGCTGCACCGGCATCGGCGTGCCGCATTCCGGACAGAATTTTCCGGTCAGATCACGCGCAGAGCAATTCGGACAGTCCCATACGCCGGATGCAGATTCCTGTGCAGGTGCGGGAGCAGGTGCAGGTGCCGGACTGCCGCACTCCGGACAGAATTTCGCAGTCAGACCCGTTTTGCCGCAGGAGCATGTCCATGTCGCATCGTCATCGGCAACCGGCTGCGGCGCAGGATTCATCGGCTCCTGCACTGCCGGATTGACGGGGATTTCGCCGATGCCCATAAATCCTGCCATGCTGTTTGTCGGATCGGCAAACTGTCCAAGCGACGGCTCTGTTGTGCAGGCGACCGCACCCATCATCTGACCGCCTTCAAACTGCGAACGCAGCATGTCCTGATACTGCAAAGTCTCCTGCCACGCATTGCAGACCAGCTCCGTGAGTTTTTCGATCGGTGCATAGAGGCGTCTGCCGTCATCGAGCACGACCGTGCTGTGATAGGGCGGCGAATCCGGAACCTGCATGTCATCGACGAGATTTGCAATATCCTCGATCAGCGTTTCTGCAAAGATTTCCTCCATGATGAGCGATTTGGAATCGCCCTCCGCCATACGCTTGATCGTGTGCGGTTCGACGATGTACTGCGCTGCGGGCAGTGTTTCGGTTGCTTCTGTTTTCAGGATTACGAGTTTGATCTGATCTTTCATTTGACATCCTCCGTATGATTATTCGGCAGTTTGCGTACCGGTTTCATATTTTGCTGTGCGGATTCCGTGCTCCGGAATCATGTGTCAAAGCGAGATATATCTCCTCTGTTTACTATTATAACACAATGCGGCAAAAAAAACAATAGGATTCTGCATTTGTTGTGATTTTGCGGTTTGCAGCAGTGATTCTGCACTGTACTGCATCCGAATGAAACGGGAGCTGACTTTGCGTCAACTCCCGTTTTGCAGCAGTTACTTGAATGATCCGTTCACCTCAACCTTGCCGTCTGCGGTGATGATCGAGACAGTGATGCGCATATTTCCTTTTTCATCCGTCGAGAGCTGCACGGTGCCGCTTTCCATGCCGGAGCCGTTCCATTCCTGTTCAATATCCACATCAAGCTGCGTGATGATACAGCTGTAATATGCATGGAATGAATTTGGCGAGCAGGACGCAATCTCCGCAGTCCAGTTGTGCGGATCATCGTCATCCTTGATCCTGCCGGTGACCGTAAAGCCGGAATAATCCGATTTGCCGTGACCGATTGAATGCTTGATATCGACCTCTGTGTCGTCAAAAGGATTATGCGTTCCTTCTCCGTCCGCCGGCGGCTGATAATCTGTATCCGGCTCATCCTCCTTTGTTTCTTTGAAATACGGCTGGAATACAAATTTGAAGCTGCCGTTCATCTGCATCGAGAATGATGCCTCCGAGCTGACGCCGACATTGCCGAATTTTCCGGAGCAGTACATGGTTCTCTCAAGATTTGCTTCGCCGAGCTCCGTTTCATAGGGATTGGATTCCGCAAGCCTGCATTCGGCAAATTCGCCGCCCTTGTCAATCAGTTCGCAGACGGTCAGCCGGAGCTTGTTCTTCGTATCGAGATGCAGCGGCAGCAGCGAGAACGGAATCACGATCTCCTCGGTCCATTTGTCAAATTCGACCGGCACTGTGTATTCATCCTTTCCGTCGATCTTGCAGATGATCAGGAAGCGGTCGGTTTTCTCCTTTTGCGAGACTGCCGAAGGCGCCGTCTGCAATTTGACCGTCAGCATTTCCTTTTCGCGGTCGAGCTCGACCTGCGGTGTATCCGGTGCAGGAATATAATAGATTGTATAGGATGATGCGCCGACCGCGCCGGAGCATTGCAGCTCGCGGTAATACATCATCTGTCCGAATGCGGTAATCACCGTGCCGTTTTTGGAATCCTGCCCCTTCTGCTGCTTGTTTGCAGGCGGGAACAGGAATTCATGCTCCGGCTGCTGCTCAGTGAATTTCGGATCGGGTTCCAGCAGCACAGACCATGCTCTGTCCGGCGCACCCTCCACAGCAACTGCCGTACAGGCGAAATTCTTTACCGGAACCGCGCTCACCAGCGTCGGGTTCTCGGCATTCATCTGATGCTTTTTGATCTGGGACGGGAAATTGACCTTCGTGTCCTCTTTCAGTTTATAATCCGTTTCGGCACAAAGGAGCGCAACGGATTCGACAGCATTCTGTTTCTGGAAATGCTTCCAGTAAGCATTCAGAACATCATCGGGCTTTCCGGATGCGACCGTGGTATCCGCAAAGCCGCAGATATGCATGAGCATACCGGAGATCGTTCCGAATTTTTTATACGCCTGAATCATATCCCAGCCGCGGTACTTCTTTTTCTGGATGGATTCAATATGCATGAGGAACCGTGCCAGCGAATAGCCGGACTGTGTCTGGAGATTGTGATTTGCGTCCGTCAGCATCTTGGAGCTTTCATCCAGCGGATAACCGAATGTTTCATAAGCCTTGCCGTCATCCAGTACATGATTCTGAATATAGTCCCATTCCTTATATTTCTCCGCACAGTGACATTCAATCGTCATCGCAGTCATTTCAAAGAATTTGACATTGGCTTCATTTTTTCCTGTCAGCTTTTTCGCCTGAATCAGGTGGAAAAGCTCATGGGTCAGGGTTGTCAGCAGCCGGTCGGCAGTATCCGACGAAACAGCCGTGCCGTACAGATCAAAATATTTTTTGTTTTTCTGAATATGATCATTGTTCTTCTGCGGCGTCCGCTTGACCAGCATATAGTTGCCGACGACGTAGTTCGTCACGGCATCACCGAGGTCTTCAACGGTTTCGCTGAAAACAATATCCGGCTTTTTGAGCTTCGGACATCCCTCATAGAAATAGAGATAATCCATTGCGATTTCGTACTGCCTTGCGAGCAGCACAACATCCGCCGGATGTCCGTTTTCAAGCTCCAGGAGTTTCTGATATTCCGCATTGTCCCGCAGCAGCTCGTACTTTTTCTGTGCTGCGACCCGATTGACCTCGCGCGCATAATTCATGAACAGACCTGCGATGCCGCCCCATGCGTCGCCGACCTTTGCCTCGGCATATTCCCGTGCCTGCCGGTCCGCATCGGTTTCGATTTCGGTCATACGCTTTTTTCGCGCATCCTTTGTTTCCTGCGGTTCATTGTCATGATAATAGATCGTGCAGCGTCCGGTATCATAGATTCCGGCGCAGCCGTCTACGGACTTCAACCATGTGTAATACTCGACCGCAGTGACAATCACACCGACCGCGACAGCGACAATCGCCGCATCTCTGCACACAATGATCAGTATGGTACTGTTCTGATCGCTCATCCATGTGAGCGATGTCCCGTCAATTTCGACCGGATATTCCTCCGCGGTGCCGTCATCGGCAATGCGCAGAATATGCAGCTGATCGTACATTTCCTCCGGCAGCTCCAGCCGCGAGAGGTCATAGCTGCACGAATAGCATCCCGGCAGATGCTCATCCGGCTCAATGCCCGCATCGACATGCCATGCATCGAGCATGATCGCGCCTGCATCTGCACAAATCTGATCGAGCTTTTTCGCTTCATTGTTTTCCAGCTCGCTGAACAGGAGCTGTCCGTCATAGCTGAGCACATTTTCCGGCGCACTGACGGTCAGTCCGGCAATCGGCTCATCTGTATAGGCAGCGCTTTTGCCCTCCGGCTTGAAAATCCATTCTTTTCCGGCAGTATCCGGAACATTCGGCGCTTCGGGATCGGTTTCATCACCGAAATACGCCTTCTTCGGCGGCAGAACAGGCTGCTTGTCCTGATTCTCCTGCACCAGCTTCACCAGCAGCTTTTCATCCTGCATATCCAGCAGTCCGTCGAGATTGATATCCGCGGCGGAAAGACCTGCCGTGCTGAGATTCAGGCTGTCATTCTCTGCAAGATACCGCAGCAGCAGCACGATATCCGAGACCGAGATTCTGCCGTCCTGATTCAGATCACCGTAGCGCAGCGTCGGATCAAAGACAGCGGTCGGAACGGAAAGCTCTGTTGTGGTCTGTTTGGCAGTTGTGGTTGTTGCTTTGGTTGTGACCGGTTTTGTGGTAACGGTTGTTTTTGATGTTGTCTGCTGCGCAGTTGTCACAGCGGATTTGGATGTTGTCGGCTTTGCTGTGACTGTTGTACTATGGGTTGTCGGTTTGGTCGTGACGGTCGTCGGTAAGGATGCGGATGTCGTCTGTTTTGCAGTAGATGTGGTCTGCGTTGTTGTGACTGTCGTGACGGTTGTTGTGGTTTGCTTTTGCGGAACCGTCAGGATGCAGACCTCATTGACCGCGATCAGATCAGGCGTATGCCCGTTGATCGTACACGGAATGCCGTTGACAAACAGCTTTACATCATCTGCAAATACATAACCGTAATTCGCCGAGACGCAGATATCATAGTGATACTGTCCGTTCGCTGCAAAAGCGGTCAGACGGTTTGCATCGGTCAGCCCCATGCCTTGATTGTATGCCTCGTCGCTCATGACAAAATGCGTATAATCCAGCAGATCGACCCAGCGCTCATACTGCACCGTCACGAGCGACGGGTCTGCCGGATGCGCGGTAAACCGCGGTGCATCTCCGGCGGCGAAATCGAGTGTCGCATCCAGAATATAGATTTCGGAGAGCGCCTGCGCATTCGGTGCGAGCGGCGTGACCTGCGGAATGAAATCGCAGAGCAGCATCAGCGTTTCGCCGTCATCCTGAAGCGTCGCGGTATACATGCTGCTGTCAATCGGCTCGTCATTGTAATACAGATCGAAGCCCTCTGTGAAATAATAGCCGCTGTCAGCACGCAGCGCGATCAGATAACTGTACGGCACGCCGACCGGATCATCCGGCACAGGATTGCCTTCATTTTTCGAGGTGTGGATATTCATATCGGATACGCAGCCCCAGCCTTCATTGAGGATGCTTGCATGGAGCAGGGCATCGCCGGTGAGATATGCTGTGTAATCGGGCACTTCCCCGACCGTCAGCGCGGTGCTGACATTGCTGAATTCGACAATGCCGATCGGCTGGCGCGATTCTGCGGACACAGGCACGGCGGCAGCCTCAGCAGTAAGCAGCAGGGCAAGTCCGGTTGATAGGATACGGTTGATGATGCAGTACATGAGATCGCCTCCTGTTCGGTGTTGCGCGGCAGATTCCGGATATTTTCAACAGAATGAATTATATATACTATACCATAATTCAGAAGGATTGTCAATAGAAACAGAATAATTTGTACAAAGTGAAAGGAGCGCACATGCAGTACGCTCCTTTGTTTGTCTGTTTCGGGATTATTTTGCGAGAATCATTCTGAGCAGTGCGCGCACATCCATGAGATCGAGGATGCCGTCGCCGTTGATGTCCGCCGGAATATGCACCGGCAGCAGCGTTGTTGCTGCATCCGAATCCTCTGCGAGCAGGCGGACCAGCAATACCGCATCGGCAACCGAGCAGGTGCCGTCGCCGTTGAGATCGCCCTCTGCCGGCGCTTTCGGCTCTGTTTCCGTGGTTGTCGCGGATGTTTCGCTTGTGCTTGTCTGCGTTGTCACCGTTTCACTTGCGGTGCTCGGCGTCGTGACTGTCTCACTGGTGGTGGTCGGTGTTGTCACCGTCTCACTGGTGGTGGTCGGTGTTGTCACTGTTTCACTGGTGGTGCTCGGTGTTGTGACCGTTTCACTGGTGGTCGTCGGTGTTGTGACCGTTTCACTGGTGGTGGTCGGTGTTGTGACCGTTTCACTGGTGGTGCTCGGTGTCGTGACTGTCTCACTCGTAGTGCTCGGCGTTGTCACCGGTTCACTCGTGGTGCTCGGCGTCGTG
>JAEEGL013932447.1_pt1 | contig 16688 bp, 8 predicted proteins | sample 9134231 | NCBI WGS metagenome assembly JAEEGL01 (sample SAMN16246548, study PRJNA631951) | gut metagenome | biome: gut microbiome; feature: rumen; material: fiber-attached | host: Bos | place: Iran: Karaj | collected 2018-10 | reverse complement strand
GCCGTGAACGTGATGGGTATGTCCTCGATGATTTACTACGTGCTGGTCTACATCTTCAGCAACCTCGCCGCCTTCGGCGTGATTGCCGCTATCGAGCGTCAGACCGGCCGCGTCACCATGGACGACTACAACGGCCTGTTCAAGACCAACCCGTGGCTGGCCTTCACGATGATGCTGGCGATGTTCTCGCTCGGCGGTATTCCCCCGTTTGCAGGCTTCTTCAGCAAGTTCTTCATCTTCGTCGGCGCCTGCCATCAGGGCTCGGTGGCCATCTACGTGCTCGTGCTCATCGCGTTGATCAACACCATCATCTCGCTCTACTACTACCTGCTGGTGGTCAAGGCCATGTTCCTGCGTCAGGACGACTGCGTCATTCCCACCATCAAGAGCCACTGGAGCGAGCGTGCTGGCCTCATCTTGTGTGTGCTGGGCATCGTCTTCATCGGACTGGTAAGTTGCATCTACGTCTACATCAACGGCTCGTTGGATGCCATGGGCTCGATGTTCAAATTGATCCAGTGAGCCCCGCTCGCTGGAGTTCATAGTGGAGTAGGGGATTGTGCGGCACATGCCGCCTCCTGAACTCTAAACTTTAAGTTTGAGTAGTAAACTTAAATAAATACTACTTCTGATATCATTTAGCATAACCAAGCAGAAGATTTGTTTCAAGTTATTAACCGAGGGAGGCTCAGTGGAGGACCACAGGGCCTCCCGTCTTTTTTGTGCTGGCGAAAGAGGTGGGCATTGATTCGATGTTTCAGAAGACAGGATGACAAGAAGAACAAATAGAATTGTTCGACAGAATAGCACTCAGTTATCTTTCTTGTCTTTCTTTTGCTAGGATTGCCGATGCCAATTTGGTTAATTCACATCGAAAAACAGGTTCGACACGTCATTCTTTTTTGGGAAAAAAGCAAAAATGTGATTGTTTTTTGGAAAAAGATTTGTTTTTTTAATTTATTGTGGCTAAATTTGCGTATTAACTTGAAAATAATTAAGTCTAACCACATAAAATCAAAGAAATTATGAAAAGATCATTACTTATCACCATGATGGTGTTGTTGGCGTCACTGGCCGCCTGGGCCGATGTTAACATCAACACGACCAACTTCCCTGACGCTAAATTCCGTGCCTTCCTGATTGCCGAGTATCCAAGTGGTGTCATCACCACTGCGCAACTCAATGCACGCACATCATTGGAATTGCAGGAGTTGGGTATTTCTAACTTGAAGGGTATTGAGTTCTTCCCAAACCTGACTTTGCTCCGTTGTCAAAACAATAATCTATCCAGTGTTGACTTGAGCCACAACACCAAGTTGGTTCTTCTCAACCTTGCATACAATAAACTTGTATCTGTTAGCCTCACGAACAACACTGAACTGGAGAAACTTTATATCCAAAGTAACCCATCGCTTACGTCCTTGAATGTCACGGATCATAGTAAACTCAAGTTACTCTATACCCCATATTGTACTTCGCTTCAGACCCTTTTCTGCTATCGATGTGCGTTGACCTCTTTGACTGTGACGGGTTGCTCGGCACTCAAGCAACTCAAATGTTACGAGAACCCCAATCTAACCGAAATCGAAGGTCTGGGTGACTGCACTAACCTTACCTGGCTGGACTGTGAGGATTGCAAAGTATCGGACTTGAGCGCTACATCGAATATGAGCAAACTTGAAAGACTCTTGTGCCGCAACAACAAACTTACCTCGTTAAGCATATACAACAAGAACTATTTGAGTTATTTAAGGGTGTCAGGCAATAGCCAGTTGACGGAACTCGATTGCTATAGCAATGCCTTGACTTCACTTGATGTGACCGATTGTACCGCGATGAAGAAAATGCTCTGCTACTACAACGACAATCTGACCACTATCACCGGCCTGTCTAGTTGCACGGCGTTGACCTATCTGGATTGTGAGGACTGCTCTATCAATGATTTGAGCGCAGTAGGGAGTCTGCCCAATCTTGAGACCCTTCTTGTCCGCAAGAACAAACTGACCTCGCTCGATGTTTCCGGTAGGAGCAAGTTGAATCGGCTCAGGGTTTTGGGCAACACATTGTTGACATCCTTGAACTGCGGAAACTGTGCTTTGACCGACCTGAATGTAGAGGAATGCACGGCTCTCAAGACCCTGTATTGTTTCAACAACCCCGGCCTGTCCGATATTACCGGCCTGGCCGATTGCACCAATCTGGAAGGCCTGCGCTGCCATACTTGCGCGTTTACCGACCTGAGCGTCATTTCCCACTTTCCCAAGTTGACCGACCTGCGTTGCGGCTGGAACAAGTTGACCACGCTCAATCTGTCCAACAACAGCAAACTGGTTTACCTCTTGTGCCAGAACAACCAACTCACATCGCTCAACTTTAATGCCTGTACCCAAATCAAGGAGGTCTACTGTGGAGGCAACAAATTCACCTCGTTGAATTATAGTAACTTTTCTAAGTTGGCGACCTTTGATGTGTCGGGTACCACGACGCTGAAAACATTCTATATCTACAACAATCCCCAGTTGTACTATCTCAAGGTGGCGGGCTGCACAGCATTGACAGAACTGGATTGCGCGCCCAATGCCGCCCTGAGCAAAATCACCGACCTGGGAGAGTGCACGGCGCTCAAGACGCTCTATTGCTACAATTGTGCCCTCACCACCCTCGACGGTGTTGACAACTTGAGTCACTTGGAGAAACTTGTTTGTTACGGCAACAAATTGACTAGCCTCCAGATTACAGGTAAGCAGGCCTTCACTTTTTTGAAATGCGGCAATAACCCGTTGCTGACCGAACTCAAGTGCTCCAGCAACAAGTTGACCACGCTCGACATCTCTGGAAACACCGGGCTGAAGGATTTGCGCTGCTACTACAATGACAACCTGACCACAATCACTGGTCTGGCCGATTGCACGGCGATCACTTACTTGGACTGTGAGGACGACAAGATTTCCGACCTGAGTGCCGTACAGGGGATGACCAACCTCACCTCGTTGTATGCCCGCAACAACCAACTCAGTGGCACATTTAATCTCACAGGCAAAAGCAAGTTGACCTATGTGCGCTTAATGGGCAACCCGGGTCTGAGCAGAATTAACTGTTATAACAACCCGCTTCTGACCAAACTTGACGTTTCCGACTGTACTGGCATGACAATCTTGAGCGCTCAAGGCAACAAACTGACCGACCTTGATGTTACGAACTGCACGGCCTTGTATGATATGTCGTGCAATGGTAATCAGTTGGAAACTCTCGACTTGTCCACGTGTACCGCTCTGCAATCGTTATATTGTCACATCAACAAATTGACGGCGCTGGACTTGAAGAAGAACACCAAGTTGAAAAAACTGCATTGCTACAAGAACAAGATCAGTGGCGCCAAAATGGATGCCCTGATCACCAGTCTGGTCACTCGTCAAGCCTCGAGCCCCGGTGAGTTCTATCTGATTTACAACAGCGGTGAGAACAATTCCATCACGGGCGCCCAGGTGAATAATGCCAGGAAGAAGTACTGGATTCCCATGCGATACAATGGTTCCCAATGGGTAGAAATCGAGGCCAGCATCAGGGGCGATGTGAACGGTGACGGTGAGGTGAACATCGGTGATGTCAATGCCTTGATTGACCTGATCCTGAAGAATAAGTCTTCGGCCAATGCCGACGTGAACGGTGACGGTGAGGTGAACATCGCCGATGTCAACGCCCTCATCGATATCATTCTCGGACAGTAAGCCTTTGGGAGAGACGGCCCTGGCGGCCAGGGCCTGACACACTTTTAACCAATGGCGCCGGCACACGAGTCGGCGCCATTGTGTTTAAAATGGTCAAGGGAGGATTGTTTTTGGCAACGATTGATGAAATGTGACAATATTTGATTATCTTTGCAACAAATAGAATGATATTAACCCAATAAATGAATAGATTATGAGAAAACGACTACTTTTCAGGATGTGTGCGCTTGCCGTATGCATGGCCTGCGCCATGGGTGCCGGAGCCAATGACTTCACGTCGGGTGGCATCGATGACGACATTACGGGCAGCAATACCGTAAGCCCCACTCTCGGGGACTTGAACTCGGGTGCTGATGACCAAAACTCAAGCACCATCAGGGACACGCCCGACTATGATTTCGACTATAGTAACCTCTTGTTTGTCATTACAAGTTCCAACACCGTTAAGGTTGTTGGACCGAAGGTTTCCAACCCGTCAGGAAGTTGGAGCATCCCCGCCACGGCCCAAGGCTATCAGGTGACCGAAATCGCCGCCAATGCCTTCCATGGTTATGAGAACATCACGACCATGAGTGTGGGTAGTAATGTTGAGATAATCGGGACTAAAGCGTTCTACGGGTGCCGTGGATTGGCTAACGTGTACTTGGGTAACAAAGTCATCAGAATCGGGAACGCTGCATTCGGCGACTGTTCAGCATTAACGTCAATCTCGCTACCCGCCACGCTTACTACCATCGATGACCTCGCGTTTGATTGCGCCGGGCTGACCTCAATCACCATCCCGGCATCGGTACAGTCGATAGGCATTAACCCGTTCCATGGCTGCCAGTCAATGACCGCCATTAACGTGGATCTGGGCAATGCGAACTATCTGTCGCTGAATGGTGTCTTGTTCGACAAATCATTCACTGAACTGATTGCTTATCCCATCGGCAAAAGCAGCACGTACTATGATGTTTCTGAGGGTCTGAGCATAATTGGGCCGTGGGCTTTCCGCGGCAGTCATCTTCAGCGTGTGTCTTTGCCTTCCACACTGACCGAGATGGCCTCTCTTGCATTCGCCGAAAACACCTCGCTAACCAGTATCACCTGTATAGCCCGCACTCCGCCGGAGATTAACGACTACACTTTCTATTCCACGATTAACAACAGCGGACTCACGCTGACGGTGCCGAGAGGCTGTGCTGGCGCCTACCAGTCGGCTGCCTATTGGCAGGCCTTCTCTAACATCCAGGAGCAGTATTATGACTTTATGGTGGATGGCATCTATTACAATATCATTGATGCCGATCAGGGTTACCTCGAGGTGACTTGCAAAGATGATAACTATAACAGTTATAGCGGCTCGGTGACCATTCCACAGAGGGTGTACTACCATACCAGGAATTTCAATGTCACGGCCATCGGCATGCATGCTTTTGATGATTGCGCGAACTTGACAGCGGTCACTATACCTTCCACGGTCACTGAAATCAAAAGGAGTGCATTCTATAAGTGCTACAGCCTGAGCGAAATCACCTTGCCCGAGAACCTGACGTCCATCGGTGTCTATGCGTTTTATGATTGCTTTAGCCTGGGCAACGTGGTGATTCCTGACGGGGTAATGTATCTGGAAACCTATGCCTTCGCCCATTGTTCCAGCAGCAACTTCACCGAGGTGACGATCCCGTCCAGCGTCCTTTCATTAGGTTATGGCGTATTCTACGGCTGTGAACATCTGGAGAAGGTGACCATCGGCAAGGGTGTCAGTTTCATTGGTGACATGGTGTTCCATGATTGCTCGGCACTGAACAAGGTAATCTGCCATGCCTTCACGCCGCCTGAAATCTCTAGCGGCACCTTTGACGAGAGCCACTACACCAGCGTTCTGCTTAGGGTGCCCCAGGCGAGCCGGTCGCTCTACCAGACGGCGATGTACTGGAAGAACTTCACCAACATGGCAGTGATGTCCTACAGTTTTGAGGTGGACGGCATCTACTATAACATCACAAGCGCCGGTCAGGTCGAGGTGACCTATGCCACCGCCGACTACAACACCTACAGCGGCGTGGTGAACATCCCCGAACAGGTGACTTACAACGGCATGACCTATACGGTCACCGCTATCGGCAACAGCGCGTTCAAGAATTGCAGGTCGTTGACCCAAGTGACAATCCCCAATACGGTGACCAGGATCAAGGATTATGCATTCCATTACTGCACGGCGCTGACACATGTTGATATCCCCAATTCGGTGACGACCATCGGCAACAATGCTTTCTGGCTCTGTATGGGCCTTGAGGAAGTGGTGATTCCCAATTCGGTGACGACCGTCGGTTCGATGGCGTTCCGCAACTGCTCGGCATTGACTTCTGTAGTGATTGGCGAGAACGTGACGTCGATAGGCAGCACCTGCTTCTATTACTGTCCTGATATAGCCAAGGTGACCTGCCTGGGAGCAACACCGCCGTCGCTCACTGAATCGGACATGACTACCTTCCAGACCGAAGTGTATCACAACGCAGTGCTGCGTGTGCCCTACGGCTCACATGAGACCTACCTCAATACGGATTATTGGTGGAGGTTTGACTTTGTCGTCAGTGAGGAGATTGAGGCACCCGCCATTGCGGGCGACGTGACCGGAGACCACGCTTTCAATATTGTTGACGTCACCACCGTGATTGAATATGTGCTGAAAGGCTCCGCCGAAGGTATGGATGTCCAGGCTGCTAACGTGGACGGCGTCGGTGGCGTTGACATCAACGACGTCACCACCCTGATCAGTATGCTGCTCACCGGCGAAGGCACCGGCGAAACCGGTACGACGCGGTTCAACTTCAAATTCAACCATGTGCCTTTCTCGATGGTCGTGGTCGATGGTGGCACCTTCATGATGGGTGACGAGAGCGATAACTTGTGCAGGCCAGTCCACGAAGTGACCCTGTCGAGTTACGGCATCGGCGAGACCGAGGTGACTCAGGCGCTGTGGTATGAAGTGATGGTCGATTATCCGAGTTACCACCAGGGTGACGAGAACCTCCCTGTCGAGAACATAGACTGGAACCAGTGCCAGACATTTGTTACCAAGTTGTCAAGACTGATGGACCGTAATTTCCGTCTGCCCACCGAGGCTGAATGGGAATTTGCTGCCCGTGGCGGCAATAAGAGCCAGGGATACATCTATGCCGGCAGCAACACCCTCGGCCTCGTGGCATGGTATGCACTCAATTCGGACGACACGACACACCCCGTGGCTACCAAGTTGCCCAATGAGTTGGGCCTGTATGACATGAGCGGCAACGTGTTTGAGTGGTGTCAGGATTGGTATGGCGCCTACAGCAGTGGAGCCCAGTACAATCCTCAGGGCCCGAGCAGCGGCTCGTACCGTGTCTGCCGCAGTTCGTCCTACTGCCGCCAGAACAACAATAGTTGGTTCAAGTGCTTCGGCCGCACCTATGATGACCCCACGAGCAAGGCTCTGGATTCGGGTATGCGATTGGCCTGTGACGTGAATCAATAATGTCTTAAAACCCCGATGAAGATGAGGAAATACATATTGGTGTTGACGGCCATGTGCCTGTGGGCACTGGCCGCCGGCGCTGCGGGGGTGAAACCCGGCAGCGAGCGCACGCTCGTGGACAGTTGCGGCTTTTTCCCGCAGTTGAGCCCCGACGGGCAGTGGCTGCTCTATTCCCCGACCGAGGCCACCAGCCTGATGCTGAAGAACCTGTCGACGGGTGCCGTGACCACGGTGTCGAGCAAGGGCTATCCCGGTTTTGACGCCATCTTCGGCGACGACGGCAAGGTGTACTATGTCACCCAGGAGCGCAAGAAGAACGGCATGGTCTACCGTGCGGGCCACTGTTATGACCCCGCCACGGGCAAGGACCAGGTGGTCCTCAAGCCGCAGCACGGCCGTGTGCAGGCCTTGCGTGCCGCCAGTGGCGTCGTCATCAACGGCGAGCGACGGGTCTACCGTAACCATGAGCGCGTGGGACAGTATGCCTACACGCGCGGCGACATGCTCTACCTGGTCGACGAAGGTGGCACGACGCGTGCCCTGCAGCCCGTGAAGGACAGCAACGGCTACCTGTGGGCTTCGCTCTCGCCCGACGGCACCCGCGTGATGTTCGAGGCAGCGTCCCGTGGCCTGTTTGTGTGTGACCTCAACGGGCAGGTGCAGGCCGAGTTGGGCGAGTTCCTCATGCCCTGCTGGTATAACAACGACTATATCGTGGCGATGAGCAATGCGGGCAACGTGAGAGTGAGCGGCTCGCGCATCTGGCTCATCAGTGTCGACGGCGAGACCTTCAAGCCCATCAGCGATAAGAACGACCGTGCTGTGCAGCCCATGGTTGCCGGCGACAAGGTGGTCTACAGCGTCATCTATGACGGTCAGGTCAAGCAGGTTGCCCTGGACATCGCTCCGGCCTCGGCCCAGACCGTCGGCAAGGGTAAGGGCAAGAGCCAGAAGGTGAAGAACCCCATCAGCCGCAAGGACGTGCCGCGCGTGTTCATCAATCCGGGACACGGCGGCCACGACAGCGACGACCGTCACGTGCCCACGTGGGTCATCGGTGTGCAGGACACGGTGCATTACTACGAGTCCAACTCCAACCTGACCAAGGGCCTCGCCCTGCAGGAAATCCTCCAGAACAAGGGCTATGAGACGGCCCTGTCGCGCAAGACCAACACCACCGAGGACGACTTGGACCTGTTCGAAATTGTCTCGCTGGCGGCCAACAGCGGTGCCGACATCTTTTTCTCGATCCACAGCAACGCCACGGGCATCGAGAAGCGCATCAATTTCCCGTTGGGCTTGTTCCGGGGATGGGACGGAGAACCCGCTGTCGACGGCAGCCTCAAACTGAGCGAGGCCGTGATGCGGAACCTCTACAAGAACGAGACGACGGTCTGGACGAGCCAGCAGGCCAACCGTGGCGACTGGTCGTTCTATGACTGGGGGTACAAAGTGGGTCTGGGCGTGTTGCGCTTCAACAAGTTGCCCGGCTTCCTGAGCGAGGGCTCCTTCCACGACTACCTGCCCGAGCGCGAGCGCCTGTTGAGCGACAACTACTGCTGGCTCGAGGCTTGGAACCAGTCGTTGGGCATCGACGAGTACTTCGGGCGCAAGCACAAGACCCGCAACGGCGTGCTGGCAGGTACCGTGCGCTGGGACGACATCGAGCGCTATGACGAGGACCGCCGGCTGTTTGGCGAGGACCAACTGCTGCCCATCAACGGCGCCGTGCTGCGCCTGTATGGCAGCGACGGAGCATTGGTGCGCGTATTCACCGTCGACAGCAAGGACAACGGCGTGTTTGTGTTCACCAACCTCGCCCCCGACAAGTACCGCCTGGAACTCTATTACGGCACCGACGACCTGTACGGCACTGCCAAGGTCAAGGTGAAAAAGAACCAGACGTCCTATAAGAACTTGAAAATCAAGAAGAACCAGAAACCTAAGAAGAAATGATATTGGCTGTTAGTTAATAGCAGAAAACTGAAATTATGAAAAAAATGATGTTTTTGTTGCTGGCGGCGGCGGTGTTGTTGCCGTCGATGGGCCAGGAGGTGGAAGTGACCTCGCAGCGGCGCCTGCTCGAGGGCGTCGAGGGCCCTGCCTATCACCCCGTGCTGAACACGGCGGGCGACCGCCTGCTGTTCCTGACCGAGGCGGGCGCTTTGAAGATGTATGACCTGACCGACAACGTCACCACGACGGTGGCCGACGGCTATGTCGCCGGCAACGATGCCTGCTGGGGCGGTGACGGCAAGGTCTACTTTGTCACTCAGCGGGTGGGGGAGGACCGGCTGGTCTACCGCACAGGCCGCTGTTATGATCCGGTTTCGCGCCAAGTCGCCGTGATGTCCAGCGAACGTCATGGAGCCGTGCATGCCGTTCCCGCCACGCGGGGCGCAGCGATGCGTGCTCCGGGCCTGGATGCCCGTTCGGGCGGTGACATCGGCAGTGCCGCCTGGACCGAGGAGAACCGTGTGCATGTGATAGTGGGTGGCGAGGAGCGCGTCTTCAGTCCCGTGGACTCGTGGGCAGGCTACCTGTGGGCCTCGCTGTCGCCCGACGGCAAGCGCGTGGCCTTCTTTGCCGCCGGCAAGGGCATCGTGGTCATCGACCTGCGCGGCCAGATGCTTGCCATGCTGGGCAACTATGAGATGCCGTGCTGGTACAACAACGACTATCTGGTGGCCCAGAACGCCAAGGACGACGGGCACCAGTTCACCTCGTCACAACTGCTGCTGCTCAAGGCCGACGGCACCTGGCAGACCGAGTTGACGCGGCCCGCCTCGATGACGATGCAACCCACCTGTGGCGGCGGACGCATCGTCTACACCACCATCGACGGCCTGCTGCATGAAATGAAAATCAACATTTACGACTAAACAACCGCAATCGTCATGAAAAAGTTATTTTTCCAATCACTGATGACGGCCCTGCTGGCGGTTTTGGCCGTGAATGTCGCCATCGCTCAGCAGCAGCCACACGTGTACATCAACCCGGGCCACGGCGGCTATGACAGTGACGACCGCAACATGGTCATCTACCCCTTCGCCCAGGGCGACAGCGCTGGCTCGTGGGAGTCGAAGTCCAACCTGCGCAAGGGTCTCGCCCTGCGCGACATTCTGCAGAAGAAGGGCTACAAGACCAGCATCTCGCGTGTGACCAACACCACCGCCGACGACCTGGCGCTCTCGACCATCGTCGCCCTGTGCAACCAGAGCGGCGCCGACGTGTTCTACTCGGTGCACAGCAATGCCACGGGCACCAGTGCCCGCAGCAATTTCCCGATGGTGTTCTACCGCGGCTACACCGGCTCCCCCCAGATTGCCAACGCCGATGTGCTGGCTGCCGACCTGGAACCCTATCTGTATGCCAGCCAGAACACGGTGTGGACCAATAATTACCAGATTTGGGGCGACTGGTCGTTCCGTCCCGAGTGGGGCACCCAGGGCTATGGCGTGCTGCGCGGCAACTATGCGGTGGCCAACCTGAGCGAGGGCTCGTTCCACGACTACATCCCCGAGGCCTACCGCCTGCTCAGTTTCTACTACTGCTGGATGGAGGGATGGAACATCTCGCTGGGTGCCGACAAATATTTCAACCGTCTGGACAATTACGGCTTGGGCGTGGTCACGGGCAACGTGCGTGACGACCGCCTCAAGCGCCTGCAGGAGTGTGCACAGCCGTTCCTCGTCTATGGCGACGACAACCTGATGCCTGTCCACAATGCCACGGCACGCCTGCTCGATGCCGAGGGCAACGAGGTGCAGCGCTGTGTGACCGACACCCTGCGCAACGGCATCTACGTGTTCAAGTATGTGACCCCGGGCACCTACACCGTCGAGGTGAGCAGTCCGCTGCATTTCACCCAGACCAAGACGGTCACTGTGGCCGCCAACGAGCCCACCTATCAGAACTTCTTCCTCAAGCGCGTGCGCGACACGCCCCCCGTGGTGGTAGACTACAGCCCCGTGTGGCACGAGGATGACCCAGCCGTCAAGTGCAGCGTGCCCATCGTCCTGTCGTTCAACTGGGATATGGACAGCGTGACCACATGCGGCGCCTTCCATCTTGACCCGCCCCTCGAGGGTAACTTCTGCTGGGAGGATTCCTACTACCGCCTCGTGTTCACTCCCGTCGATGCCTTCGACGTGAACACCCTCTACACGCTCACTCTCGACAAGAGTGCTGAGCATGGCGGCGGCACCCCGATGGAGGAGGACTTCACGCTGCAGTTCTACACCCAACCGCGCAACCATCTGAGCGAACTGGCCGTCTTCCCCTATGAGGACGCACCCGTCCACTACAAGACGCCCACGGTGGAACTGCGTGTCGACTCGATGCTTGACACCTATAACCTGTTCCAACGCCTGCGCGTGCTCGACAGCGAGGGCACTGAACTGTTATGGAACAAGCGCAGCATCAAGTACAACAAGAAAGGCGACGACTACGGCTACATCCGTGTCCCGTTGGTTAAGGATATCGAGCCGGGCAAGGACTATCACCTCATCCTCGATGTAGACATCGCCGACACTGCTGGCATCCACCTGCCTGCCGCCCGCGACATCGTCTTCCATGGCGTTGATGCCGGTGCCGACAAACCCGGCATGCAGGTCGTCGAGGAGTTTGAGAGTGCAGACAACTACTTCGCTAGCACAGGCTATGGCATTGGCACGGGACACACCTACCCGTTGACAACCTCGACCGACAGGCTGTTTGGCAGCCATTCCATGCAGATGGTCTACGATTTCTATGATAGAACGAGGATACTGATTGAGCCCATTAATGAGTTGGATGCCACTTTCCACGTTGGCGACACGGTGGGTGTCCACGTGTGGGGCGATATGAGTTACAACGAACTCAGCGTGTGCTTCTCTGCTGGTGACTACACTCACGCGCTGCCCTTAGGAATCATCGATTTCCATGGTTGGCGATACATGACTGTGCCGATTAAAGATTTGAGCAACAAGGACTATAAGTTCGTCGGATTCAGACTCTCTCGCGGCGATGAATCGATGAGCACGACGGGCACGATCCGCTTCGACAACGTGCTCAAGAGGGCCTCCAGCGGCATCAACGAGGCGCGCTTGGCCAATATGGAGGTACGCGTGGCCGGCGACTACATCGTCGTGAGTGCCGACACCTGGGTGCAGGGCGTGGAACTGATTGACACTGGCGGCCGCACCGTCAAGGCCGTTGGTGGCAACTGCCTCAACATCAGCGACGTGGCCAGGGGTATCTACCTCGTGCGTGTCTACATCAACGGCACTATCGCCACCCAGAAGGTGAAACTATAGAATATCTAGAACTTCTAGAGCCTCTAGAAGATCTAGAAGATCTAGAAAATCTAGAGCATCTAGGCTCTCTAGTCTTTCCAGCAAAACCCGTCCGCTACTGCGGCTCGGCATCGATAGGGTCCCATTGCGGGACCCTATCATTTTTGTTAGAAAACTGACATTTTGTCAGTTTTTGGTTTAAAATAGTTTAAAAACCTGACACGCTGTCTTTGATTTTTAACAGTAGTTAGCCGTTCGGCCCTTGGCATCGGTTTTGCCTTATCTGTTGGTGCAAGCGGGTCGCAAGGTCCGCGGGCAACTGAATGAAAAAGAACAAACATTTAAAGACTCATAAAATTTTAGAATTAGGAGGTAATGACTATGTATTTTCCCGTAATCCGTAACAACCGCAACAATTGGTTAGACACAGCATTCAACGACTTGTTTGACATGGAATGGGCTCCGCGCCACGTGACCACGGCTCCCGCCGTTAACGTCAAGGAAAGCGACGACGCCTTCACGATGGAAATCGCCGCTCCGGGCCTCAAGAAGGAGTTCTGCAGCGTGAACATCAACAACGAGGGCAACCTCGTCGTCAAGATCGAGAACAAAGCCCAGCACGAGGAGAAATCCGATGAGGGTGAGAAGAAGCACCACTACCTGCGCCGCGAGTTCTCTTACGCAAGTTATGAGCAGGCCTACTGCCTGCCCGAGGAGGTGGACACCGAGCACATCAGTGCCAAGGTCGAGGACGGCATCCTGACCATCGAACTGCCCAAACTCGCTCCCGAGCCCGAGAAGAAGATGGACCGCGTGATCGATATCGCATAATCCGACGGTTAATGCATCAATGAGCGCCCGTTGCACCTGCTGCAGCGGGCGCTTGTTGTGTGGTCATGCGGGACTCGATGCCTCGGCGCTTACAAGTTGCGGTTTTTATGGTTAACAAATGTAATTGTATGTTAAATTTGTGTTTATTTCAGGAAGATTCTATGGATGCGCGCTTTTTCTGATAGGAATTATGCGTATCTTTGTGGCTCTGAAAGCCAGCGCGATGCCGGTTTTAAAGAAATGTTAACAAAAAGGTACATTCGTTAACCAAACTTGGAATGATTAAAGGACAAAGTATTACCCTGATTGCAGAGAGCAGCACGACCCGCACCGAGTGGTCGCTGGTCGAGGATGGCCAGCAAGTGGAGCATGCCTACACGGCGGGTTTGAACCCGTTTTTCATGTCGCGTCGCGAGATCAGCCACAGCATCCGCCTGGAGTTGCCGCCTGAATTCTTCAAGCGTCGCTGGGGCCACGTCTATTTCTATGGCGCGGGCTGTTCCGGTCCCGAGAAGAACAAGATTATCGAGTCGTCGCTGGTGGCGCAGTTCAAGACGCCGGTGACGGTGATGAGCGACCTGTTGGGCGCAGCCCGCGGCCTGTTGGTGCGCGAGCCGGGATTGGCCTGCATCCTGGGCACGGGTAGTAACTCTTGCCTGTATGACGGCAAGGATATTGTCAAGAATGTGCCGGCGTTGGGATTCATTTTGGGTGATGAGGGCAGTGGTGCCGCGTTGGGACGCGTGTTCCTGGGTGACGCACTCAAGGGGCTTGCTCCGCAAGAACTGACCGAGGCTTTTTTCGACAAGTACAAGGTAACGCGTGCCGAGGTGCTTGACGCAGTGCTCAACAACCCGGCCGCGACGCGCAACCTGCGTGCCTACTCGTTCTTCCTGAGCGAGCATCTCAATAGCCCCTACGTTCATGATCTGATTGCCGGGGAGTTCAAGCGCTTCTTCGAGCGCAACGTGGCGCAGTATGACTACAAGAGTTATCCCGTCAATTTCGTTGGCTCCATCGCCACGACCTACAGCGAGATTCTGCTCGAGGTGGCACACGGCTTTGGCGCCACGGTAAGGAAAATCCTGCTGAGCAGTATGCCCGGCCTCGTCGCCTATCACAGCGACCAGACCGCGTGAAGTCCTCCCGCACGCTTCGATCTAATAGGCAAATAGTCATAATAACGGCACCGGATGCTTGACCAGTCGTCAACCGTCCGGTGCTTGTGTTGTGGGTAGTCATGGGCCCGAAATGTTGCCGTTTTTACTTAAAATATGTAGTTAATTCATAAAAAATGTTGTAAAGTGGGGCGTTTTGGGGGTTGCGTTTTGGTTTTTCGTTTGGTTTGAGTAATTTTGTTGCATAAGTAAATGTCGAAAAATCATTAACCAAAACGATATGAAAAAGACAAGTCAAGTATTGTTGTGCCTTGCTGCCGCCCTGGCGGTGATGGTGCCGATGCATGCCCAGGAGGCTTTGCCTGACGGGCAGCAGTTCAGCCAGGAACAACTGGACGGCGTGCAGCGCGTGATAGCCAGCAAGTTGCCCGAGCACATGGGTGTGGGCGACCTGAAGGTGCGCTCGGTGACCGTTGAGAACGACACCATCAAGGTGGACGTGAGCGAGAACTTCGGCGACGTGCCTTTCACCCAGGCCGGTGTTGAGCAGATGCGCGGCGAGATTCGGGACGCACTGGGTGCCGGATTCCGTGACCGCCCCGTGCTCATCACCATCGTGGGCAACGACATCGAGAAATATTTTGCCGACTATGAGCCGGCCTACAAGCGCTCCCACAAGGCCTTCATCAGCGAGATGGACGCCAACCGTCACTACAAGCACGGCCTGGACGGCAACATCGTGGCAATGTGGCCCAGCCACGGCTGGTACTTCGAGCCAAAGTTGAACCGCTGGGAGTGGCAGCGCGCCCGCCTGATGCAGACCGTCGAGGACATGTACACCCACAGTTATGTGCTGCCGTTCTTGATCCCGATGCTGGAGAACGCCGGTGCCTATGTGTGGAATGCCCGTGAGCGCGACACCCACAACTTCGGCGTTGTGGTCGACAACGACGGCGGCGAAGCCCAGCAGGGCTACAGCGAGCACAACGGCAAGCAACGGTGGGAAGTCGGCAAGGAAAGCGGCTTTGCCTACCTGCGTCCGCAATACAAGGACTTTGAGAATCCCTTCACCGAGGGCACCTACCGCGTGGTGAAGGCCGAGAATGACAAGAAGAAAGTCTCGACAGCCTCGTGGGACGTGGATATGCCCGAGGCCGGCGAGTTTGCCGTATACATCTCCTACAAGACGCTGCCTGGCAGTGCCAGTGACGTGACCTATACCGTCAACAGCCTGGCTGGCGAGCGCCACTTCCGCGTCGACCAGACGATGGCAGGCGGTGTCTGGGTCTATCTGGGCACCTTCCCCCTGGCCAAGGGTCTGAACAAGGCGGTGGTCGAGGTGTCTAACCTGAGTAACGACAAGAACGCGGTCATCACCGCCGATGCCATCAAGGTGGGCGGCGGCAAGGGCAATATCGCCCGTCGAGTGGCTTTGCCCACCGAGGAGAACCGCCGCATCGCCGCCGAGCAGGAGAATGAGAACTACCTGGGCAAGGAAGGCGTGGAATACAGTTATGTGGGCAGCGGCGACCATCCCTGGTTCCACCTGGGCTCGCGCTACTTCCTGCAGTGGGCCGGTTTCCCCGACAGCGTCTATTCCACCTCCCACGGCATCAATGACTATACCGACGACTACCGCAGCCGTGGCGAGTGGGTCAACTACCTGGCCGGCGGCAGCGACGTGCTGCCCGGCCGTGGCGGCCTGAAGGTGCCTGTGGATATCTCCTTCTGCCTGCACACCGATGCCGGTGAGACGCCCGACGACGGAATCATAGGCACTCTGCTGATTTACTGCACCCGTGCTGACGGCAAGCAGTTCGGCAAGTATGCCAACGGCACGCCGCGAGAACTGTCGCGCCGCTACTGCAACCTGCTGTCGACCGAGATTGTCAAGGACATCCGCGCCAAGTGGGAACCCAACTGGACACGCCGCGGCATGTGGGACAAGAGTTACTATGAGGCCCGCGTGCCCGAGGTGCCCGCCGTGCTGATGGAGTTGCTCTCGCACCAGAATTTTGCCGACATGAAGTATGGCCTCGACCCGATGTTCCGCTTCGACGTGAGCCGCGCCATTTATAAAGGTATGCTGAAGTTCATCGCGCAGCGCGACCACCGCTCCTATGTGGTGCAGCCGTTGCCCGTCAACACCTTTGCCATCACCAAGACCGGCAAGGGCCATTACCTGCTCACGTGGAATCCCACCCACGACGAGTTGAGCGACAATGCCGATGCCACG
>JAEEGL012782820.1_pt1 | contig 16688 bp, 14 predicted proteins | sample 9134231 | NCBI WGS metagenome assembly JAEEGL01 (sample SAMN16246548, study PRJNA631951) | gut metagenome | biome: gut microbiome; feature: rumen; material: fiber-attached | host: Bos | place: Iran: Karaj | collected 2018-10 | reverse complement strand
AGACCTCGTTGACGGCGTCGACGATCTTGACCTTGGTGTTCGCGGTCAGCTCCACGCCCGTGAGGACGAACTTGCCTTCCTCGTCTCCGGCAGTCAGCTTGTACGCCTCGGAGGCGGTCCACTCGTTCATGCTGCCGACCAGATAGTACTCGGGCTCCTGAACGACGGGCTTGAGCTCCAGCGCTTCGATGGCGTCGAGCAGAGCCTGGGTCGCGGCATCCACCTCTTCCTGGGTATGGGCGTTTTCGTATGCCGTCTGAGCGGCGGCCAGAGCCTGCGTCATAGCGAGGACGGATTCCTCGGTGTAGTGATCCAGGTCGATGCCCTGGGCCTGTGCGATGGCAGCTTGCAGCGCCTCGCCGTCCAGCTGCTCGACCTCACGATCTTCCGTCGCGGAGCAGCGTGCGCAGGTCCTGGTCTCAACGCCGGGGGCAGCGCAGGTGGGCTCTGTGGTTACGACCCATTCGCCCCAGTCATGTCCGAGGGCTTCCAGGACTTCGTTACGCTGCTCGCCGGTGACGTAGCTCTCATAGACGATGCTGCCGTCCTCGGTGCAGGTGGGCTCAGTCTTGTTAACGATCTTCTCCACGTCTTCCGCGGGCCAGGCCTTGTAGTGACCCTGATCGTCCGCCTCATTGGAATTGCCGAAGTAGACGATATAATCGTTCTCGCCGGCGTCGGTGATGAAGGCGAGATCCACGGTCTGCCAGTCGGAACCGTTGTTAAAGATCACATAGTTATAAACGTTCTTGTCCAGCTCGATCTTGTAGACGTTGTGGTTGTTGACGTCCTTGCCGATGGGCTCCATCACCTCGCCGGGCCAGGCAGCGGAAACGGCCTCGTCCGGTCCGAAGGCGTAGAACATAACAGCCTCGAAGTCGTTCTCATCGACGAAGAACACCTTGATGTATTCGGGTTCGGGAGGAGCTTCCTGCTTGGTGAGCTTGAAGAAGCCGCCGTGGTATTCCTCGCCCATATTGCCGGCGGGCCAGAACTCCACGTCATAGGTGCCGTCCTCAAGCACGACGTAGTTGCCAATATTGTCCGGGTACCAGACCTCGTTGACGGCGTCGACGATCTTGACCTTGGTGTTCGCGGTCAGCTCCACGCCCGTGAGGACGAACTTGCCTTCCTCGTCTCCGGCAGTCAGCTTGTACGCCTCGGAGGCGGTCCACTCGTTCATGGTGCCCACCAAGTAGTATTCGGGAGCTTGCGGTTCGACTTGCGTCTCTTTTCCACCCAAGTACAGATCATCGATCGTTCCCCATCCGCCTGCGCCGAAAGCGAGGTGGAGGCCTACCGTTACAGTGGCTGTACTGGTTAAGCTGAACTCAATCTCCGGGTTTTGCCAAACAGCCCAACCGGCCAATGCGAAGCTTTCAGTGATGGGCTCATTCGCCTTTGCTTCTCCTGTATTTACGTAAATGTAGATGTCGTCAGAACCTTTGGAGTCGCCCTGTGCGAAGAGGGAGAAGGTATAATTGCCGGGCTGCAGCTCAACGGTCTGCTCAAGAGTGACCGTCTTTGCTGATGCGTTGTAGAAGTGGAAGCTCCACGTTCCGGAATGAGGATCGTCCTTGGTCCTGCTGCCGTTTGCGTAGGAATACATGGACAAATCGGATTCCTCAAAGCTCGGGTTCAGAAGGAGGTTGGGATACTTCACTTTTACGGTCGCTGTGGTCTCTGCGCTGCCAAGATCATAAGAGAGCGTCACCGTGCCGTGGATGGTATATTCTCCCGGAGTTTCTGCATCTGCGGCAGACAAGTCTTCTTCATTCCATACAACGGGCTCGTCTTTACTTCCGCCGACGTTATAGGTGACTTTTACCGTTTCGGGAAGCGTGATGGCGCCGCCCCGTTCGATTTCGATGGTGATGGCTTCGATTTCCTCGACCTTCTTTTCGATCAGATCCTCTGTGCCGACCATCATATACTGCCAGGTGTAGAGAGAATCCAGCGCTTTGCCCTGGAAATCGAACATCGCCTGATTGTCCACGGCAGAGCCGCCGAACCAGACGCCGGCGTCGTTCGGATCGTACTCCGCTGCGTAGGAGGAGGCCCAGCCGGAGCCGTACGCTTCCCATTTTGCCTTGTTGGAATTCAGGATGTCGTTGTCGAGATCGCCGTTTTCATCATAGGCATACTGTACGGGGATCCAGGCGTTCTCCCAATAGAACACGCCGATGCCGGCGTCGCCTACCGCGTCAACAGCCTTTGCGGCAGCGGTCAGTTCATCCGCCTGCCCCTGTACGGAGAAGGGATAACTGTTGCCGGAGTCGTTATTGCCGACACGGACTGTGTTCGTATGGCCGTCGCCGTCGTCAAGGGTCCAGGCCCAGGAGGTCTCTGCCACAATGACCTTTTTGTTGTAGGTATCTGCGACGTTCTTCAGAACAGAGGTAAGGTTGGAGGTTGTTCCGTGCCAGTAGGGATACCAGGAGGAGGCGAAGACGTCATAATCCACGTTGTAGTCGTTCAGATTCTTTGCCTGACCCGCATAGTTTCCGGATCTCTCGGGATTGGTAAAGTGGATCGCCACGAGGATCGGATGATCGTATTCCTCGGAAATCTGGCGGATGGCAGCGGAGCCTGCGGAGAAAATCTGCGCCTTGTTTGCCCAGGAGGATTCTCCACAGATGGAGGAGGTGGTCTCGTTGCCCACCTGGACCATGCCTACGTCAACGCCGGCGTCCAGAAGAGTTTTCAGACTGTTGTAGGTAAAGGTGTTGACTGCCTCGACCTTTTGGTCAACGGTATAGCCGGACCAGGCCTTTGGTACTTTCTGCTTTCCGGGATCCGCCCAGAAATCGGAATAGTGGAAGTCGATAAGGACCTTCAAGCCGGCGTTGGTTGCCCATTTGCCCATGGTCTTTGCGGCTTCGACGTCGCAGTTGCCGCCGCCGTAGCCATGGCCTTCAGAATCGAAGGGATCATTCCAGACACGGAGCCGGACGTAGTTGAAGCCGGCGGAAGCCAACAGATCGAAGAATCCCTGGCCATCCAATGCATTTCCGTCGTAGTCATAGAACTTCGCACCGGAGTTCATCAGCGACAGGAAAGAGGAGACGTCGGTGCCACGCATAAAGTCGTCTTCGGAGACGGCGGCGACTTTTTCTACAGCGATCGTCGGCGTGTGATCCAGTTCGACTTCCTTGACGATTGCGCCGGTACCGAAGAGCTTGAGTTCATCCAGATCGCCCCAGTAACCGACGGGTCCGGTACCGCCGAAATCGAAAACGATTTCGGTGTCTGCTTCCAACGTGAAGGTTGCTGTCTCATACGTATCCCAGACGTTCCAATCCACAGTGGTGACCGACTCTTCCGATTCGATCAATACGTTTTCTCCTGAAAGGACCTTCCATTTAAGGTTGCTGTCAACGCCCTGGCCGCTGATCAGGAAGCTGAACTTGTAAGTGCCTTCGGTGAGCTTGACAGGGTATTTCGCGTGGATCTCCACGGCTGCGTCGTTGCTGGTCCAAAGATTCAGCGTGTAAGAGGTGTTCGGTGTGTTCCACTCGTTGCTCCGCACCGGATTCTCCGGAAGACCGAACAGGATCCAGTTGGTTGCGTCGCCGCTCTCAAAGTTCCCGTTGGGCAGCGTGATCTCCGTCAGCTCCAGAGGAGGCGTATAAATCTCACCCGTGCCATAGAGCTTGAGATCGTCCAGATGAGCCCAGTAGCCTGCGGGGATCGTACCCGAGAGCCAGAAGGTTACCTCGGCGGGCTCCGTCAGGGTGAATTCATCCATTTCTGTGGTGAACCAATCGTCCCAGCCCAGGGTGACGACGTGATTGACAAGCTCGAAGGACTGCTCACCCTTATTGACGCCAGCCTGCAGGCGCCCGTCCTGGTTAGCACCGTCCATCCGGAAGGTGAAGTGATACGTGCCGGCGGTCAGCCAGACGGAATACCGGGCGGACACACTTACGGCCTCAGTATCACTTGCCCAGACGTTAAGCACGTGAGTCGCGTTCGTATTCGAATAGGTGTTGTCGATGATCTCGCCGCTGATTCCGAGGAAGGTCCAGCCTTCGGCGCCGTTCTCGAAATCACCGTTGGGAATGGGGATTTCGGTGGGTGTCGGATCAGGATCCGGAGTCGGTGTCTCCTGGGGCCAGGTTCCCCATACAGCTGTTCCCTCTTCTGTAAAGGACTCGATGTAGTTCTTCTCAGCGTCCAGCTCTATGTTGCCGGTTTGGTTCCATTTGCAGTCCGAGGACCAGTAATCACTGCCCGTGTACTCCGGATTACAGCGAACAAGGATTACGTGGGTCCAGCTTCCGGAAGGAACAGTCGTTTCGTAGACCGTATCGCTGACCTGGGTAAACTCGGACCAGACGTTGCCTTCCGACCCGTAGAAATATGCCCTCTGAACTGCGTTGTTGCTCAGCCAGAAGTCTACGGACCCGAGGTCCGCATAGAGCTTTTCCGTGCCGTCATAGGTTCGGCCTTCGGCGGATACCGATAGGGGAATCAAGCCGAAGACAAGAACCACCGACAGCAGAATTGCGAGGATGCGTTTGATAGGATGCTGTGTCATGCTGTCTCATTCCTTTCAATTGCATATTTATTTGTCGGCGGGGGTTTCCTGTGTATAATTTTACTCCCCCGAAAAACGCTTGTCAAGAAGTACAAGCGAATCCGGGGGAGCAGTAATGAAAAAATGGTTTACAGGAATAATGATGGTCGAATTAGATTTTTCTATAGAATGACCTCGGCGCTTACAAAGATCCTTCCTTTTCTGGAATTTCCCCCAATCTCGGATATTTCTGCTTTGCCGCATCCGCGGAGAGAAAGGACGTCGCCCTCTTTAACAGGCGCATCTGTTTTCAGACAGGCCGCATAATTCAGACAAGCCAGACCGGCTGTAATCTGCTTTGCTGCGGAGGTTCTGGAAAGGTGAAACGTCTCGGCTGCTACAGCGTCAAACCGCAGGCTCTGAACCGTGAACGTGACCCGTTTGCGCTTTGTTTCCGGTTCCGGAACATGGCAGATATCCGTCACACTCGCCTTTACGCTGATTTTTCCGGCCTGAGTCAGTTCAGAAAGTCTTCCGGACACAGATGGCAGGCAGAACACCCACGCAGTTTGATCTTTGATCCGGATGTCACCGATCCACTCGCGTTTGACCCCGAGAGCAATCAGCGCTCCGAGATAATCGCGGTGACACGGGGAACCGAAGCTCGCCCGAATCTCCACGGCGCTTAGATACTCGGAAAAAGGTACATCTTCTTCGTCGCAGTCGATGGGAAGGAAAAAAGCGGCTTTCCGTTCACAGTCCCGATTACCGCCGAAAAAGCAGAGCCTGCACTTACATGCTCTTTTGGCCCAGGCGGCCGCGTCTGCCTGTTCGGCGAGGGTTAAAAACGTGGACACGACTATGGAATCCGTTTTATCGCATCTTGCGGAAAGGTCCTGTAATCGCCTGCACAGCTGCTCTCGTTCCATACCTACTCCTTTTTGTCATCTTTACTTACGGACAGCGGAACGGCTTCAAATGAAGTGAATACATTCTCACCGATGCTGCCGAGTTTTTGCCGGTTCAGCGATCTGAGATAGGCGTCGATATCCCCGTAAACAGCATCGATTTCCGTTTCGAATTCTCTTGCGGACACACGAAGCACACCGGAGCGAACCGCCGAAACCTGGATCATGGCGTCTGAGGTTACGATACGAACCTGTTCGTTCTTTCCGATCTCATGCAGCAGGCGTTCGATGTAGGCGTCAGCGGTTTCGTTCTCTTTTGTGTAAACGACGTTGATCCCGTGATGAGCCGTTTTTTCTCCCTTTCCGCCCTTGACCTGATATGCGTCAAATACCAGGATCGTCTCAATTCCGGTGAAGGAGCTGTAGTTCGCAAGGATATCCATAAGACGAAGACGGGCAGCGTCGAGATCAGTTTCTGCGATTGCATTTAATTCAGCCCAAGCATAGATGACGTTGAATCCGTCAACGATCAAATAGCGTGGAGTGCGCACAACCGGATTCGATGCGGCGGAAGCTGGTTCCGTAGAATGCTGTTTCGAAGCGGAATAGACCGGCCGCTTGATCGAACCAAACTCACGTTCCAAAATGGCCTGCAGTTCTTTTTCGTCGATAGAGATCCTCCTCCGGCGACGGAGCTCCGCATTCGGTTTCTGTCGTTTGGACAAAACGCTTTCCAAGTGCATCTGACGAAAAACTTGATCCCATTTGACGGTAAATCCACCGCCGTGGGCGCAGAAGACAGAATCGGGAGTGTTCTCCAAGTCGTTTTCCGCCTGATAACCGGAGGATGAAACAACTTCCTCGGAATTATGGCACAGATCGTAACCGTCAGGAATCAGAGTCATTCGGCCGATCCCGTGGGTGTATGAGGCCAAGACTGTTGCATAATCGTTCATCGAGGAGACTGGCGCACGACCGCAAAGCAGACTCATCCCGCCCAGATCCTGCGGCGCGTCAAAGCTCCCGCTGCGGGCACGGATATCCGTAATTGCCCGCCCGATCTGCTCTGACGGTACCTCCAAACGAAATCGATACCAGGGCTCCAACAGGATCGACTTTGCCTGCATCAACCCCTGCCGAACGGCGCGATACGTGGCTTGACGGAAATCTCCGCCTTCGGTATGCTTCAAATGCGCCCGACCAGCCACAAGGGTGATCTTGACGTCGGTGATCGGTGCGCCGATCAATACACCGAGATGCTCTTTTTCAAGGATATGCGTCAGGATCAGCCTTTGCCAGTTCCGATCAAGCACATCCTCGCTGCAGCAGGAGGCGGCAACGATGCCGGAACCGCGCTCCAGCGGTTCCAATAGCAGATGGACTTCGGCATAATGGCGTAACGGCTCGTAATGACCTACGCCTTCGACGGTAGTTTCAATGGACTCTTTGTATACGACGTGCCCATGTCCGATTTCCACGTTCGTATCGAAGCGGTCGGAAATGAGACTTTTCAGGATCTCAGCCTGAATTGCGCCCATCAGCCGAACCCGGATCTCCTGCAGACGGGGATCCCAGCGCAGACGAAGCATGGGTTCTTCTTCCTCCAGCTGCCTGAGCTTCTGCAGCATAATCCTTGGGTCCGTATCTTTTGGAAGCCCCACGCAGTATTCCATGACCGGCTCGAGAACAGGAAGGGCTGCAGATTGCTGGAAACCAAAGCCCTGCCCGGCTTCGACAGAGTTTAATCCGACAGCTGCGCAGACCTGACCTGCGCTGACCTCGTCAACTGCAACGTATTTTCCGCCTGTGTATGATCTCAGCTGGGATATCTTTTCTTCTTTTTCGCCGGTCAAGAGGGTGTCCCTGACGCGAAGAACGCCGCCGGTGACCTTCATGTGGGTAAGCCGGTTTCCTTGCGCGTCGTGACTGATCTTAAAACCGCTGGCCCCGAAGGCGTCCGGATAGAGGGGATAGGGGAGACATGCAGTAAAACCCGCCAGGAAAGTGTCGATCCCTTGCAGCTTCAGACCGGAACCGAACCAGCAGGGAAAGACGGCGCGGCTGCCGAATAACTCACGAACTGCTTCCTGCGGCACTATGCCTGTTTCAAGGAACGTATCCAGCAGATCCTCGCGGCACATGGCGAGTGATTCGTCGCGTTCGGTATTCTCCGGTGAGAAATCTACGCAGTGTTCAGAGAGGTCCCCGCGAAGCTGCGCAATCATCTCGCTCCTGTCGGTCCGTTCCAGATCCATCTTCGTAACGAAGATCACAGTTGGGATTTGATAATGCTCAAGCAGCTGCCAAAGGGTTTTCGTGTGTGCCTGCACTCCGTCTATGCCGCTGATGACGAGAACAGCGCAATCGAGGACCTGCAGGATTCGCTCGGTTTCCGCTGAGAAATCCACATGCCCTGGTGTATCCAACAGGGTTAGGGCCCAATCGCCGTAATGGATACAGGCCTGACTGGCAAAGATCGTGATCCCTCGTTCCCGTTCCAGCGGAGAATAGTCCAGAGCGGTATCACCGTGATCAACCCGTCCAGGAGATTTGAGCAGGCCGGATTCATACATCAAGGCTTCCGCAAGGGTGGTTTTTCCTGCGTCCACGTGCGCCAGCAACCCTACGCATATTCTGTTTTCTGCAGGCCGGGTAGGACGCGTCACAGCTCCACCGCCCCTTTCTGATTGTTTGGGAATACTTTTTTTGTATTATAGCACAGAATCCGTTGTTCGTCGATTGTTTTTTTGCCGGATTCCTTTTTGCGCCGGACATGAAGTTTGTGTATTTCAACGATTGCTCTGCAACATCGAATATGGTATAATCAACAATAAAATCATTGACAGGGAGGTGCGCCGAATGAGCCTGGAAGCGGTTGAACAGTTTCAGAAGTGTTTGAAAAGCGGACAGAGATATATTAAGGCTGCACAGACCGCGGGAACCAATCCCTATCCCGCCGTTTTGGATGAGATCATCGACTCCTCTGCTGCTGCGGGCAGACAGGAATTAGGGCTTGTCGATATCCCCTCTGAGCTGATTGTCGGAACGAAGTCCACCGGCAGAACAGCTGCCTTGGCCGGAAATTTCATGCCGATTCTGGATCAGGACACGGAGTTTGCTGCGAAGTGGATGCGTTTGTGTGACGCCCATATCAGTGACGAAGGCATTCGTGACCCCATTCTTTGTTTTGAGTACCTCGGTAAGTTCTACGTGCAGGAGGGGAACAAACGCGTCAGTGTCTTGAAAAGCTACGACGCTCCCACGATCCCCGGGATCGTGACCCGGATTCTTCCCCCGAAATCGGATGATCCGGAAATAAAGCTCTATTATGAGTTTGTTTCATTCTATAGATGTTCCGGCCTGTACGGGATCACTTTTTCTCAGCCCGGCGGATATGAAAAACTACTTGCAGCTCTCGGACTGCATGATGATCATGCTTGGACAGAGGAAGAAAGAAGAAGGTTTTTATCCGGATATCACCGCTTTTGCGATGCGTATGCTACCATGAAGGTACGGCCCGCATTGCCTGGCGATGCTCTTCTTGTCTATCTTCAGGTTTTTCCTTTCTCTGATCTGAAAGAGATTTCTGCGGCACAGCTCGCTGACCGTATCGCTTCCCTCTGGACGGACATGAAAGCGCAAAACGAGGATCAGAACCCAGTAGAAATCAAAGCAGAACTTCAGGGCAAGGACAAGAGCCTTGTGGCAAAGCTTTTATCCGTAGGCCGTTCCGACAAAGTACAGGTTGCGTTTATATATGGATTTGATCCGAAAACGAGTACCTGGACCCGCGCCCATGACCATGGGCGTGAGTTGCTGGAGGAGCAGCTCGGGGAAAAGGTGGTCATCAACACGTATCGCGTGCAGGATCGGGATTATTTTGCGCCCATGGAGCAGGCCGTACAGGATGGAGCCAGGCTCATTTTTGCGACGACGCCGCCGATGATCGACGCCTGCAGAAAGATTTCGTCCCTCAATAAAAACATACACGTTTTCAACTGCGGCCTCTTTCAGCCTTATACCGGCGTACGGATGTATCATGGGCGCATCTACGAATGCAAATTCATTACCGGAGCGATTGCAGGCGCCATGGCGGACAACGATGAGGTCGGTTATGTCGGTGGTTATCCTATTTTCGGCGAACCGGCTTCCATCAACGCATTTGCGCTGGGCGTCAGAATGACGAATCCAAGAGCAAGAGTCAGATTGCTCTGGTCCAGCACGAGAAAGGACAGCATCCGCGAATTTGTTGACAGCGGCGTCTGTGTCATTTCCAATCGAGATGCGTCGAGACCGTCAGGCGACCACTGGGATCTGGAATGGGGCACATATAAACTTGGTGCGGATGGAGAGATGTTTCCGCTTGCGGTGCCATGCTGGAACTGGGGAGCGCTTTATGTGAAGATCGTGCGCGCTTTCCTGGACGGAAGCTATGATGATCTTCCCGCCCAGAAGGCGATCAATTATTGGCTCGGCCTGGACAGCGGCATCATTGATATCCAGCTGAGTCCGACTCTGCCGGAGGGCGTAAGGAGCCTTGCGCTGATGCTGAAGGACGGTATCGCAGGAGGTAGGATCGATCCGTTCCGCAGCAGGATCCTGGATCAGGACGGAAACTGCCGAAACGACGGTGAACGCGGCTTTTCTCCAGAGGAGCTGATACAGATGGATTGGCTGTGCGATAATGTGGACGGATCCATCCCTTCCTTCGACGAGCTGCTGCCGGGTTCCCGTGAGCTTGTACGGCTTTTGGGCCTGTACCGTGAAAAGCTCAGCCCTCTGACGGAGGAAAAGCAGTTGTGAAGATTCTTCTGATTGCTGATGAAGAGGAGCCTTATCTCTGGGATTATTACGTTCCGGGAAGGCTCTCAGAGTACGACCTGATCCTTTCGGCAGGTGATTTGAATCCGAATTATCTGAGTTTTCTTGTGACGATGGCGAATAAACCACTGCTTTATGTCCACGGAAACCACGATACCAGTTATTCCTCAACGCCTCCGGAGGGCTGTGACTGTATCGAAGATACTCTTGTCACGGTGAAGGGGCTGCGCATACTGGGCCTGGGCGGATGCCAGATGTACAACGGAAAGGAACATCAATACACACAGGAGCAGATGCGAAAAAGAGCGAACAAACTGCGCAGACAGATCCGCAAGGCAGGTGGCGTAGACATCATCTTGACGCATGCGCCGCCCAAAGGCGTCGGTGACGGGGAAGACCTTTGCCATGAAGGCTTTTCCGCTTTCCTTGAATTGATGGACGAATTCCGCCCTCGTTATCTTATCCACGGTCATCAGCACCTGAATTACCGGACTTTTTCCCAAAGGGTGCTTCGATATGGATCCACAGAAGTAATCAATGCCTGCGGAAGATATGAGTTGACATTGTAAATAATCCGGAAAGCAGCCGGAGCAGACGAATTTGTCGTTTGCTCCGGCTGCTTTCATATTCACTGTCTTAGGGGCATAAGTTGTTTCGGGTGATAAATATGGAATCAGTACCGAAGGATATTCTCCGGCTCCTTCCGGAGCCGGTACGCACAGCAGTAGAAACACAGGCTGAGTCGATGACGAAGCCGATCGAGGAGATCCGGCTTCGGATCGGCGGACAATGCGGTGTCGTCGTCGAGGGCAGGGAGATCGGCCTGCGCAGCGGAAATGTCCCCCTGCGGACGGATGCGGAGCTGCTGCGGGACCTTATTGATCGTGCTTGCGGTTATTCTATCTACGCTGTATCCGAACAGCTTCGGAAAGGTTATCTCTCGCTTCCCGGCGGACATAGACTCGGCATCTGCGGGACGGTTGTCAAAAACGGCTCGTCTTCTGTATTAAAGCACTACAGCGCAGTGGATCTTCGTCTGGCAAGACAGATTCAGGGAGCAGCAGATCCTGCGGTCAATTTGATTTGGAGCAATCCGAGATCTACGTTGATTATCGGTGCCCCCGGCTTAGGAAAAACCACAATTTTGCGGGAGCTGATCTGTCAGATTTCTGATCGGTTTCACAGCCGCATCTCCGTCGTGGACGAGCGTGGAGAGCTGGCAGCCTCTGTAGACGGCCGTCCACAACTCCGTGTCGGCAAACTGACGGATGTATTATCGGGTGGAACAAAAGCGGAAGGGATCGAAATGCTGCTGCGTTCGATGCGCCCGGAATGGATCGCCGTGGATGAGATTACCGCAGAGGAAGATGTTTCGGCTATGCTTCACGCGTCTTACTGCGGCGTATGCCTTCTGGCAACGGCACATGCTTATTCTGTCGAGGATCTGAACCGACGCCCCCTGTATCGGAAGCTGATGGAAGAGAAGGTTTTTTCCAACCTGATCGAGATCCGTCCGGACAGGTCTCTCCAATGCGAAAAGATCGGATGTGATGCAGGATGTACGGAAAACTGATCGGTGCTCTGATTATCGTTTGCTCATCAGCATGGGTCGGAGTCGACGCGGCTCGGAAGCTGAACAGATCTGCCGCACAGATGCGGGCCCTGCAATCTGCTTTGGCGAAAATGGACTGCGAGATACGTTATGCCAAAACTCCGTATATCAAGCTTTGCAGGCTTCTCGGTCAGGAAACAGATGAAGTCGGGCTTTTTTTCCGCGAACTGTCCGAACAGCCCGGACGTGGAGATTATCGCTGTGAGGGGCTCACGAGGTCAGCGGCGAAAAAAGCAAAACTAAATCTTCCCTCCGGTGCGTTGCATGCCTTGGAGGAGCTTTTGGACGGTTTTGGCCGCTACGACGAAGAAGGTCAATTAAAGCTCCTGCGCCTGGCTTCCGGAAGGATCGAGGTGGAATCCTCCCGAATGGAACAGGATCTTGCGTCCAAAAGCAGGATGTACAGATTGTTGGGAGCCTGTGCGGGAATTGCATTGATGATTTTGGTGATCTGATGGACATCGACTTGATATTTAAAATTGCCGCTGTAGGGATTATTATTTCTATTTTGAATCAAGTCCTTGTTCGTTCCGGCAGGGAGGAGCAGGCCACAATGACGACGCTGGCCGGTCTTGTTGTCGTATTAATGATTGTGGTTCAGAAGATCGCAGATCTTTTCTCACTGGTAAAGGATTTGTTTCACTTTTGATCGTTTCTTTTTTTCGAATCGCCGCTCTGGCAGTAACGGCATCCCTGCTCGCCCTGACGCTCCACAGGCAAAATGCGGATCTTGCGCTGCTGTTGACGTTGGGCGGCTGTACTGCCGCTGCAGGCTTGATTCTTACCCAAGCGGAGCCTGTGTTGGATCTTCTTGCCAGTCTCGCGGAAAAAACCGGTCTGCCGGGAGAATTGACGTCGCCGCTGTTCAAGGCTGCAGGTCTCGGACTTCTCAGTCAGATCTCCGCTGCGGTATGCCAGGATGCAGGACAATCCGCTCTTGCAAAGCTCGTTGAACTTGGAGGGGGAATCCTTTGTATCGTCGTCAGCCTGCCGCTCCTCGAATCCGTGTTCACGCTGATAGAGTCCATGCTTTAAGGATTGTTCTTTCTTTCCTAGTGCTGATAATTCTTGTTCTTCCGATCGTAACTACTGTGTCAGCTGAGGATATTCAGGACGAATTGATGGAAGGCGTCGCTCCTGAGGCTGGTATCTCTGATGAGGTGAAAGACACGATCGGAGCTTTTACGGAAAACAGCTCAATTCCGATTCTACAGACACTCGGGAAACTATTGAACAGCGCGATCGCTTCATCCGGTGTTCTCTCCTTTCGTTCTGGCCTTCAAGCAGCGGCCGTCCTGATGGCGGCAGCACTTGCCGGGAGTCTGCCGGACAAGGACTCTTCGATACACAAAAGCGTTGATCTTGCGTGTACAGTCGTAATTGTATCCGCATGCGCTGCGGATCTTCACGGGATGATTGGACTTGGCGTAGATACGGTTCAGAAGATCGCGCATTATGCTCTGGCATTGATCCCGGGACTTTGTTCTCTTCTGACGGCGTCCGGAGGAGCCGGGACCGCTGCGGCAGTGCAGATAGCGGCTGCAGGTGCGCTGGATTTGTTTTGTTCGGTCTGTGTCGGATTGATCGTTCCTCTGATCTATCTTTTCGTCGGCCTTTCCGCAGCTGAAGCGGCTCTTGGGCTGGGGATGCTGGACAAGCTGCGTGATCTCGTAAAATGGATCTGTTCGTCGCTGATGAAATGGACGGTCTCTTTGTTTACGGGTCTTCTGGCGCTGATAGGCTGCTTTTCCGGTGCTGCGGACGCGTCAAAGCTGAAGGCGGCCCGTATTGTTATCTCCGGAATGATCCCTATGGTCGGCGGCGCGGTTTCCGGTGCGTCTGAGAGTCTATTGAATGCTGCGGATGTTCTGCGAACTTCGGTCGGCGTTTACGGAATGATGGCGGTACTTGGCTTGTTTTTTGCGCCTTTTCTGAAGATTGCCGCTCAGTACTTGATTCTGAAATTGGCTGGCGCTATGTGCGGCCTGTTTGGCGGCAGTTCACAGACAGGCCTTGTGGAACGGATGACCCAGGCAATGGGTCTTGTTCTGGCGATGACGGGAGTTGTTTGTATCATGACGCTGCTCTCCTTTGCGCTTTGCGTTAAATCATTAAGCGGATGAACGGAATCCGGATGTATCTGATCAGGCTTGTCAGCTGCGGTTTCCTGATCAGTCTTGCAGGAAGCCTCCCGATCGGGAAAACCGCAAAGAACGCGGTTCGTCTCTGCGGCGGTTGTCTGATGCTTCTCGTTGCGCTGACACCGCTGCTGACCGTTGACGGTTCTTCGTTGATCGGAAAGCTCGGGATCATTTCCCGGCAGGATACGGAGCAGATCGAAAACGCCCGCATCAGGAACGATCTTCTGCTGAAGCGTATGGTGGAAGAGGAGGCCTCCCGACGCATCGAAGAGAAAGCTGCAGAGTACGGCGCTGAATTGAACGCGGCGGTCAATGCGAGGAAAGAGGAAACGGGCGGGCTGTATGTTCCCTGGGAGATCACTTTGACCGGAACCTGCGATGAGGAGACAGAGGATGACCTTCGGACATATCTGCTGGAAACCTGGGCGATCCCGCCGGAAAGACAGGGGTGGAATACGGAATGAAGCGATATCAGCAGATCCGGGAAAAACTGAAAGTATTTCTGACCAATTACAAGTATCCTGCACTGATCCTGCTGGCAGGGCTTGTCTTGATGTTGATTCCGACAAAAAAGAGAAGCACGGGAGGAACAGCTGAAGCGATCCCGACCACGGAACAGCCTGCGGAGGTTTTTTCTTTGTCCGAACAGGACTATTGCAGACAGACAGAACAAAAATTGGAACAGATCCTTTCGCAGATCCAGGGAGCAGGAAAGGTCAGAGTCATGCTGACGCTGGATTCCGGACCGGAAACGATGTATTTGTCCGATTCGGATTTTCAGCGATCTTCCGACGGTGGGAAATCCGATGAAAGCGCTGTGAGTAAAACGGTCATCTTGTCCCGCGGCAGCTCATACAATGAAGCAGCGATAGTGAAAACAGAGTATCCGAGCTTTCGCGGCGCTCTGATCGTTACGCAGGGAGGAGACGATGCTTCCGTCCGTCTCAGATTGACAGAAGCCGTATCTGCACTGCTGGGGCTCGGGTCGGACAAAATCACGGTTGTCAAAATGAAATGATGGGGGATTGAAAATGAAAACCTGGAAAAGAAACGCGATCGTAGCTGCAGTCCTTGTCTTTGTCTGTACAGGGATCTACCTCAACTGGCGGTATGAGGAGAAGAAGACTCCGGACCTCGTATCAACGCTCGATAAAGATAAAGTCATGAATGACGCGACACTGGTTCTTTCTGAAGGAGGGGATTCTCTTGAGGTGCTCGCCTCTGAGGAATTGATCAGTTCTGCGCAGGCAGATTATTTTGCGCGTATGCGCTTAAGCAGACAGGAAAGCAGAGACAGCGCCGTTCACCTTCTGCAGGAGACGATCTCCTACGCCGGAGAAGACGAGGACGTTTCCGCCAGCGCAGATCAGCTCCAGAGCATCGTGACCATGGCTTTGTCGGAGGCCTCCGTGGAAAGCCTTGTTATTTCCAAGGGCTTCCCGGACTGCGTTGCGTATATGAACGATCAGGGCATCACGCTGGCCGTCGCCACGGCAGACAGTCATTTGACGGACGCTGATGTCGCTCTTCTGACGGATATCGTCCTGTCCCAAACGCAGTATGAGCTGCCGCAGATCAGAATAATTGAAGTAAACAGATAAAAAACCAGTTGTTAAATTCAAAAGGTTGTGCTATAATAACACAAACTATGCAATCCTTTGCAAGGATACCAAGGAGGAGCTTATCATGGCTGAAAACAAAGAATACATCTCCAACGTCCAGGAGAACGGTACGGTCAATATTAGCGAAGAAGTGATCGCGACCATCGTGACCACGGCTGTGAAGGACGTCGACGGCGTCGTCAGTCTGAATGGCAGCTTCAGTGAAGACCTTGCCGGCATGCTGGGCCGCAAGAATGCAAACAAGGGCGTTCGTATCGTTCTTGGCGAGCAGGACGTGCAGGTCGAATGTAATCTGATCGTTCTTTACGGCCATTCCGTTGTGGAGATAGCCAAGAACGTACAGAACAGCATTACGACTGCCGTTGAGTCTATGACCGGCCTGACTGTCAGCAACGTGGACGTCAATGTCTGCGGTATTTCCATGACCAAGTGACGCAAAACGGAGAACGATTATGACTCGGTCTAACGCAAGAGAGATCGCGGTGCATCTGATCTATGCCGTTCAGTGCAGCGATGGACCTGTGGATGAAATCCTCGCCGGAAGATTCGATGAGGAGTACTATGCGCTTCTTGCCGATGAGAATGAGATCTACGCCGATAAGCCCGGAACGAAACAAAAAGCCTATATCACCACCGTCGTCCGGGGAGTGATCGAACATACCCGGGAGCTGGAGGGTTATCTGGCAAAGTACTCCATCGGCTGGAACGTCAACAGGATCTCGAGCCTTGCCAAGGCGATCATGGAATTGGCAATGTATGAAACGCTTTATGTGGACGACGTTCCCAAAAACGTCGCCATCCATGAAGCGGTTCTGTTGGCACAAAAGTACGAAGAGGATGAAACGGTTTCCTTCGTCAACGGTGTCCTCGGCAGTTTTTCCCGCGCTCTGGAGAAGAAAGCATGATTGCTGTAGGCTTTGATACAAGCAATTACACTACCTCCTGCGCTGCCTTTGATGGAACACAGGGGGAGAACGTCTCCAAGCTGTTGGATGTCCGGCCGGGGGAGCTCGGTCTGCGCCAGTCAGATGCTCTTTTTTCACACATCAAACACCTGCCGGAGTT
>JAEEGL012627169.1_pt1 | contig 16688 bp, 15 predicted proteins | sample 9134231 | NCBI WGS metagenome assembly JAEEGL01 (sample SAMN16246548, study PRJNA631951) | gut metagenome | biome: gut microbiome; feature: rumen; material: fiber-attached | host: Bos | place: Iran: Karaj | collected 2018-10 | reverse complement strand
TGGTCGCCCGCGATGCCCGCTACGGGAATGCCGTCCGGGATGCCTTCCACCCCCTGCGTATGCGCGCAGATGCCGCTTGAATCGACCAGCTGCGGCATCATGGAGGCGGGGATCCCGAACAGATCGAGCAGTTCCTCATCCCAGCGCAGCGTGTGGATGTCGAGCAGCATGGTGCGTGCGGCGTTCGAGGGGTCGGTGGCGTGCACCCGTCCGCCCGTGAGGTTCCAGATGAGCCAGGAATCCACCGTACCGAAACGGAGTTCCCCTCTTTCGGCCCGTTCCCGCGCCTGCGGTACGTGCTCCAGGATCCAGCGGAGCTTGGTGGCGCTGAAGTAGGCGTCGGGCAGGAGCCCGGTCTTGCGGCGGATGAGCTCGGACAGCCCCCTTTCGCGCAGGGACTGGCAGTAGTCGGCCGTACGGCGGTCCTGCCACACGATGGCGTTGCAGACCGGCCGGCCGGTGGCGGCGTCCCACACCACGGTGGTCTCGCGCTGGTTGGTGATGCCGATGGCGGCCACCCGGCCCTCCGGATGGGCGGCGAGGACCTCACGCGCGGCGCGCAGCTGCGAGTCGAGGATGTCGGCAGGGTCGTGCTCCACCCGCCCCGGACGGGGGAAATGCTGGGGGAACTCATACTGGGCCGAGGCCACGACGGAGCCGTCGACATTGAAAAGGATGGCGCGGGAACTGCTGGTTCCCTGATCGAGCGAAAGGATGTACTGCTTCATAGCGGAGACAAAATTAATGTTTATTTTTGCAGTATGGAACTCTTCAGCTGCAAAGCCAGCGCCGACGGCCTCCAGCTTGCCGTGGCGCTCATCGCGCCCGACGGCGCGCCGAAAGGCATCGTCCAGCTCGTGCACGGCATGTGCGAGCACAAGGAACGCTACTTCGATTTCATGGAATTCCTGGCCGCCCAGGGCTATGTGGCCGTGATCCACGACCACCGCGGGCACGGGGAATCGGTCCTCTCGCCCGACGACCTGGGCTATTTCTACGACGGGGGCTGGCGCGCCTGCGTAGACGACGTGAAGGTGGTGGGCGACCTGGTACGCAAGCGCTGGCCCGGACTCCCCTTCACGCTGCTGGGCCACAGCATGGGTTCCATGGTCGTGCGCTGCTATGCCCGTCGCTACGACGACAGCATCGACCGCCTCATCGTGTCGGGCTGCCCTTCCGACAACCCCGCCAAGGCCGCCGGAGCCCTGCTGGCCAACATAATAGGTGTGCTGAAGGGCTGGCACTACCGGCCTATGATCCTGCAGAAACTCTCGTTCGGCAGCTACAACAAACCCTTCGCGGCCGAAGGCTACCGCAACGCCTGGGTCTGCTCCAACCCCGAGATCCTGGACCGCTACCACGACGACCCGCTCTGCCAGTTCATCTTCACCGCCAACGGGTTCAAGAACCTCCTGGGCATGATGAAGGACTGCTACAGCCGCAAGGGCTGGAAAATGGCCAATCCCGGGCTTCCCGTGCATTTCATTTCGGGCGGCGAGGACCCCTGCCGCATCAGCGACAAGGCCCTGGAACAGGCTGTGCACGCCATGCGGAAGGCAGGCTACCGGCAGGTGACGCTCAAGATCTACCCCGGCATGCGGCACGAAGTGCTCAACGAGATTGGACGGCAGCAGGTCTGGGACGACCTGGCGGCCCTCCTCCCTTAACGAAGGCTTGCAAATCGGGTGACAATTGCTATCTTTGCACCCGGAACTGAGGTATGGTGTAATGGTAGCACTACAGATTTTGGTTCTGTCTGCCCAGGTTCGAATCCTGGTACCTCAACTTTTTTCTTTCCTGCCGCGACTGCGGCTCACCAGCAGTACCCCCGTCACAATCAGCACCGTAGCCACTGCTTTCTGCCAGCTCAGGCTGTCCATCCCCGCCCGGATCCCCACCACCGCGGCGATGACCGGCTGCACGTAGGAATACATGCTCACCAGCGTGGGACGCAGGATCTTCTGTCCCACGGGAATCAGGAAATAGGAAATGAAGGTGGCGAACACCACCATATAGCCGATTTCCCAGCACAGCTGCGGCGACAGCGCGCTGAACGGGGTCTGCAGCAGGGCCCGGGCCGATACGGGCAGCGACAGCAGGAACGAGAAGAGGAACATCCACTTCATGAAGGTGACCACGCCGTAGCGGCCGATGAGGGGCCGGAAGGCACCCAGGTAGAGCGAGAAACTCAGGCAGTTGAGCAGCAGGAAAAAGATGCCCCCGGGCGTGGAATGGCCCACGCCGCCCGTATGCACCGAGTTGAAGATGAGGAAAAGGACGCCGGCAAAACTCAAGGCTACGCCACCCGCCTTCTGGCCCGTGACGGGTTCTCCCAGGAAAAACAGGGCGAAAAACATGGTGAAGATGGGCCCAAGCGTGCTCATCACCGCCGTGTCGATGGGCGAAGCCAGCGGCATGGCCATCAGGAAGGTGAGCTGAGGCACGAAGAGACCGATGAACGAGGCCAGGGCGATGGGGCCGAAATCCCCTTTCCGCACCGGCTCAGGCGGCAGAAAGAGCGAGAGCAGCCAGAAGAGCAACGCCGCCCCGCCCACCCGGAAGGTGAACAGCACCACGGGTGACACCAGGCCGGAATTGGCGATGTCCTTGCAGAAGACGATGTTCAGCCCGAAAATGGTGTAGGCACCGGCGGTGGCCAGGTGCCCGCCGAGGGTTCTAAAACGGGATTCGCTCATGGCCTGCGCACGAGAAAACGCACCAGCAGCGCCGCCAGAAGCAGGGCCGCAAGCAGGGTGCAGATGCGTCCGGTCACATCACCGTAGCGCACGAAAAGGGTCTGCCCGTCGCGAAGCCGCACCGTCCCCCGCAGGGTCGTGCGGGTCCACCAGGGCGTTTGCGAGAGCACGTCCCCCCGGGCATCGATAAACGCCGAGATGCCCGTGTTGGCGCAGCGGGCCACGTCGCGCCGCAGTTCGATGGCACGCAGGCGGGCGTAGGAAAGATGCTGCCTGTAGCCGGGCGTATCGCCCCACCAGGCATCGTTGGTAATCACCGTAAGCAGCTTCGCCCCGTGGCGCACATATTCGGTGCAATAAGCCCCGTAAACCGACTCGTAGCACACGGCGCAGCCCAGCGGGACCTGCTCCGCGGCCTTTTCCAGATGCAGGCAGCTCACTTCCCGCTGGCCTTCGTTGCGGCCCATCACCCCGCCCAGTTTGTTGTCGATGGGCACGAACAGGCGCGGCCAGGGCGTCATTTCCACACCCACCACCAGTTTGCTCTTATGGAAGACTTCCGTGAGCCGGTCCGCACCGGTCATGAGGGCGCTGTTGTGCGAGGTCACCCAGCCCTTGCCGTAGCGGCGCGCCAGAAGCGAGGGCGCGGGACCGGACGCGTGCATCGTGTGGGCGGAGGCCCCGAAGAGCAGGTCACAGCCGGGATAACGCTCCATAAACTGCCGGAATTCTGCGAGCGTGGGACTCGAGACCACCTCACCGTCCTGCAGCCACACGTCGCCCGTGAAGGTTTCCGGGGCGAGCAGCAGGCAGCGCTGCGTGGAATCGGGCCCGAGCGCTTCGGACAAGAGATCGAGCAGGATCCGGTTCTGCTCCTTCTGGGGCAGCGATTCAAACTTTTCGTAGGGGTCGAAATCGGGCTGGGCCACCACCACCTCCAGGGGCGTCCCTTCAGCCGGGTCGAAACTGCGGTAGAGCCGTTCGGAGACCAGGAAGGGTGCCACAACAATAATAACAGAACCCAGCAGGGCCGCCCAGCGCGCCTTGGCATTCCAGCGAAAGAGGCGCCCGTCGGACAGGGCCACCATGAGGCCGAAAAGGGCGAGGTTGCAGGCCCAGATCCAGAGCGAGCCGCCGAGCGTTCCCGTGACGCAATACCATTGCACGGCCCGGGTACTGCGGGCGAAAGCGCCGCCCAGGACCAGCCAGGGCCAGGAAATCTGCGCGTCGAAATAGAGATGCTCCCAGGCAATCCAGACCGTGGCGAGCAACACATAGGGAAGGACCCCGCCGAAACGCTTGCGGCTCAGGCGGAAGAGGCCGAAGACGAGCGACATCTGCAGCGCGTTTGCGAGCACGGCGAAAATGCCGCCGCCCACCGTAGCGTTGCACACCCAGAAAGTGGTGCAGGCGTTCCAGAGCACGAAGGAGGCGTAGTGCCAGCGCCAGAACCGGCGCACACCCGACAGGGTGGCGATGCGCTCGGCGCAGAGCAGGGGCACGAAGCCGAACATGGCCACGAAACCCAGATGCGGCACCAGCCACGGGAGGCTCATCAGCAGCGATGAGGCCAGGCTGAGCAGCCAGAGGAGGCGTCGGGTTTGTCGATCGGCTTGCATCATACTTCTTCGGGCATTTGACGGCAGTACTTACGCCATTTATCGAGCAGGGCCGTCATATCCTGCGGCACGGGGGAAGAAAAAGACATCCGCCGGCGGCTGCGCGGGTGGTCGAAACCCAGGGTCCGGGCATGCAGCGCCTGGCGCGGACAGAGTTCGAAACAGTTGTGGATGAACTGTTTGTACTTGGCATAGATGGTCCCCTTGCGGATCTCGCGGCCGCCGTAACGTTCGTCTCCGAAAAGGGGATGTCCCAGCGAGGAGAGGTGCACGCGGATCTGATGGGTCCGGCCCGTTTCGAGCCGGCATTCCACCCGCGTCACGAAACCGAAGCGTTCCAGCACCCGATAGTGCGTCACGGCTCGTTTCCCTTTTTCGGGATCGTCCACCACCCTGAAGCGGAGGCGGTCATTGGGGTCGCGGCCGATGGGGGCGTCGACCGTTCCCTCGTCTTCCCGGATATCGCCCCACACCACGGCCTCGTAGCAGCGCTCGATGCTGTGTTCGTAGAACTGACGGGCAAGGCAGAGCTGCGACTCGTCGTTCTTGGCCACCACCAGCAGGCCGCTTGTATCCTTGTCGATACGGTGCACCAGCACACCCATCCGTTCGTCGGCGGCATCGGCTGCCTGGGAGAGGCCCAGATGGAAGGCCAGGGCGTTCACCAGCGTGCCCGAGAAATGGCCGTGGCCGGGGTGCACCACCATGCCGGCGGGTTTGTCGAGCACCAGCACGTCGTCGTCTTCATAGACTATATTGAGGGGAATGTCCTCGGGCAGGATCTCCACGCCGCGGCGGCGGTAGGGCATCACGAAACGGATGACCTCGCCCGGCCGCACGGTCTGGCTCGCCTTCGCCGTCTTCTCCCCCACTTTCACATAGCCTTCCTTGATCGCGCACTGGATGCGGTGCCGGGAAGTATCTTCGAGATGCTCGGCCATGTAGCGGTCGAGCCGCACTGGGGCCTGGCCCGCGTCGACCGTGAGCCGGAAATGTTCGAACATTCCCTGCTCTTCGTCTTCGATCTCGGGTTCAAGCCATTCCATCTCTAGGGACGTTCTGCGGGTATCTTGGCGGGGTCGAGCGTAAGCCGCAGCGACACTTCGGAGCCCATCGTGAGCGGGATGCCGGCCGATGCCGGCCGCTGCTCGTAGACCACAGCGTTGAGCGAATCGCTGTAGGTCTTGATTTCGGGGTCGAAAGTCAGGCGCCCCACATTGAGGGAATAGTCCTGCACGGCATCGATGGCCCGCAGGTATTTCATGCCCCGCACGTCGGGTGCGAAGGTCCGGCTTTCCTCGGAATTGAGCCCCACCACCAGGTCGATCCGGCTCCCGCTTTCGAGCTGCTGCCCGGCGGGAACCTGGCGGTTGTTCCAGAGCTGGCGCAGCACGTTGTTGGTGGCCATGTCAGACACATAGATGAGGCGGCCCAGGCTGAGTCCGCGCGAGATGAGTTCGGCTTTGGCCTGACGCATGGAAAGGCCCACCAGGTCGGGTACCGACACCTTCTTGGCCTCCACCGCATTGATGGTAAGCTGGATCCTGCGGCCTCCCTTCACCATGGCCCCGGGTTTGGGAAGCTGGGTGAAGACGGCGCCCTTCTTCATCCGGCGCACATAGACCGAATCGCCCACCTCCACGCGTATGCCCTTACGCGCAGCGGCATAGCGGGCCTCCGACAGGGTCATATTGGTGAAATCGGGTACGGCCACCTCGCGGCCATGGCGCGTCAGCACCCCCAGCACGATGTTTACCACCAGCATAAGGGCCAGCACGAAGGCGAGCGCCAGCAGGAGGTTCCGTACCACCCAGTTCGAAAACAGACTCTTGATATCCATACTATATTATACTTTCATCATTATGCCCCGGAGCACGAGCACGGCGCCGAACACCATCACGGCCACGGAAGCGATACGCCCCAGCCAGAGCAGGAACTCGGGTTTGATCTTACGGCCCAGCATGCCGAACATGCCCGTGAAGCACAGCCAATAGCAGACCGACCCGGCCGCCACGACCGGCACGAGCGCCCAGAGCGGTGCTCCGGCGGAACCCACCGCCGACAGGGCCACCATGGTGAGCATCCAGGCGAAGGCGCCGGGATTGGCCAGGGCGCAGAGGGCCGCCTGCAGGGTATCGCCCGCCGAAGCCCGCCCCCGCACCGGACACTGCATCCGGGCAAAGGGGTTATCGAGGAACAGTTTCACCCCCACCGCGAACACGATGATTCCGCCCACGATGAAGATGGCGCGCTGGTAGGCCCAGATGTACTGGTCGATGAGCGACACGGCCAGCAGCGAAAGGGCCGCGCTGCAGGTATCTACCGCCGTCACCCCCAGGCTGGTAAGCATCCCGGCCCGGCGTCCCTTCAGGATGGATTTCTGCATTACGAAAATGGCAGCGGGACCCAGCGGAACGGAGGCCCCGATGCCAATCAGGAATGCTTTCAGGAAGTCGACGGTCATTTCCGCAAATATACGGAAAAATCGCGTCTTTTACATACGGCGACCGCCGCCCATTCCGCCACCCATGCCACGGCCACCGCCCATGCCCGGGCCGCCCATTCCGGGGCCGCCCATTCCGGGGCCGCGACGCATCTTGGAACGGTCGAAGGTACCGAAGCGCCAGGTCAGCGAAAGGATGATGTAACGCCCGAGGGTATTGTTGAGCGTCTCCTTGTGGTAGTTGGAATCGTCAGAAACCGTCAGGTTCTTGGATTGTCCCATGATGTCGTAACCCTTGAGGGCCAGGGTGAACTTGTTCTTCAGCAGGAGCTTCTGGATTTCAGCGTTCACCACCCACTCGTCGGGCTGGGCCGTGGCGTAACCGCGGTACCAGTTGTAGTTTCCCTCGGTCTTGACGGTGATGCCCGTGGCGGACCAGGTCCAGTTGGCACTGAAACGGATCTGATTGTTCCAGGTGGTGGTATTGGACGCGTCCTTGGAGATGGTGTACCAGGAACGGTTCACACGGGTGCGACCGCTTCCGCTGAGTTCGAGGTTGTTGCTGCGGTAGGTCATGCGCAGACGCTGCATCAGGGTCACCGTCTCGGTGGTGTTGGTGGTGAAGTGGTTGTCGAAGAAGGTTTCGTTGGAGCAGTCCGCGAGGAATTGTTCCATAAAGCTGTAGTAGTCCACACTGGGATCGGGATACAAGCCCATATTGATGTTCTTTCCCACGTAGGCCGAAGACTTGGACCAGGAGGCGCGGGTCACGGTGGTGAGGAGGAACTTCGACGAGAAGAAGGGGAAGGTCCCGAACGCGTTCACCGAGGCGTTGCCCGAAGCGGGGCCGTTGAACGGCATGGAATAGGCGCCGCCGTTGGAATACCAGGTGGCGTTCACCACGGGATCCTGCACGAACTGGGAATTGAGCCGCACGTTGAGCGAAGAGAACTTGCGCTTGTTGCTGTAGCGGTATTCGGCGTGGAGGTTGTGCGAGAAATACGGAGCCAGCGAGGGGTTACCGAACGAGATGTTGAGCGGGTCGGTGTTATCGGGCACCGGCATGAGTTTGTTCACGGCGGGCTGCTGGGAGCTGCCACGGTAGAACAGGCGCGCATTGGCGTTATCGTTCATCTCCCACCAGAACATGGCGCGGGGCTGGAAACGCCAGCGGAAATCCTCGTAGTTCCTGGGCTCCCAGGTGCCGGCGAACCACTTGGTGGTGCTGTTGAAGGTGCGCGTAGGCATAACGCCGAGTCCTACCTGGCCGCGGAACTTCTCGGTCTGATAGAGCAGGTTGCCCCCCAGGTTCTGGTTGTTCGATTCGTTGACAACCTGGTTCGAATAAGCGTAATCCTTGGCATTCGCGATGCGGTCCCAGGTTTCTTTCTCCGAAGTGGATTTGGTCCAGTTGTACGCGTAGTTGGCTTCCACGTAGAAGTGGTTGCCCAGCGGTTCGGTGTAGGTGATGCGCCCCCAGAGGGTGGAACTCCTGCGCTGCTGGTCCACGCTCTGGTCGATCTTGTCCACAGTGCCCCAGTTGCCGGGCGAGACATAACCCGTATAGGTGTTGGACAGGTTCTGTCCGTCCAGGTCGTTGCGGCTGAAACTATAGCGCGCCATCACCGTGAGCGTACGTCCCGGAATGCCCAGACGCTGGCGGAAGAGGGCGAAACCGCTGGTGGTGACGTTGCGGTTCTGACCGTCGTTGTAGCTGTCACCCCGGTTGGTCGAGTCGGCCGGCGCCCCGTTCAGGTTGTCGGTAAGCGTCGTGTACTTACTGATCTCGGAATAGTGTCCGGTACCGAAATTGATGCGGGGTTCGAACAGGATGGAGGTGTTCTTGGAGAACTTGTGGTCGATCCGCACCCCGATCCGGTGTCCGTCCGAAGCCGTATTGTTGGAGCCGGAAGTGTTGTAGATGAGATTGCTGTCGTCGAGGTAGGTCGTTTTCACGCTTTCCTCCATCACGCTCTTGTCGGTGCTGTTGTAGAGGTAGTTGGACGAGAGGTCCATCTTGTCGTCGAAGAGGGTCCAGGCCCCGTTCACACCGGCCATGTAGGAGACGGTGATGCCGTTGCCGCTGCCCCAGCCGCCCTGGCCGCGGCCCATACCGCCGCCACCGCCGCGCATGTTGCCCATCATGGAACCCGACAGGTCATCGAATCCGCGGTTGTTGGTGTTGTTGCCGTTAAGGATGAGGCTGAGCTGCTGCTTCTTGGTAAACTTGCCCATGAAAGCCGCGCCCTGATAGCGGGTATCACCCTTGATGCCCTCCTGCGAGGGGATGTCGTGGCCGGCGCCGGCCATCACGTTGCCGAACGCGCCACGCATCATGCCCGGTTTGATGTTGAGGTCGATCACGGTCTCCTCCTCACCGTCGTCAATGCCGGTGAATTCGGCCTGCTCCGACTTCTTCTGGATGACCTTGAGCTTGTTGATGATCTTGGCCGGAATGTTCTTGGAGGCCAGCTGCGGGTCGTCGAGGAAGAAAGTCTTGCCGTCGATGGTGATCTTCTTGATGGTCTCGCCGTTGGCGGTGATGGTGCCGTCTTCCGCAACCTCCACGCCGGGAAGCTTCTTCAGCAGGTCTTCCAGCACATCGTTGTCGGTGGTCTTGAACGAGGTCGCGTTGTACTCGACCGTATCTTTCTTGATGATGACCGGGTTACCCAGCGCCGTCACCGAGGCCGCCTCGAGCTGCTGGCGGTCGGGCTGCATCTTCACCACGCCCAGGTCGAGTGCACCCTTGACCTCGATGTCCTTCAGGAAGGCCTCGTAACCCAGAAGTTCGGCCTTGAACTGATAGCTTCCGGCACGGACTCCCTCCACTTTCACCGCACCGGAATCGGAACTGAGTATGTACTTCGAAGGCTTCTTTGCGCCTTTCAGCGTGAGTGAAACCGTAGCGAAGCCCACGGGATCGCCGTTGGAAGCATCTGTGAGCGTGGCCGTTACCGTGTTTTGGGCTTGGGCCGCGGCACCGAACAGGAGGGCGCCGAGCAGGAGGAGGGTGCGTGTTTTCATAACTTTGGTTGGACGCAAGGTCCGGCTAAAGGTTTATTTTACCCTGTCGGGATTCTCGCGAATAAACTTTTCCCAAGACGAAGCCGCGGCTTTTCCGGGCTGCGCAAGCGGGCTGTTGAGCTGATAAAAATGGCACATGGCGATGGCCAGGGCATCGGTGGCGTCGAGGTAGCGCGGCTCGATGTCGATCCCGAGCGTGCGCTGCACCATCAGGCTCACCTGTTCCTTGGAAGCGGCACCGTTGCCGCAGATGGCCTGCTTGGCCCTTCTGGGGGCGTATTCAAAGACGGGGATTCCGCGGGAAAGGGCGGCCGTCATCGCGGCGCCCTGGGCGCGGCCCAGTTTGAGGATGACCTGCGCGTTCTTGCCGTAGAAGGGTGATTCCACGGCCAGGTCGTCGGGATGATGCAGGTCGCAAAGGGCCGCCACCTTGGCGTGGATGCAGGCGAGCTTCTGGTAGGCGTCAGACTGCTTGCGCAGGTCGAGCACCCCCATGTCCACAAAGTGCGGACGACCCTGGGCATCTACACGCACGACCCCGAAACCAAGCAGATTGGTTCCGGGATCGATGCCGAGTATGGTGCGGGGTTCAGTCAATCCTGTCGAAGCCGGTGTAGGGACGGAGCACCTCCGGAATGAGAATGCCGTCCGGGGTCTGGTTGTCTTCCAACAGCGCCGCCACTACGCGTGGAAGCGCGAGTGAACTGCCATTGAGCGTATGGGCGAGCTGGATCTTGCCCTCGGCGTCGCGGTAACGCAGGTGCAGACGGTTGGCCTGGTAGGTGTCGAAATTGGAAACCGAAGAGATTTCCAGCCAGCGGCCCTGGGCCGCGCTCCACAACTCGAAGTCGTAGGTGATGGCCGAGGTGAACGACAGGTCGCCGCCGCACAGGCGCAGGATCCGGTACTTCAGGCCGAGCTTGTTCACAATGCCTTCCACGTGAGCGACCATGTCGTCGAGGGCCTGATAGGACGCCTCGGGTTTCTCCACGCGCACGATCTCCACCTTGTCGAACTGATGCAGGCGGTTCAGGCCGCGCACGTCCTTGCCATAGGAACCGGCCTCCCTGCGGAAACAGGGCGTGTAGGCCGTGAGGCGCTGGGGAATCTCATTCTCCGAAAGGATGACGTCGCGGAAGATGTTGGTCACGGGCACCTCGGCGGTGGGGACCATATAGAAGTCGTCCAGACCGGCGTAGTACATCTGCGCTTCCTTGTCGGGGAGCTGACCGGTGCCGAAGCCCGAAGCGGCATTGACCATCACGGGCGGTTCCACCTCCTTGTAGCCGGCCGCGGTGTTGCAGTCGAGGAAGAAATTGATGAGCGCGCGCTGCAGTTTGGCGCCCTTGCCCTTGTAGACCGGGAAACCGGCCCCGGTGATCTTCACGCCCAGGTCGAAGTCGATGATATCGTACTTCTTCGCAAGTTCCCAGTGCGGGAGCGCGTTTTCCGAGAGATGGATTTCCGGGCCGCCCTGCTTCACGATCTGGTTGTCTTCGGCGCCTTTGCCGGGGACCACCAGCGGACAGGGAACGTTGGGGAGGAGCACCAGCTGGGCCTCCATCTCCTTCACGGCGGCTTCACCCTGCGCGAGGAGTTCGCCCGAACGGGCCTTGAGTTCGGCCACAGCCTCCTTGGCACGCTCCGCTTCGTCGCGGAGCCCTTCCTTCATGAGCTTGCCGATCTCGGCGGCTTTCTGCTTCTGTTGCGAGAGCAGGGCGTCGCTTTCGGTCTGGAGGGCACGGCGGCGGGCGTCGAGCTCGAGCACCTTGTCCACGATGGCGCGGGCGTCAAAATTCTTTATCTTGAGTTTGTCTACGACGGCCTGCGGGTCATCGCGAAGCATTTTGAGCGTAAGCATATTCGATTCTGGTTCTTTCTGGAAAGCAAAAAGGAGCCTGCACTTGTCTCGAAGTGTAAGCTCCTTCCTTATTCACAACCCGCTTCGAGACTAGTTCTCAAACGGGATTACGGAGACGTAGGATTTGTCTTCTTTCTTGCGGGTGAACTGCACCGTACCGTCGATGAGGGCGTACAGGGTGTGGTCTTTGCCCATTCCCACGTTTTTCGCCGGATTGTGGACTGTGCCACGCTGACGCACGATGATGTTGCCGGCCTTTACGACCTCACCACCGAATTTCTTGAGTCCGAGCCGTTTGCTCTGCGACTCACGTCCGTTCTTAGAACTGGATTGACCTTTCTTGTGTGCCATAGTCTGCTACAATTAAGCGATTTCGTTGATCTTGATCTTGGTGAGTTTCTGACGGTGTCCGTTGCACTTCTGGAAGCCCTTGCGGCGGATCTTCTTGAACACGAGCACTTTGTCGGCCTTGGCCTGGTCGTCGAGGACGGTGGCCTTCACCACGGCGCCCTTCACATAGGGAGCGCCCACCTTCACCTTGCCGTCGTTGTCGAGCAGGAGCACCTTGTCGAACTCCACGGCTTCGTCTTTGGCCTGCGGCAGACGCTGCACGAAGATCTCGCTTCCTGCTTCCACCTTAAACTGCTGGCCTGCAATGTCAACAATTGCGTACATAACAAAAACTTTAAAAAGTTTTAACCGCAAGCGTCCGTTCTCCAAACGGCTCTTTTTCAATGGCTTAACGGTCATCAATATTTTTTAGCCTGCAAAAATAGGGATTTTTCTCCTTTCTGCCAAATATTTTCTTACTTTTGCAGTAGAACAAAAATGTTTCAAGCCATGGACGGCCCCTTCATCTACAGCAAGTACGTCACCGGCAAGCATTTCGTCGGACGTAAAACCGAGCTGGACATCCTCTCCAACCTGCTCGGCCGGGGTGAGCACGTAGCCCTGTATGAGCCCCCGAAAGCGGGCATCACCTCGCTCATCCAGCAGACCTTCTACAATATGCAGATTTCGGGCAAGTCCTTCCGCGTGGCGGAACTCTCGCTCCTGAACGTCCGCTCCCTGCAGGAGCTCCTGCTCCGGCTCGGCAGCACCGTGCTGCGCGTGTTCGCCTCTACCCCGAACGAGTTCGCCAGGGCCGCCTCCACCTACCTTTCCGGCACGCATCTCGTCTTCGATCCCGAAGCCTACGCCAGCCGCGACGCCGTGCTCTCCTTCAACTGGAATCCGGACGACAACGACATCCGCGCCATCCTCACCCTGCCGGAGCGCATCGCCTCCGACCAGGGTACCCGCTGTTACGTGGTGCTGGGCGATTTCCACAACGTGCTGCTTTGCGACGAGGGGGAACATTTCCTGAGCGTCTTTGAAAAGACCATCCATCCCGCCGGAGCGGAAGAGAACGCCGCCAGCTACATCTTCACCGGCGCGCGGGTGAACGCCATGAAGGATATCTTCGAACACCGGCGCTACTTCTACCGCACGGTGGAGCATCTGCCCCTGCAGCCCATCGACCCCAAAGACATTGTGGAACACACCGTGCGCGGGTTCCTCACGAGCGGCAAGGTAATCGACCGCGACCTGCTCCTGGGCGCCTGCAAACTCTTCCGCTGCAACGCCTGGTATATGAACCACTTCGCGGCCATCTGCGACACTCTTTCGAAGGGCTTCATCATGGAGAACGTCCTGCTGGAGGCCCTCGACGCCCTTATTTCCATCCACCGGCCGCGTTTCAAGGCCATTATAGAAGACCTCACCACCTTCCAGACCGGCCTGCTCAAGGCGGTCCTGCAAGGCTACACCCGCTTCAGTTCGGCCGATATCATCCGCCGCTACGGCCTGCATTCATCGGCCAACGTGCGGCGCCTCAAGGACGCCCTCTGCAAGAAGGAGATCCTCACCTTCAACGAGAAGGACGAGCCCGTCCTGCTCGATCCGCTCTTCGAATACTGGGCTTCCAAATATTATTTTGAACTCGAACGGAAATGAAACGAAGCATCGCCGTACTAACCGGCGCCGGAGTGAGCGCCGAATCGGGCCTGGGGACCTACCGCGACAACGGGGGCCTCTGGGATAACTACGACCCCATGGAAGTGGCCTCCGCCGAGGGCTGGCGCCGCAATCCGAAGCTCGTGCTCGACTTCTACAACATGCAGCGCGCCCATCTCAAGGAGGTGCAACCCAACGAGGCGCACCGCATCATTGCCGAACTGGAGCGCGACTTCGACGTGGACGTGATTACCCAGAACGTGGACAACCTGCACGAACGTGCGGGCAGCACCCGCGTCCTGCACCTCCACGGCGAGGTGACCAAGGTGCGCCCGGAAAACTGCTGCAACGACATGGACGGATTCTCGGAACGCACGGTCTTCGACGTGGGGTACGGGGAGGTCCACCTGGGCGACAAGGCGCCGAACGGCGCCCAGTTGCGGCCGCACATCGTCTTCTTCGGCGAGGCCGTTCCCAAACTGGAAGCCGCCGTCGAAAAGGTGGCCCGGGCCGACATCGTCCTCATAGTGGGCACCTCGCTGCAGGTCTATCCGGCCGCCAGCCTCTACCGCTACGCCCGGCCCGACGCGCCCATCTACCTCATCGACCCGGCGGAGATCCGACTGCACGACCCGCGCGTGCAGCACATCCGGAAGGTCGCTACGGAGGGGATGCGCGAATTCGTGTTGCAAATCAAAAAATAATTTCTACCTTTGCAGTCCTTAATCGAAAAGGAGGTGATAAAGAAATGATTATTGTACCTGTCAAGGAAGGCGAAAACATCGAACGCGCGCTCAAGAAATTCAAGCGTAAATTCGAAAAGACCGGCGCCGTGCGCGAAATGCGCGCCCGCAAGAACTTCGAAAAGCCGTCCGTGAAAAAGAGAATGGCCATGCAGAAAGCCATCTACGTACAGCACCTCCGGCTCGAAGACGAGCAGTAAGACTCCGGGACGTTCGCAATGCGAGCGTCTTTTTTTATTATATTTGTAGGGTTCAGTCTGAATCCGTATGAAAAAAGCCTTTTTCTCCCTCGCGCTGCTCATCCTGGCCGCAATGCGCCTGAGCGCCCAGGAAACCTCCTGCAGCCTGTTCTGGAACAGCAACCGCACGCAGCAGGTCGGCGAGATCGTCTCGATGCTCGACAACCAGTACCGCAACGTGGGACACCACGGTCCGGCCGTGGAGAACCGCTATATGGCCCTGCGCATCTATTTCAATCCTTCGGCCTCCATAGACGTCTACAACAAGAGCGGACGCATCGACGGGGAACTCGCCCGCTGGCACTGGTACCCCAGCGAGCAGGATCAGCGCAAAGAAGGCGCGGGCTGCGACGAATACATGGTGGGCAAGACCCCCGGGCTGGGCGGCATCCGCCTCTGGGACGGCACACAGGAAATCAGGCTCGAAGCCACCAAAGGACGAACGGCCCGCGTGGGTGAAACCCCAAAGGGGCACTTTACCGAAATGATCGCTTACGGCGTTCCCTACAAAGGAGAAAAGATCGACGTGGCCCTGCGCATCGACGTGCGCCGGGGCCGGCGCGAAGCCGTCGTGACGGCCCGGGAACTGAACGGCCGGAAGGTGCAGTTCCTCACCGGCGTGAACTACCATCCCGGCGCACAACTGCTCAAGGAAGTGAAGGGCAAGACGGGGCGCCTCGGCGCCTGGGGCGTGCATCCCGCCGACGTGTCCAAGAACCCCTCGCCCATCGGCGGCGGACTCCTCTACCCCGCCGCCTGCTTTGAAGCCGCGGAACAGACCCCCGGCCTGCTCCGCATTGTCTCGAAACCTTGCGCCAAAGTGCGCTACTCGGTCGTGGCCGCCTCCACCAAGGAAGAGGCGCTCAATTCGGCCGATAAGTTCTTCGCCTACCTCCTCCGATAATCCAAAAAACAATGAATACCCTGCTTAAAATGATGCTGGCCGGCAGTTTCGCGGCCCTGGCCGCCTCCTGCGCCCCGAAGGGAGACGCAGACGAGTTCAAGTACACCATCGACTCCTTCGCAGACCTTAAGGTTATGCGTTACCGCATTCCGGGCTGGGACGCGCTCACCCTGCAGCAGAAAGCCTACGCCTACCATCTCAGCGAAGCGGCCAAACTGGGCCGTGACATCACCTGGGACCAGTATTGCGGCCGCAACCTGCCCATCCGCCACGCCGTGGAAGCCATCCTCGAGAACTACAAGGGCGACCGCGGAACGCCTGAATTCGAAGCCTTCACCGTCTACGCCAAGCGCCTCTTCTTCAGCAACGGCGTGCACCACCACTATGCCGAAGACAAGTTCGTGCCCGACTGCCCCAGGCCCTATTTCGCTTCGCTTCTGGAAGCCGTTGGCTGCCCCGATGCGGAGCCGATGCTCGACTTCATCTACGACCCCGACGCCCTTGCGCAGCGCCGCTCCACCTCCAAGACCGGTGATATCGTGGCCCTTTCGGCCGTCAACTTCTATGAGGGTGTGACCCGCGCCGAGGTAGACCGTTTCTACGCCGCCCAGGAAGATCCCTCCGACCCGCACCCCGTTTCCTACGGCCTCAACAGCAAGGTAGTGAAGCGGAACGGACGCGTTCAGGAAGAAGTCTGGAAAGAGGGCGGCCTGTACGGGGAAGCCATCTCAAAGATCTGCGCCGAACTGCAGCAGGCGGCCGAGGTGGCCGAGAACGACACCCAGCGCAAGGCGCTCGGCCTGCTCATCGACTACTACCGCACCGGCGACCTGCGCACCTGGGACGCCTTCAACCTGGAGTGGGTGAAGGACACGCTCGGTACGGTCGATTTCATCAACGGATTCATCGAAGACTACGACGACCCGCTCGGCCGCAAGGCCACCTGGGAGGGCGTGGTGCACATCAAGGACGCCGAGGCGTCGAAGCGCACGGAATTGCTGAGCCTCAACGCCCAGTGGTTCGAGGACCACTCCCCCGTCGACGACCGTTTCAAGAAAAAGAGCGTGAAAGGCGTTTCCGCCAAGGTGGTGAACGCGGTGGCCCTTGCCGGGGCCTGCTACCCCGCCACCCCCATCGGCATCAACCTCCCCAACGCCGACT
>JAEEGL012089261.1_pt1 | contig 16688 bp, 15 predicted proteins | sample 9134231 | NCBI WGS metagenome assembly JAEEGL01 (sample SAMN16246548, study PRJNA631951) | gut metagenome | biome: gut microbiome; feature: rumen; material: fiber-attached | host: Bos | place: Iran: Karaj | collected 2018-10 | reverse complement strand
CGCAATCAAAAAGCCGATTCTGTCGCTGTCCAACTGGAAAAAGTCGTAAAAATCGCCTCCGACGTCCTTTGCGGCAGTCATCGAAGCGGCAATGCCCAAATATTGGCACATATCCGGAAACGGCGGGAAAACTCTCGGCAAAATTGCCTGCTGAATTTCGCTCGCAATGCTGAGGTCGCTTTTCAGGCTTTCAAGTTGCGAATGTTCCTGTTGTGAAGAATGAATGTACTTGTTTTGTTCGATAGCCTTTTCGATTGTAAGGCTGAGGTCGTCGAGGTCGATAGGCTTTGTGGCAAAGTCAAACGCACCGCCGTTCATCGCCTGACGGATATTGCCCATATCGCCGTATGCGCTCACCATCACGCATTTAAGAGCGGGATTGCGCATTTCGTTGATTTTTGCAAGAAGAGTAAGACCGTCCATTTCCGGCATGTTGATGTCGGAGAGAATGATTTCGATGTCAGGATTTTTTGAAAGTACCATCAATGCTTCAAGACCGTTGTGCGCGAAAAAAAACTCGTATTCGCCTTTGCGGATTTTGCGGCGGAAATACTGGGTCAAAAGTGCTTCAAGGTCTGTCTCGTCGTCAACGCTTAATATTTTTACTGCCATGATTGTTTATTATTTTTTACTGACAAGTTTCAAAATCTCTTTTGCCAAAAGATAACAATGTCCGCCGGTGCGTGCCGAAACAAGGTCGCCGTCAACACAAACGTCAACATCCTGATAATCTACGCCGTAATTTTTGGCATCGCCAAGAAGATTATTATGAACGGTCATTTTTCTGCCCTTTACAACCTCGCTCACAGGCGACAAAAGCCACAAACCGTGACAAATAACGCCTTTTACGATGTCTTTTCGAGCAAAAACCTTTTTTATAAATTCGCTTGCGGGCGGAATTTTCTTTACGTCCTCGGTGTAGCGCAGACGGTCGGAAACCATACCTGCCGGAACAATTACCGCAGCGTATTCGTCCAAGTCCTTGTCGGTCAAAGACTCAAAACTCTCGTTGCAGTAAAAAGGAGCGCGAAACTCGTGACCCTGAAACGTTATCGAGTCATTGCCCCAAAGACGAGTCAGAAAATGAGGCTCAAAACCCGCCTCACGGAAACGGAACTGATAATAAAAAATCTCGTTCTCGTAATAATCGCTTTCGATTAATATGCCGATTTTATTTTTCATTGACTATTGTTTTTTTTACGGTTAAAACGTTCTCGCCGTTCACGTAATCGTAAACGACACTATCCATCTTCTTGACGGTCAAGAAAATACCCAAGCCGCCTATACCGCGCTCTTCAAGAGGCAGCGTGGTGTCGGGCATTTCCCTTTCAAGCGGGTTGAATTTTTTTCCGCCGTCCCTGAAACGAATCGTAATCTCCGAAGGCATCTTTTCGATTTCAACGTCAAGATAGCCGTCGTTTTCGTATGCGTAACTCGCAATATTTACTATTAACTCCTCGCAGACAAGGTGAAGCGTAAAAAAATCATTTTTGCATGACGAAACCTCGTCAGTACCAATGACGGCACTGACGATTTCGTCCGCTTTGTCTTTTACCGATTCAAAATGGAGTTTTTTCATCTATTTTTTAATAAAGTTGATGTACTCCTTTATGCCGGTCATCTCAAAAACGCCGGTGATTTCCTGATTGCAGTTTATGAACTCAATTTCGGGGTTGCCGCCGAGTTTCTGCTTTGCAAAAATCACAACGCGGATGCCGCTGCTGGCGATGTATGTCAGATTGGTAGCATCAAACGAAACTTTCGTTACGCCCTGATTTTTGTATTTGTTGAGTTCTTCCATCAACGCCGGAGCGTTTGCCGTTGCAAGTTGTCCGTTAAGAACGATATTAAGGACTGTGCCGTCCTGCTTTACTTCAAATGTATTTTCCATGTTTTTACGTGTGTTAATTTTGTTAATTACTATTTTCCAACAAGAATCATTATCGACCTTGCTTCAACGAGAACTTCCCACTGATTGTCAATAAGAATTTCATAACCCGGCTCTACAATGTCCTGAGGCGCAGCCATCGCCGTATTAGCAAAAACGTGCCATTTTAAGCCGTCGGGAAGTTGCGGCAGTTCAAAACCGTGCATCTCCCAGTGCATATTCATCGCGACGTAGATAAAATCGTCAGGCTTGCCGTCAGAGTCTGCATAACGTCCGTTAAGCATAAACGCCTGAGTCAGGTTGTTATACGTGTTCCAAGGCTGCCATGCCTTAACACCGTGCCAAGAGAAATCAGGCATTCCGAGGTTGCGCCAGTCTGAGTGTCCCAAGTGATACTCGTAACGCAAAGCCTTGTGCTGACGGCGGAATTTTATTATTTTCTGGAAATAATTGAAAATGTCCGCGTTCTTTTCAAGGTTTTTCCAATCGAGCCACGATATTTCGTTGTCTTGACAATATGCGTTGTTGTTTCCAAACTGCGTGTTACCAATTTCGTCGCCTGAAAGCACCATCGGGATTCCCTGCGAAGTCATCAAAATAGAGATAAAATTCTTTATCTGTTTGTGACGGAGGAAGTTGGTTCCGATGTCGGTTGACTCGCCTTCCCAGCCGCAATTCCACGAGTTGTTGTTGTCGTCGCCGTCGCGATTGCCCTCGCCGTTTGCCTCGTTGTGCTTGCCGTCGTAAGAAACCAAGTCCATCATCGTAAAACCGTCGTGAGCCGTTACAAAGTTGACGCTCGCCTTAATGCCACGGTTTGCGGAAGCGTAAAGGTCTGCCGAGCCGGTGATTCTCTCTTTTACATCGTCCAAAACGTGTTCGTCACCTTTGACGAAACGGCGGACAGCATCACGGAATTTTCCGTTCCACTCTGCCCAGCGTCCCCATGACGGGAATGAACCGACCTGATAAAGTCCGCCCGCGTCCCAAGCCTCGGCGATAAGTTTTGTCTTTCCAAGAATCGGGTCATGAGCCAGAGACTCCAAAAGCGGCGGATTTGCCATCGGATAGCCGTTTTGGTCGCGACCCAAAATCGCAGCGAGGTCAAACCTGAAACCGTCAACATGATAGTCCGTCACCCAATAACGCAACGAATCAACAATCATATCTCTAACATTTGGGTTGTTGCAGTTAAGCGTGTTGCCGCAGCCGGAGAAGTTGAAGTAATATCCGTCCTGCGTGAGCATATAATACGTCTTGTTGTCGATACCGCGGTACGAAATGTAAGGACCGTTTTCGTTGCCCTCGGCAGTGTGGTTGAACACAACGTCAAGAATTACCTCAATGCCTTCCGCGTGAAGTTTTTTGATGAGGTTTTTGAGTTCGTCAACCTGCATGGAATATTTTCCCGTAGAAGCGTAAGCCGCCTTCGGTGCAAAAAATCCCACGTTTGAATAGCCCCACGCATTGTAAAGCGTGTGTCCGTCGGGAGCGGGGCGCGAATTTTCAAACTCGTCAAACTCGTGAATCGGCATAAGTTCGATACAATTTACGCCGAGTTCTTTGAGGTAGGGAATTTTCTCCGCTATTCCGGCAAAAGTTCCGGGGTGTTTAACGCCCGCCTTGTCGCCGCAAGTAAAGTTTCTGACGTGCATTTCGTAGATAACGAGGTCGTTGACAGGGGTTTCGAGCGGAAGGTCGTTTTCCCAGTCAAAATCGTCAAAAACCACACGCGAACGGTACTGATAATTGTTAATCCAGTCAGGTTCTTTGCCCCAAACATCCCTTCCGGCGATGAGTTTGGCATAAGGATCCATAAGGATTTTTGTCTTGTCGAAACGGTGTCCCTGACGGGGGGCAAACGGACCGTCCATACGGTAGCCGTATTCGATGTTTTCGTAGTCAAGGTCGAAAACCATCATCGAAAAGACGTTGCCGAGACGAAACTCCTTGAAAAACGGAATTTCCAAAAACGGCGTTTTATCGTGATTGTGAAACAACACGAGAGTACAGTCGGTGGCATAGCGCGAATAAATCGAAAAATTCACCGCGTTGCCGACAACTGTCGCACCGAAAGGATAAGGCCTTCCGGCGCGCAGTTTGTAACCGCCGTATTCGTGTGTCGGAAATAAGTCTACTCTTTGCATGCTTCCTCCGCTGTTGCGTAAAACTCAAAAAACTTGTCAAAACCAGTCATTTCCATAACGTCCCTGATTTCGCTGCTGACACCCGCGAGAGAGACTTTCAAACCCTTGGGCGCGGCAACCTTGTACGAGTAGAGAAGGACACGGAGTCCGGCACTCGAAACATAATTGCAGCCGCTCAAATCAATAACAACATTGTCGCCTCCGTCGAGAATTGCGAGGATTTTCGGCTGTTCGGTTGCGGCGTTGGACGAATCCAAACGCTCGCCTGTTTTATAAACTTTTGTACTCATCGGCTTTTTAGTTTTTGGGTACTACAACTACTTTTACTTTCGGACGGTATTCAACTGCGGGGAGTTGAACAGTGAGAGCCTCTGCATCGAATTTTGTCCACGGTTTGCCGTCGATTTCTACGCTTTCAATCTTGATACTGTCTTTTGGAAGAATATCAGGACTTACTCTCAACACATTGTCTTTGAAACCGTTGACAACAGGTTTGAAGTAAAGCGGCAACGGTTTTTTGGTGTTCAAAAGGTTGGTGTAGGTTGCTGCCAAATAAGCCAATTCTACCGAGTGATAAGCACTCATTGAATGTGAACCTTTCTTTCTTTCAGTACCCATAAGGTAAGGCAGACCGTTAGCCAAAACATTGAAATAAACCGCTCCATCGTCCTGATCGAGGAAGTATGTGTTGTAGAATGCTGCCGACTCACGGGCATATTTGAGGTAGTCAGCATCTTTGAACAAGCCGTAAAGGATTTCGTAAGCCAAAATACCCTGTTCTTGCTGCCACCAAGCCTTGCGGTCGTGCCAAGCAAAACGGTAATACTCTTCATTGCCACGGAGTTGACGCTCCATAACGTCGTACCAGCCGAAACGCTGAACGTCCATACCTGTTTTCGGCATAACCTCTGCAATGTGTTTTGCAAACTCTACGTAAGAATCTTTCGGACAAATACTCTGGAAACGCATCAAGTTCCACGCAATTTTGAGGTTGTGTCCCACAACGGCACGGTTTTGCTGCCAGCCCCATGTAAGATCGTGGCTCCAATCGTCCATAAAACGCTCGTTTACAAACGGAGAGTTTTCGTAATCGGGAAAATGTTTTGTAATCGTATCAAATGTGTATTCCAAGAATTTTTTGTATTTTTCCTCACCCGTTGCAAGATAAAGGTTAATAAGGTATGCCGGTGCATGGTCGCCGACAGAGTTCCAGTTTTTCTTCATGCGGTTTGCGCCGAGGCTTGCGCTATTAGGAGACAAAGTTACGGGGTCGATGTGTGAATAGTAGCCCTCGCCTTTGGTGTCTTTGAAGAAACGGTCAAAAAGGTCGATCGTAAGTTCAGCATCTTTCAAAATTTTTGGGTCGCCGTTTGCGCGGTAAGTCTGAATAGGACCTGCCAAAGCATAAATCTGCTCGTACATCGGAATAGCGTCGTAGTCGTCGCCGAACTCAGAGGTGAAGATTTTTTTCTCCATACCGTTAGAGTCAACGTCGATTCCGTGATACCAATAAACGACATTTTCGTCTACGTCATAAAAACGCATGTGCTTTTTGAGGTATTCAACGCCTTTTTCGGCAACCTCCAAATAAATGTCTTCGCCGGTAAGCATAAACGCCGAAGCCATACCGTAAATCATACGTGAAATCGTGTCGGTCTCTTGACGGAAAGAATTTTTCTCGCTCTTGCCGCCGAGCGTTACAGAGGTGCGGTAGTTGTCGTAATTGATGTCGCCGTCGGGGAACTGTGCGCGGATAAAGAAGTTACAGATACTTTTTGCCTGATTAGCCCACCAGTTTTGCTCCTCAAAACGAAACTTGCCCTGAGCCTTTTCGGGAAAATCAATCTGTTTTGCCTCAAAAGCGTACTCACCGTTTGACTGAGGATAGAAAATACCGAAAGCAAACACCATTCTGCCGTCCTGAGCCAAAAGACTGTACATATTGCCCGTTGCATCTTGATAAGGTTCGTCAAGATTGCGCATAAGACGCGCAAAAGTAGTATCCGTAAGAGCAACTTCAAACGCCCTGCCGTCCGAGGTTGTCAGCGTAAAAGTTTTTTTCTGTTCGCTGAAATTGCTTACATAACCGGAAATCAAATCGGTAAATTCAAACTGCATTTTACCTGCCGGTTTGAATGTCTTAAAATTGTCTTTCATAATTTGATAATTTATTGTAATTATTAGTATTTTTTATTCATTATTCTTCGTCTTGAAGAGGTTTTGGCGATATTGTGGTTGCCAAAATCTTGACAGCCAAACCAATGATTATTGTTGTAACCGTTGCCACAATAAACCTCATCCTCAAATCTTCGCTGTCGGTACCGGTGCCAAACAAGTTGGTGTAGAACGGCGACACAAACTGTCCCAACTGCGCCACCATTGACACAACAGCCACACCGAGAGTACGCTGTCTTGGAGTAACAATGCGCGGCACAAAGGTAAACAACGGAGGTATAGACACGCCGCCGCCGATACCAATTATCAGGCAACCTGCCATTATCATATTGTAGGATTGAGCCTCGGCGATAACAAAATAACCCGCCGCCATAAACAGAGTGGCTATCGTTACCGTCCAGTCTTTGAGATTCTTCATAAGCCAGCCAAGCATTATGCCGGCAAAGATGGCAGGAATCCTCATCACAGACAATGCAAAACCACAGTCCTTAGCGTCGCCGAGATTTTCATGCGCCATAAAAAGTGCTAAGTCGGTATTAACCACAAAAAAACACACGAAAATCATCATAGCCAAAAATGCCAACGGATAAATCTTCCAATTAAAAGATTTTTTGGAACCGGCAACTGTTTTTTTTACAGGCGGTATCGTAGGCATAAAGAGCAGCGTCATTATTATCGAGACTACAACAAAAGCATAGCACAAGAAAGAGTAACGCCACGAAATGTTGGCAAGTACGCCTGAAAGTGCCATAAAAATAAGACCGCCGAGTTGATTGACCGCTCCTTGATACCCCATCATCTTGTTACGCTTATTGGTATCCGACACAAAGTCAAATATAAGTGATGTAGAAAGCGGCGTCATAATGCCGATGCCAACGCCAAACATCACGCGCATTGCGATAAGCATACCAAAATCATTGACAAAACCGCCGCCTACGCCAAAAACAAGAAACAAAAACATGCCAACAAGCAAAATCTTCTTCTTGTCGAAACGCTCGGTAAGTTTGGCAGCCACAAGTCCGAGCGGCATCATCAGGGTAGGCAACGTAAGCACCAACTTGGCCTCCGTCTCGCTGATCCCCTGAAAAGCCTCCTTGATAGCCGCCAACGCCGGTGCTACCGCCGTTGGAGCCATTATAGTCAAGAGCGATACCGAAAGTATCGCAGGCATTAACATTACCGAATATTTTTCTTCTTTCTGTTCCATTTCGTTAAAATCATTATTGCATCATACGCACCGGCTTGCCTACCAAGACACTAAGCCGCAAAAAATTTCCGCACGCTGAATAGTCGCCGGTAGTCTTATCCACAGTTTGCTGTTTTATAACCTGAGGTGTACAATAATACGTAAGCAAAAGTCTGCGTGTAAGCGACAATTTCATATATGCGCAAAAATTGTACGCCGAAAAGTTATTGGAAAACGACCCCAAAAATTCACTTTCGAGACCAACCTGCGAAAAGAAATTACTTTTAGGGAAAAACCTCATTCCGTATGCGTGAATAAACGTTTCTTTCAAAGAATTGTGCGTATCGGAAACAACAGGAGACAAAAATTTAAGATAATCGTAAGCATTGGAAGAATGAGGGACTCTGCCTACGTAGTGTGTATAACCGCCACAATTGGCATAAGCCTCAAACATTGCTTTCTTTATCGAAAACTCAATCTCACCGGCAAAATAAGTATTGCTTCCTTCATAACCTGTAATTTCGTTCTTCAGCTCGTCTTCAAACTGTCTATTGAAAGAAAGAAGGCAATGCATCCTTAATCCGGACGCAAAATTTTTGCTTGCACCGCCATACACCCCCCTCAAATCTAATTTTTTGAATCTGGGTTTTATACCAAGACAATAATACGCTGCGACACTCCCATTGCCTATCCGACCGTCAAATTCCAATGCATCATTAATATAAACCTTGCGACCATAAACATGAGCCGAGGATTGTTCCACTGCAATGCGACCAAAATACTGCGATTTGGTAAGTGAATTAAGCAGGCGTCCTACCCGTACCTTACAATTGCCCTTTTTGAAATAATGCTCAATCTCAACATTGGGTACAACGAGTTTTGAATCCGAATTTACCCCATCCTGAGTATTTAAAAAAGCCATAAGAGCATATATATTAGTATTATCCTCCAACTTAGACGAAAAAAGCAAATCTGCTCTCTCTCGTAAATAATTGTCAGGAGCAGAAAATCTGTCGTCATCAAGCGAAGTAGAGGTAAATACAATATCACAAAGAGTTTGGAAAGCAATATTTACGGTATGAACAGGAGCAATATTGTCAAATTCCTCTGATGCCACAACCTCGAAATTTGCAGCATCAAAAGTAGAATCATTATCAATCTTAACCGTAATGTTTTGCGCCAGCGTTTCCAATACAGCAAAAACTAATATAACCGCTGAAAGAAGTTTCTTCATTGTATTATACTTTTCCGAGGTTAAACGGCGGATACTGCTCGTTGTCAACAAGGACGTCGATAATGCACGGTTTGTTCAAGGCGATTGCCTCTTTGAGTGCCGGTACAAATTCGTCCAACTTATTGACTCTGAAACCTTTTGCACCGCAACTTTCCGCATATTTCACAAAGTCGGGATTGTCAAAAGTCATAAACGCCTCGTCGTTGTACATATTCAACAGGAATTTTTTGATAATGTTAAATTCGTTGTTGTTGAAGATAATCCAGATAACCGGAATATTGTACTGAACGGCGGTCATAAGTTCAAAACCCGCCATCTGATAACAGCCGTCGCCTACGCCCGCAATAACCACCTTGTCGGGGTTTGCGCATTTAACGCCGATTGCGCCGTTGGTGTGGCTTGCCATAGGACCGAAACTTCCCGGATTTTGATAGCGTTGGTTTTTGTTAAGTTGCAAGTAACTTGAAAGCCAAAGCATGTGGCTGCCCGCGTCACCCATAACAATCGCATTTTCAGGCAGATTGTCTGAAAGTTGACGAACCATGTCGCCCGCAAAAGTTTTTGCTGCTCCAAGGTGCGGTTTTTCGTTGTAATATTTTTCCTGTGAAAGTACGGGTGTCTTAACATCAAAACTTTCTTTTGAAAGAATTGCCAAAATCTGCTGCAAAGCCGGTTTTATGTCGCTGAGGACAGGGGCTTGCGGTTTGTAGACTTTTCCGATTTCAACAGGGTCTATGTTGATGTGTACTAATTCTTTGCCTTTGTAAAGGTCGGGGCGGAAGGCAAACGTTGCATTCTGAGCGAAAGAGTTGCCCATTGCGATTACCGTCTCTGCCTGAGCGAAATAATCGTTGGCAGCCTTGTCGCCCGAAGAGCCGTACATACCGAGGCAAAGTTTATGGTTTTCAGGTAGATAGCCTTTTGCGTCCATAGTCTGAACAAAAGGAATCTGATATTTTTCAACAAGTTGCAGAAGTTCGTCTTTTGCGCCGCTACGTATGCAGCCGTAACCAATGAGGGCGAGCATTTTTTTGCCCTTTTTGAGGCTGTCGGAAAGAATGTCGGCTGCGTGGCGGATTTCAGAATCCTTGGGCAAAACGGGTTTGATATTAAGTTTTACCTCACGGAAATTTTTAACTTCTGCCGTTGTAATGTCTTTTGGAATGTGAATATGCACGGGACCAGGACGACCTTCAAAAGCAAGGTTGAGAGCCTCTTCCAAAATGTCGCATGTGTCATCGGCATTTTCGATGATGAAAGATTTCTTACAGGTGGCAGAAAACATCACCTGCGAATCGGGGGTGCGGCTAAGGCCGGTTGACTCGTTGAGTGCGCCTTTGCCCCTCTGACTCATAGACGTATAACCCGTTATCGCCAAGAGCGGCAACGAATCGGAAAGGGCAACAGCCATTCCTGAAAACAAGTTGAACGCGCCCGGTCCGCCGGTGGCAAAACATACGCCGAGGTTTCCCGGATTGAACATTGTGTATCCGCAAGCCATAAAAGAGGCTGCCTGTTCGTTGCGAATGATTACTGTCTTGATTTTTTTTGAGTCCCTGAGCGCGAGCAGCATGGAAGCGTTTACCTGTCCGCTGCCGCCGAAAACGTGCTTTACGCCAATGTCTTCAAGGACTTTTACGATGGTTTGATTTACGTCCACGATTTTTTCAAATTAAAAGTTAACAATTAACAACGTTGTTAATTGTTCATTATTCATTGTTAATTATTTTTCCCATTCTGCGGCATTGAATTTTGCCTTTGCGTTTTTCGGCGGATTTTCCGAAAACAGTTTTCCACCGGTAGCGCACTCGTTCAAATCAAAACCGTTGAAGAACAAATAAATTCTGTCCTTGGGAACACCTGAAACTTCTGAAAATACAGAAATAAATTTGTCAGCGATGACCGCTTTTTGCTTGTCGGTCATTTCTATGCTGTTGATAACTATTGCAGGCATAATTTTTTTAAAATTGATAATTAACAGTTGACAATTGACAGTGTAAAATTCATTGTCAATTGTCAACTATCAATTGTTAATTGATTAAATCTTGCTCAATACTTCTACAATCTTGTCGCCGTAAGCGATAGAACTTTCTACCGATGTACCGGTGATGAAGGGATGATCGTAGTAAACCTGCGGATTTTCACGGTTTGTGTTGATTCTTGCAATGCAAGCACCGTTAGGACCAACAGCGTCGCGAACCAAATCCTCGATAGGCCAGAGGAATCCGGGAGTGATGACATCAGTTCCTTTGTTGTCGGGAGTTGCGCCGTAGAGGTCGTATGACATTGCCATTCCGGGTCCGTAGAAGTCCCAAGCACGCGGGTGAGCACAAATCTTTTTGCCGTAGATAATTGATTTGTAATCGTTTTCGGGGTCACGCAAGAATACGAGAGCCGATACTGCATAACAAAGTGCTGCAACGATTTTGCCGCTCTTGTAAGCGTCCATGATGAGTTTGTGGAGTTCCCAGCAGTTGCACATGTCAATCATTGCACCGGGACCGCCTGTCAAAGCGATAGCGTCGTAATCCTCCATTTTAGCCTCCGAAAATTTCAACGGATGAGCCCACTCGTCGCCGTCAACAAGTTCTTTGCAACGTTTGCAAACCCAGTCGGGGTTGGTTTTAATGTTCTGAACACCGTCTACAAAATCAGGATCAACACTGATTTGGAAAGGTAACGGTTTTTTGCCTTGGGGTGTAGCCAAAGTTACTTCAAATCCTGCTTTTTTGCAAGCGTCCCACGGAGCCTGCAACTCTTCGCCCCAAGCACCCATGTTGGTGGCGATAATCAATACTTTTTTCTTTGCCATAATTGGTAAATGTTTAAAAAATTAATAATTTATTTTGTGTGCGGTTGTCCGCACGGGTTTGTATTCTTTTATTATTCAGTAACAGGACGGACACACATTCCCGATGTTCTCGGGTGAGCAAACCACGTCAGCAATTGTTGAATATACCCGAAGTTGAATGCAACAGTATATTCTTCCCTCTGCATATCGGGTTGGTTAAAAATTTCCGTCATCATCGGATCAGCAGTAGCTGTCCAATATGTGGCCACCACACCTGCACCCTTAAACATATAATTGGAATGACGAAAACCTCCAAACGGGAATTTTAACGTATTGGTGCATATATCATTGCCATCAATTGTGACCACATAGTCATATTTAATTCCCTTACCGTTGTCATCGTATGCCGCAAAATTAGGTTTTAGGTTGGCATACTCCTCCACTTGGTCTTCAAATGCAGCAAACTCGTTATTTCCCGTCTTGCCCCCCGTAGGAATGCGCCATAAACCTCCAAGTTGAGTGGCCACATCGAAATCCTTGTTACCACTTATGTCATAAACAATGTTGGAACCTGCCATTTGTTTAGTATCAGTTACGAACTGCTCAACGTGCTCTATGTCATACATCCTCAACCCTGTGTTATCACCAAATTGATACATATTCCACTTTGTTCCATTAGGCATATTAACGTATGCGTCATCGGAATCGATTATAAGTTCGTAATCCTTAACTACTTTCATAAAAGAACTCTGAATTTGCGTTTCTTCCATACTTTCAGACTCATCGGCTATTCGGTAAACAACCTTGGTTGACGAACCAGGCTCGTTGATTTTTTCGGTGATAAGGTTGCCGGTAGCCCAATAAAGTGGTTCACCGTCCGCCTTGCCTCCTTTGTTGACACCCATATAAAGAGCCACAATCCAATCGTTAACCTTGTCTTTAACTATGCTGCCAGCATCTTTGTCCGGCAAAATAAGCGTTGCAGAAGATATTTCGGCATCAGTGAGAGTGTGGAAAAACTTGACCATTTTTTTTACGCCAAACCACACATCCCTGCTTGAATAGTCGGCAAGGTTGGCTGGAAGTAGAAATACCGCTTTGCCGTTTTCATCAACAACAGCCTCTGATACGGCATCAGTACTGCCCGCAAATCCCAACTGCAAAGTCTGACCGCTGTAATAATTGGTCGCAGTTGATGATGTGGTATTCACCACAAATGTGTATTGGTTTGATGATTTTTTGTCTTCATCATCGCTGCAAGATACAGTAAATAAGGCTGATACAGTGACAACCATAATCATTACAAAAATACGTTTCATATCCTATATAGATATTTTGTTTAAAGAAACGGTTTGATTCTCTGTGTCCCACGAAATTTCGATTTCTTTTTCATTCGTATCGAATTCGATGGTTTCGTAGCCTTTGTAAGTGTTGATATAGTCGTATTTTCCACTATTGGGTACACAATACATTATTGCTTCGGGAGCAACACTATACTTGGTACCATCAACATAGTCCGACGGCTTGGTAAGACTTATTAAACCGCCGCCAAAATGCATTTCTACTCCTTTTGCCAAAAACAAGTCATGAGTGGAGGAAAAATCACGAAGCCTCGTATTCCAATGTCCAAGATACATCACACCTGGTTTCGTGTACGAATTGTCAGTGGTAATAAAACCTGCCTCCGCCATATCGTGGTGAACAGAACCGCTTTGACTTGTCTTGATGACCCCGTCATTGACAATGGAAATACTAAGGTCGTATTCGGGAGAGAGTTCGTGGAACATCATACCATATCCTTGGTACACCTTGTCACAGCCGTCTTCAATATTAATTTCTATCGTACCTCTGTTAATTGCAGGCGGAGTTACAGAAAACCTATTCTTATTTTCGTTTTCATAGATACCGCATATAAACTTGCTGCCATCGGCGAGTACACAAGATTGTCCGTTCGGAACTGGAGTTTCAGTAATAGATATGTATCCGTTGTTTACAATATTGTTGGTACCATAACGTGTCATTCCGTACGTGTTACCAGGCTGACGCGCTATCATTATTCCGTCGTTGAGAATATTTGTGGTGTCGCTGCCGGCAGTAATCATACGGCTATCCTCAGCATTCTCTACTTGCATATTCATTGTTCCTCTGTTGCTTGCAGTAGCATGAGATCCGGTAACACCAATACCGCGCATTCTCGTACGCGAGGAGCCATTTCCTTTAAAATTGATAGTTCCGTTGTTGATGATGTTACTTCCATAGTCTCCTGCCATCGTAAAACAATAAACGGTGCATGTTACCGACGGATCATGGTCAAAATAAACATCTATAACTCCATCATTAATTAGTACGCAGTTTTTTCCTGAGGCAACCAGTCCCATCATTCTGATATATTCAAACTCACGATTTTCATTGTCATCATCCACAAGTTGTTCTTTGTAGCATTCTACAATATTTTTTGTATGGATTTCTATGTGTCCCCGATTTATGAGCGTTACATTATCCACTGTCTTTGTGGTGTCAACATGCTCCTTATCATTAGGGTCGATTGCGAAAGCACTCATTATCGGGCAATCAATTACCCATTTGCGTCGCCAACCCACCGATTTTAACACGGAAACCTTGCGCTTGATTATATTGCATTTTTCAGGATCAGCATAATCTATCATTACGTCTTTTTCGTTTACGATTATCGCACCGGATACCTCTGTATTGATTTGACCAGATTCTGATACCGTATAGGGCAAATCTTCGGGTGTGGTTGACGAGTTGTCTGAAATTCTGACCGTATCGTGAACAATTACATCTCGATACTCAATTTCAGTATCTTTTGAACAGGATGCAAATGCTACCGCCACGGTCAAAGTTGCACCCAGCATATAAGTTGTAATTTTTTTATTCATATTCTTCTTGTTTGAATAATTTAATTTAAATACTTAACCAAACGCACATTGCGCCCATACACTCGTCTGTGCTTATACACATAAAACTGCCCAGAACGAAAACTAACGTCCCAAACTACTGATATGTCGCTGCAATCGGTACATGTCCACAGTCCGCCATAAAAACCAGCGTTACCGAACTCACTGCCCAAACGGTGTCCGGCAGCAGGGAAAAAAACGGCACCGGCAGCCTCCATCATAGACCATTGCTCCACAGTGTATTCGTTTTTTTCTTTAAACTTGTCCGCGCCATAACTTTCTGATACTCCGCTGTTGAATGTTAATCCTTCAGGCAAAGTCCATACATCGGGCAGAATGACAAGACCATTGACATCTCCAACCTTGGCAACACCTAATTTATCGGCGGCGTTTTCTCGCGTTTCGGTCATATACAGCCACTCCTCTGCCGAAAGAGTAAACCACGTTTTACTGTCACCAATATTGATTCCCCAATCAACAAAATTCAAATATAGGGTTGAGTCTATGCTAATTTTCGTCGGATTGTTCCCCGTTCCCCAACCGAACAAATCAATATAACCTTCGAAAGAATCGGAGATTTGACCATTATTTTCGCCTGCATAGTCATATTGGTGTTCTGCAAAACGCCATACCTTGGTACTCGGACAATACTGCAAATTGCCAGAAGCAAAGACAATTTTTTTTGAGTCCGAAACAGAAAATTCACCGCACAAACTCGAAAAATTCATATTTACATTGTTGTCTTTTTCTTCGTCGTCCTTACAAGATACAGCCATAAAACATAGTAGCAAACCGGCTACAATATACAAGCGGAATGTATTTAACGTATGTATCATTTTATTTTACAAGTTAGATTTTTCAATTTTGCATCTGATGTCTGAAAAACATCATTTTCAGTAAGTGCGGCAGACGAAATATCGAACTCCGCACTGCGGCACGCCAACACGTGGTCTGACTTGCCGCGATTCCATTTCAGCACCTTCATTTTGACGGGATTGTCAAAACCCAACTGCATATTAACGCCGAGTTCAGCGGTGATGTATTTTTGAGGACCTTCCTGCGTAACTTCAACCGTACCCTCGTTAGAAACCACTCTGACAGGTGTTTCGCCGTTTTCGTCCTTGTCTTCCATCTGATAATAAAAGCCGAACGCAATAGCCTCGCTGCCTGATTTTTCGCTGCCTACAAGATGAACTTTTATAGAACCGCGGTTGATAATCGGTGCCGTAAGTTTTTTGCCCGGACGGAAATGTTCGTACATACCCGTTGCCATCGGCGGAAAGTTGAAAAGATACGGGATTTTTCCGTCAATCAACGTTGCAAGTGAAACTACGTTGATTTCGCCGTCGTTAATCATGGTTGTGCCTGTAACACTGCCCATTGTCATAACCCTTCCCGAAACTTTAATGTTAATTTTACCCTTGTTGATAAGCGAACCGTCCATACCGGCCGAGTGAAGAATCCTTGTCTGAAACGCTCTTTCAACATCTACCGTTATAATTCCTTCGTTTACAACATGCAGATTGTTAGCAACACCGCCGACACCGCGCACGAGCGACTGATAAGAGCCGTTGCCGTAAAAATGGATTTCACCTTTATTAATAAGCATCGAATTACCCTCAGCCCACATTGCGCAACAGTACATCGTAGTTTCGGAATCCTTGTCGTGATCCATATAAATATTAATCACGCCTTCGTTGATAAGCACCGAATTTTCGCCCGCAGCCATTGCATAGCCTCTGAGAGCATCTACACGGTAATTAGTGTCAGAAGCCTTGGCTTTGTGCCTTTCGTACAAATCCTTGAAATGAAGGTCAATAACACCTTTGTTGACTAAAACCGCATTTGGAGCAAGCATTTGGTCGCCGTCATCAGCATTAGTAACCGCCACGAGTCCGCAAAGAACGTTGTTTTGAAGTTTTCCGCTCGTATTGAACTGTTTACCGGCGGCATAGCGATAGATAAAAAGGTTTTTATCCTCGGCGTTTGCTATGTTAAGATGCTTTTCGTTGGTATAATACGCCCCTTTGCCAACAAAAATTGACATTTCAGAATTTTCCATAATTACAATAAAACTTTACGTTATGCGATTATTTTTTGTCCCACGGGAACTCGGTCTTGATTGGCGAAAAGACGTCGATAGCCTCAGTCTCGCCTACTGCCACGAAAGCGTGCGGCACATTGGCAGGTACAAGATAAGCGTCGCCAGCTTTGAGATGAAATACTTCGTCGCCAATGGTGAGTTCAAAGCCGCCCTTGATACAGTAGCCGAACTGCTCCTGAGGATGGGTGTGCATGCCGACAACAGACTTGTCTGACATGTTCCAGTGAAGGACATTCATATTTTTG
>JAEEGL011707229.1_pt1 | contig 16688 bp, 13 predicted proteins | sample 9134231 | NCBI WGS metagenome assembly JAEEGL01 (sample SAMN16246548, study PRJNA631951) | gut metagenome | biome: gut microbiome; feature: rumen; material: fiber-attached | host: Bos | place: Iran: Karaj | collected 2018-10 | reverse complement strand
CAGCCTGTCACGCTGGAGGTCGTGGGTTCGAGCCCCATCCGGGTCGCCATTATGCCTTGGTAGCTCAGTCGGTAGAGCATGTGACTGAAAATCACAGTGTCGGTGGTTCGATTCCGCCCCAAGGCACATGTGTGCGGTAGTAGCTCAGTGGTAGAGTGCCACCTTGCCAAGGTGGATGTCGCGGGTCCGAATCCCGTCTACCGCTCCACACATCCGGTGCCATAGCCAAGTGGTAAGGCGAAGGTCTGCAAAACCTTTATTCTCCAGTTCGAATCTGGATGGCACCTCTTACAGCTGCCGGATAATCGGCAGTTTTTTCTTTTTGGGCGTGCTCTTATATGCTTTTGTAGCGGTTTTGTAGCGCTTTTGTCTGTTTTTGTCAGGTGGTTTTGTACAAAAATGGGTATACAAATCCAAAGAACTGTGTTACAATTCGTCGCGTAACCCAACCCCTGGTTTGCTTGGATCATTCCTCCCATGGCTGTTTTCAACACCATTGTCCGGAACGGAAAGCAAATCCTACTACTCAATGGTGTGGGTAAACAACATTTAAGGAGGTTTTCGACAATGTACGAAGACAAGACTCTGGTTTGCCGTGACTGTGGCAACGAATTCGTTTTCTCTGCCAGTGAACAGGCCTTTTTCGCTGAAAAAGGATTCCAGAATGAGCCCAGCCGCTGCCCGGCATGCCGTGCTGCGCGCCGTGCTCAGAATGGCAATGGCAATGCTCCCCGCCAGATGTATGAAGTAATCTGTGACGGTTGCGGATGTACCACTCAGGTGCCCTTCCAGCCCCGTGGTGATCGTCCTGTGTACTGCCGCGCGTGCTTTGAAGCACAGCGTCAGCCCCGTTATTGATTCCATGACACAAATGAAAGAGGCAGTCGATAGACTGCCTCTTTTATCATGTAATAAATCATATATTCGGTATTTACTGTTTACAAAGTGAAGAAACAAGGCTTTCCAAAGGATCAAGCTTTTTCTCGGCTTCAGATTGGTTTGAAGCTGAAGTAAAGAGGTATGCTTTTAGCTTGGGTTCGGTTCCGGAAGGCCTGATAATAAATTTGGACCCGTCATGCAGACGGAACTCCAGGACATCGCTGGAAGGCAGCCCGGTGTTGTCATTTAGATAATCAACTCGTTCGGCATTTTGCAGTTCAAGACCGGCAAAACCTTTTAAATCACCGCGAAGTGAAGACATAATAGCGGACATGGCTTTTGCTCCGTCTTCTCCGTCATACTGGAAAGTAACAGTACGTTGAGCGAAGCAACCGTACTCTTCGCGTAGTTCTTCCAGACGATCAAGAAGCGATTTGCCTTCAGACTTAAGATTGGCTGCCATTTCACAAAGCAGCAGAACTGCGTTGACAGCATCTTTGTCCCGTACAAATGTGCCGGACATATAGCCATAGCTTTCTTCAAATCCGAGGATAAAACGATTTTTCTGGCCGACTTCTTCCAAAAAATGAATCTGTTCACAGATAAATTTGAAACCGGTCAATACGCGGCGCAGTTCTATACCATATTTCCGGCATATCGGATCAACCATTTGAGAGGAAACGATCGTTGTAATTACTACAGGAGGAAGATTTTCAGTATAATTGCCATTCCGGACAATATAATCCAGCATCAATATACCCATATCATTCCCGCTGATCAGTTCAACTTCATTTCCTACACGTATACCGGCTCCCATACGGTCGGAGTCCGGATCGGTTGCAAAACATAAATCAGCTCCTGTTTCCAATGTTTTTGCAATTGCAAGGTCCATTGCGGGCCGAAACTCCGGATTCGGATAAGGACAGGTAGGGAATCTTCCGTCAGGTTCTTCCTGCTCTTTGACAATGTCTACGTCAATGTGTCCAAGGCGCCGCAGGATTTCACGTACAGGTTCATTTCCTGCGCCATTCAGAGGCGTATAAACAACATGGAGAGGCATAGATGACGGTTTGATTCGAAGAGAAAGTATCGCCCGATAATAGTTTTCAATGGTTTCATCATCAATGTAAGTTATTATTCCACAATCCAGATATGGAAAGAATTCAGGTAAGGATTCGGCAGGAAGCTTTTCCTGACTGATAAAAGATGTAATCTGATCTGCCACTTCCGGATTGATCTGACATCCGTCATTTCCGTAAACCTTATAACCGTTGAAGATTGAAGGATTATGGCTTGCCGTTATCATAATCCCTCCGCTGCAATGAAGATAACGGACGGCATATGAAAGCATGGGCGTCGGTTCAAGTTTTGAATACAAATATACATGAATACCCATTTCAGCAAGCGCAGAAGCAGCAAGCTCTGCAAAATCCCGGCTGTGTATACGGCTGTCATAGCTGATGGCGCAGGAAGGGGAAGAAAAGGAATTGAGCAGGTATTTGCCCAGTCCGCGCGTTGCCTGCAAGATAGTAAATAAGTTCATGCGATTGGTTCCTGCGCCGAGTACACCGCGTAGGCCACCGGTGCCAAAGCTGAGATCTTTGTAAAAACTGTCGCGTATTGTTTCTTCACTCATGTTTTGGAGATCCTGAATCAATTCATCCGGCATTGCCGGGCAGTTTAGCCAAGCCTCGTATTTTTCCTGTACTGTCATAAAAATCCTCCTGTCAAAAAGAAAAAGCGTGCCTTCCGGCACGCCGCAATTGTAATCAAATAACTATGCGCTGCATTCCAGAAGTGTTAAGCTGACTCTTACGGAAAGGATGAATTCTGTCGGGATTCCATACAAAGCCATCCAAAGAAAGAGTAATGCCGCTTGTGTTGAAAAGGTTGGCTATGTCTTCAAAGAGGACATACAGATGACGGGCAAAAAACCCACCCGGGGAGCCGCACGGTTCGCAAAGCAAAGCGTTAATACCCCATACACGAATTGGATCATAGCCGTCGAAAGCAAAAGAAGAAGCATATGGGGTAACCTGCTGACCGCGAAGGTCGCAGGGAGTGGAGCCGAGCCAGCTGGAGGCATTACGGAGAAGAGCATAAAAGCATTGGAGGACATTCGAAGGGAGAGAAAAACATTGCTCATCTAAAAAAGAACCGTCTACATTATAGACACTGAAGGATAAAATACAGTTTTCATAAAGAAGGACACAAAAACCTCCGTCCTGAGGGCGGGAATCATGCCCCGTGGGACGGAACTGATATCTGAAGACCGGCTTACAGCCGTATCCCGCAATCATATAACCGCCCCTTTCAAGTCTTTTAAATTCTACATAATGATATCGAAAATAGCGTTTTGAGTCAACGGAATAACACTACATCTTGTGGTCAAAACAATGAATTTTTTGTAACAAATGTAACAATCCCCCCGGAGATGATTTTGTTCGCACTATCTCTGGGGGGAACAATGGAAAAATATCATGTATATTGTCAACTTTATTACTGAATCATGACAAAGAGCGAAAAGGGTAATAAGAGCTTCAATCCTGCCATTCAGTCGGATAAGAGGACACAGCGTATTCCAGTTTTTTTCCGTTTGACTTGAGCGTGGAGAGTACAGCATCTATATGGGATCCATCTGTATAAGGTGTTGGGATGAAGTCGTTGTAGTCAGCACGGGAGGATATACGGATCGGTATGATACGGAATCCTTTGGAAGAAACAGCGCCGTCTTTGACCTTAAACCGAATCTGGAAAACAAAACTGCTCATATCATCCGGCTTTTTGTTTCCCGCAAAACAAAAGTTACCGAGAGAATAACAAATATAAACGCCGTTGTATAGCTCAATCGGATTCATTCGATGGGAATGATGGCCGATAACCAAATCAGCGCCGGAATCCACAGCAAGACGTCCCATTTTGATCTGATTGGCGGTAGGCACATAATCCTTTTCGTTTCCCCAGTGAAAAGAAACAATTACCAGGGGATAATATTCTTTGGCCTTTGCAATATCCTTTGGAACCTGCTCCCAAAGAGATTGATACCGATCAATGCACAGATAAGAAAGCATGGCAACCGTAATGCCCTTGACAGTGTATTCACCCAGATGTTCGGAATTTGACCAGACAATACCGGCATCTTCCAGAGTTTGCTGAGTTTCAGCATAAACTTCCTCACCATGATCCATGACATGGTTATTCTCCAACGAGACTGCCTCAACACCGTTATTTGACAGCATGGAAACGTAGGATGGAGGCGCGCTGAAGAGAAACTGGTTTTCTTTTTTTGAAGAAGGAACATATGTGGATTCCGTCAGAGTGCCTTCAAAATTGATGAGGGTCAAATCGTCCGAAAGAAAAATGTTTCGCATTTCACGCATCGGGAAATTTATATCTCCGCCTTGCTTTTTCAATTCATCATTGAAAATATCCACACCGCGTTTCTGCTTTCGTGTATCGCCACCAATCGTAAAATCACCGGTACAGGTAATGGTGAGGATGGATGAACCGTCAGCATCAAGAAGGCTTTCATTATCAAACACAGTCTCCTCAATTACTTCCTCAATCAACAGATCTTCCTCCTCTTCTGCTGAAACTGTAGAAAAGAGGAATGAAAAAAGCAAAAGGACGATAAACAGTTTTTTCATGATATACTCCTCAAATATATTGAGCTGTGAAGTCAGCCATACGTTCCAATGCAATATTCAGTTTATCGATCGCAGTAGCATAGCAGCAACGGATATTTCCTTCACCGCAAGGACCGAACGCAGTTCCCGGAACAGCAGCTACACTTTTTTCGGTGAGAAGGCGTGAACAGAATTCCTCACTGCTCAGTCCGGTTGGTTTAACAGAAGGGAAAACATAGAAAGCACCATATGGCTCAAAGCAGTCAAGGCCCATATTTCGAAAGCTTTCCACCATCAGTCTTCTTCTGCGGTCATAGCTTTCTCTCATATGTTCAATCTCCGCATATCCGTTTTCGCGTCCGAGACGAAGCGCTTCAGCAGCTGCAACCTGACCCTGCCTGGGAGCACACATGATACTGTACTGATGAATTTTATTCATGACAGCGATGATTTCCGGAGCGCCGCAGGCATAACCTACACGCCAGCCCGTCATGGCGAAAGCTTTGCTGAAACCATTGATTGTAAGGGTTCGGCTATACATATCAGGAATGGAAGCAAAGGAGACGTGTTTGTGTCCGCCGTACATTAATTCCGAATAGATTTCATCAGAAATAACCATCAGGTCATGTTTTTTTATAACAGGTGCGATAGCTTCCAAATCCTCTTTTTTCATAATCCCACCGGTGGGATTGTTGGGATAGGGAAGAATAAGAGCTTTTGTTTTCGGAGTAACAGACGCTTCCAGTGCATCCGGACGAAGACGGAAATCGTCTTCCTGACGGGTAACAACACCAACCGGGTTTCCGCCGGCAAAAATGACACCGGGAGAATAGGAAACATAACTGGGTTCCGGAACAAGAACTTCATCTCCAGGTGAAATCATTGCCCGAAGAGCAACGTCGATCGCTTCACTGGCACCGATGGTGACCAGTATTTCTTCTGCCGGATCATAGATAAGTCCGTAGCGTGTTTGAAGATAAAAAGAAATTTCATTTCTTAATTCAGGCAAACCACGGTTAGGTGTGTATTGCGTTTCTCCGTCTACCAATGAGTTGATGGCAGCATTTCGGATCGGATAAGGAGTTTTAAAATCCGGCTCTCCGACACCAAGAGAAATCACATCGCGCATATTAGCTGCAAGATCAAAGAATCGACGGATTCCACTGGGTGGTACAGCTACAATGGATTGATTCAGAAACCGATCATAATTCACGGAGAAATCACCAACCTGCGATCCGATTCGTCGCCTTCAAATACAATACCCTCTTCTTTATATCTTTTCAGAACGAAGCTGGTTGCTGTTCCGGTAACCAATTCAAGTGTACTTAACTTAGCAGATACAAAAGAGGCAAGCTCACGAAGGGTCTTTGCTTCAACAAGTACCAGAAGGTCGTAACTACCCGACATCAGATATACACTTTTGACTTCATCAAAACGATAGATACGGGAAGCCACGGCATCAAATCCCATATCCCGCTGCGGTGTAACCTTAACTTCTATCATGGCTTCAACGCGTTCACGATCCGTCAGGTCCCAGTTGATAACCGGGGCATAACGGAGAATGATACGGCGCTTTTCCAATTCTTCTATTGTAGAAGCAACTTCCTCCATTGTGGTTCCTGTCATGACGGCAAGCTTTTCCAGAGGGAGACGGCAGTCTTCACGAAGTAGATCCAGCAGATCGGTTTCGAGCCTTGTCATCTTCATACACATCCTTTATCAGAAAAAGATATTAACGATTTTACTACATATAATAATGAAACGCAAATGACAAAATGCTGATAAACGGGAAAAACGACAGGAATGTTTATTCTGAGGTTTCTGCGAAAAATCCAGCAGTTTGAGGAATTTCGGATGCTTTTTTTGCATCTATCCGTATGACAGGCCGAATGCAGTATTTTCTGAAGTTGACCTGGAAGTTTCGATATAAACCTTCTGAATTAATCGAACAATCATCATCGTCGCTGTGTCCGACAGTGCGTGTCCACCAGCCGCATGTGCCATTTTCACCGACATAACAACCGGATGCAGCGGCATAAGGTGTAGGCCAGGCCAATTTATCTTCTGGTTCCGGAAAAAAGAAATCTGTTTCCTTCATACTCAACAGATAAACGTAATCATCCGTATCTTTGCCTGATTTATTCCTGAATCGGGTGTTTCTGTCAGCGGTAACATGTGTCAGAAGAATACATTCTTTCTCTGATTCGGAGAAAGAAGAATTATAAAAGTCATTATTGAGTTTTTTGCGTAAACTACAACCATTCCAATGAATAACAGAATCTGTAGAATGAAAAGATGACGGAAAAAGCCCGTATCGCGAGAGAAGCCAAAGCGTGTCTTCGTCAGCAGACAAAACAAGCCACTCGATAGGTTCGGATCCGTTCGAGACATTATCATCCTGTTCAAAATGGCCAAACAGGATATATCGACCGTCAATTTGCGTCTCCGCACAGGAGGAGAAAGCAATAAGTAAAAGAAACAGAATGGAAATAGCCAAACGTTTCAAAATGAAATCATCTCCAAGGCATTTCGTTACGATATATAGGATAATATCATATTAATTATACAGCATCAATGATAGATATATTCTTGAATTTGAAACCAGATAGATGATTGACAAAATGAAGAAAACTTGTATAATAACAAATGAGCGATTGCTCAAATGAGCAAATGAAGGAGAATATTATGGAAGGTTTTTTTCCGGATGAAGATATGCTCTACGATTTGGCGGAGCTTTTCCGAAACTTTGCAGACAGCACACGTGTACGAATTCTGTATGCTTTGATGGATACGGAAATGAGCGTTACCGATGTTGCCAACTCTTTACGTATGACAACGTCAGCTATTTCTCATCAATTACGGATATTAAGGGATGCCAAGCTTGTGCGATTTCGTCGGGATGGGAAAGCTATTCTTTATTCTTTGGCAGATGATCATGTCCGGACGATTCTGGACATGGGCGTGGAACATTTGGCTGAAGAATAATACTCTAAAAACGCAGGGAGGATTTATATATGCATTGCCATTGTAATAATATAAATAAGTGTACACATGAAAATGAACATGGTAATCATGAGTGCCATTGCCATGAAGAAAATCAAACAAATGAACATCACAAACATGATGGCATAGGATGCCACTGCCATGAACATGAAGGGCACGGTCATCTTGAACATGGCGCGGAAGAGAATAGGGGATTAATGATTGGCCGCCTGATTTTTGCGGCTGTGCTACTGATCATATCTTTATTCTTTCGGGATAATAGTACGGAACGGTTAATATTTGCACTGGCATCAGCGCTTTGTGTAGGTTACGACGTAATAATTGGCGCTTTGAAAAACTTGCTTCACGGAGAATTGATGGATGAGTTGTTTCTCATGTCAGTTGCAGCGGTTGGAGCTTTTGCGCTGGAGGAATATACAGAAGGTGCCCTGGTATTCCTGCTTTTTCAACTGGGAGAGTTTCTGCAGGATCTGGCAGTGGATCGTAGCAGGGACTCAATTTCAGAATTGATGAATATCCGTCCTGATGCAGCAATCGTTGAAAGGGATGGAAAAGAAATGACAGTTCATCCTGATGATGTGGATATTGGTGAGACGATCATTGTACGGCCGGGAGAAAGGATTCCTCTGGACGGTATTGTTTCCGAAGGGGAATCGTTCCTGGATACTGTTGCCTTGACCGGCGAAAGTGTTCCGCGTTCGATAAGGCCGGGTGAGGAAGCTCTTAGCGGTTGCGTGAATTTACAGGGCGTACTTCATCTGAAAGTAAACAGACCATATGGAGAATCAACTGTCAGCAGAATACTGGAACTTGTGGAAAATGCAACCGAGCATAAATCACATGCAGACAGATTTATTACGAGATTTGCACATATATATACTCCCGTAGTTGTATGTGCTGCAGTTGCCCTTTTTCTGGCGGCCTCTCTTATTACGGGGCAATGGGATGAATGGCTGAGGCGGTCTTTGACATTCCTGGTTATCAGTTGCCCTTGTGCTCTGGTAATTTCTGTTCCCCTAAGTTATTTTAACGGAATCGGAAGAGCCAGCAAAATGGGTATTTTAGTCAAAGGCTCTGATGTTCTCGAGCATCTAAGCAGGACGGGGATTGTTGCTCTGGATAAGACCGGAACTGTTACAAAGGGCGTCTTTGAAGTAGTAGCAGTTCATCCCCATGAAATAAGTGAGGAACAACTTCTTCTGTATGCAGCCGGAGCGGAAAAGTACAGCACTCATCCGATCGCAGACGCTATAAGGGAAAGCGTTCACGATATTGAAAATCTGGATGTAAAAGATGCTCGGGAAATCGCAGGACATGGGGTTACGGCAACTGTCAATGGGCACTTCGTTGCAGCCGGAAACAGCCGGCTTATGGATTCTTATAATACTGAAGCTCATGAATGTCATTATACCGGAACAATAGTACATGTTTGTGTAGATGGGATTTATGCTGGTCACATTGTAATTGCGGATGTTGTAAAAGAAAGTGCTGAAAAGGCTGTTGCAGATCTGAAAGACCTGGGCGTACATGAAATAGTCATGCTGACGGGAGACCGCAAAATCACAGCGGATGATATCGGTAAAAGGATCGGAGTGAACGCGGTTTATGCAGAACTGAAGCCTGATGAAAAAGTGGAGCATCTGCAGAATCTGATGCGGAAAAAGAACGGCAATGAAACGGTCGTGTTTGTCGGAGATGGTATTAATGATGCTCCGGTGCTTGCTGTATCCGATCTTGGTGTTGCAATGGGAAATGCCGGATCAGATGCAGCGGTTGAGGCAGCAAATATTGTGCTGATCGACGATGACCCTCAGAAACTTCCTGCCGGAATTCGTTTGGCTATCAGAACCCAGAAAATAGTCAAAGAAAATATAGCTTTTTCTATTCTGATAAAAGCTGCAGTTATGATACTGGGAGCAGCCGGTGTTGTGCCTCTTTGGCTGGCGGTGTTTTCGGATGTTGGAGTCTGCCTGCTGGCAATACTTAATGCTATGAGATGAAGATATGAAAGGAGATTATACCGCAGGCTGAAAAGCCTGCGATTTTTAGTTTCATAAAACCTCAAGTCATGCGTGAAGATTGGGGGAACTGATAGATACATATTATAGAAAAAATCCTTTTGTCATAATACCAATGCGTTCTGTCTACTGCATAGAAGCAAAATGAGGTCATTAGGTGTAGGCTAATGACTTAAAAATTATGCACATACAGGATTAAGCTGTATATGATACATAATACTGCACTGAAGAATCGGTGAATTATTTTTATGGGAAAGAACAGAGTTTTAAAAGAACGGATAATGAAAGCTTTTTTGTCTAAATAATCGGTTTCAACCATGATAACATAAGGATTTCATAAGCTTTTTTGTCCGGTTTTGTCAGTTCCTTTTTCAAAAATAATGATATATAATTTCAACATAGAAAGTATTTCTCTTTCTTCGGGCGCATGTATGATACTGTTTATGATTGAATTTATAGCGATTTTTTTGCAAGTGCGCTGTGAATCTGTATAAATATATTTATGATCAGAGGGAGATGCATTCGGGTGTTGATTGTCATCACGGATAACAATGCCGAGAATCTGGCGCAGATGGAAACCTGTGTCCGGACCGTATTTCCTGATGCTGAAATTCATGGCTTTGTAGATGGAAATAAAGCACTTGCATGGTGCCTTCAGGCTGGAAGAATTGATCTGTTTTTCGGTCACTATTGGGATGTGGACGATGATGCACCAACAATGGAAGCTGCATTGATTCTTCAGAAAATAGAACAAAAACCGAGATATACTGTCTTTTTTGCCGGTGATACACGCTTTGCTCAGGATGCGGAAATGGACAACGGAGATGCGTTCTTTGTCAGGCCGGTTACCGTTGAAAAAATTCGGAAATCCGTGAAGAATATGCCCCAAATAGCAAGCGCTTCTGAATCCGGAATAAAAAGCGGGAAAGGTTTTTTTCGCAGATTGTTCGGAACAAGACCATAAAAAAGATGTTTCAACAGCCGGCAGACCGGCTTTTTTTTTGCTCAAACCGACTACTTGACCGAAGCGAAACACACTGATAAAATACGGACGAAAAAGGATAGCGAGGTGCTGAACGATGACCAGGATTGATGTGTTTTCAGGATTTCTCGGAGCAGGGAAAACTACTCTGATCAAAAAGCTCCTTAAAGACGCATACAAGGGATTAAAAGTCGTATTGATTGAGAATGAATTCGGCGAAATCGGAATTGACGGCGGATTTATGAAAGAGGCCGGAATAGAGATTACTGAAATGAATTCAGGATGCATATGCTGTTCCCTTGTGGGTGACTTCGGTGAAGCACTCCAAAAGGTTTTGGATACGTATCATCCGGATAGAGTATTGATAGAGCCAAGCGGTGTAGGAAAATTAAGTGATGTAGTCCGCGCAGCTTCGGTTGTTTGCGGGAAAGATTGCGAAATCGGTTCATTGGTCGCGGTTGTAGATGCGGGTAAAGCAAAATTATATATCAAAAATTTTGGGGAGTTCTTCCTGAATCAGATTGAACACGCGGCGACTATTATTCTGTCCCGTACAGATATTGTTTCAGAGGAAAAAATCAATGAATGTGTCAGTCTGATTCGGGAACATAATCAGACTGCAACACTCATTACGACTCCGGTGGAACAGCTGGACGGAAATAAGATTCTTGATGTAATGGAAAAAACAGATACGCTTGAAGCGGAAATGGAGCGTATGCGTCAGGAATTTGATAACGAAGAAGATGAGTGTGATGATCCGGAATGTGAATGTCATCATCACCATCATCATGACGATGACAACGACGAAGAGCACGAGCATCATCACCACCATCACGATGATGACATTGAAGAAGGGAACCATGAACATCATCATCATGACCATGGTGCAGAAGAGGAGCACGGGCATCACCACCATCATCACCATCATCATGCAGATGAAGTTTTTACCAGTTGGGGAGTGGAAACGCCAAAGGTATTTAATGAAAAAGAACTGAGTGAAATGATGAGTAAACTCGAACACGAGGAAGAATATGGTCAGATACTGAGAGCGAAAGGTATCGTGCCCGAGGCGGATGGAAAATGGATCCATTTTGATTACACACCCGGGGAAACTGATATACGGTATGGCAGCGCAGAGGTAACAGGGCGGCTGTGTGTGATTGGCGCAAAACTGAAAGAGGACCAGCTCAAGACGCTTTTCGGCGTCTAAAGACGGAGGAATATGTATGACTGGAAGGCAAACACCTGTATATCTTTTTACAGGGTTTCTGGACGCAGGGAAAACAACTTTTATTCAATCTACTCTTGAAGACAGAAGATTCAATTCAGGAGAAAAAACACTGCTGATTTGCTGTGAAGAAGGCGAAAAGGATTATGATGTCAGCAGTTTCAGCGGTCAGAACGTCTTTCGGTATAACATTGAGGATCAGGACGATTTTACTGAAGAAAGACTGCTTTCATATCAAAAAGATACCTGTTCGGAGCGTGTTTTGATCGAATACAACGGAATGTGGCCAATGACCGTTTTGTTTGATAATCTTCCGGAAAACTGGATCGTGGCACAGGAAATCAATTTCGCGGATTCTTCTACATATGCTGTGTATAATTCGAACATGCGGAATCTTGTTTTTGACAAACTTCAAAGCTGTGACGTTATCGTTTTTCACAAATGTTCACCTATGACAAATAAAGATGAATTGCATAAGATAGTCAGGCAGGCAAATCGACGCTGCAATATCTTTTATGAGGATGAAAACGGGAACAGTGAAATGGATGAAAAAACAGATCCTTTGCCGTTTGATATAAATGCAGATATTATACAGATCGCGGACAGGGATTATGCTTATTTCTATGCAGACCTGACAGAAAATCTGGAAAATTACGAAGGGAAAAAGGTATCTTTTACTGCTTTATACCCTGGAAGCAGTAAACCATTGCCTGATAATCTGATGGTTGCTGGAAGAATGCTAATGAACTGTTGCGCCGCAGATACTCAATTCGCTGGTCTTGCATGCTATCTGAAAACTACACCAAAGCCTCCGCAGGGATCCTGGTTCAGATTAACGGGGAAAATCAGACTGCAAAGAAACAGATTATTCAGCGGGAAGATACCGGTGATAGATATCACTAATATAGAAAAAGCAAAAGAACCGGAAGATCCGGTAGCAACTTTCTATTGAAGCTTCACAGGGGCTCACAAAAAGAGAGCGCTTTGCCGTTGTAATGCAAAAGTAAAAATATAAGCGGATGTGATCATAATGAGGCGGGAAGAAGCTGAAGATCTTAGCCGGGAATCGGATGAAACACGTCATCCGATATTAGACGCATGGTACTGCGGAATAATCAACGGGCAAATCCGAAAAGCGGCAAAAAGAGGACAGGAAAAAGTAAAAATACGTTTTCCCGCAAAGAGTTTTGTGGCAACACATCGTAGACGATTTATTGAAATATACAGCCGAGAAGGATACGAGGTTTATTTCCGTCCAAATTACGTACATATTGATCCAACCATATGGGATATGATCATAAACTGGGGTAAAAAAAACGGACAAAAACACATAAAGTACAAACAAATTTTGTAAATTTTCCTTGAGTTGTGCGGATTAATTTGGAAAAATACCAAATTTAATTATAACAGAATACTTAATTAATATTTTAACAACAAAATAAAATTTACATATCTGTAATAATTACAGTCTCAGATAAAAACCTTAAAAATCAAGGCGGGAAAGAGATTAATGTTCTGAATGCTTTTTATGAATATCTTTTTTATTATATACAATTGCAAAGACTTCGGTATGTTATTATATAATATTAATTTTGGGAAATATTATAAGAGAAATTGCGCTCGATAAATAAATAATTTAGACATAATATCGAAATAAATCGTTTTGTTTAACTTGAAATGAAAGCTGAAAACAGTATAATTTACACGACGATTGTTATGGTTATGTAACGCATGTTGCATTACTTTTGTTTGGTAAATCGATAGAGTAAAGGTGTTTTTCATTTAGATATTTCAAGGTGAAAGATTTCTTTGCAGGTTTTCAAAAAAGACGGGAGTGGGTTGATTATGAAAAAGGCAAAACGTTTGCTGGCATTTCTCTGTTCGTTTACACTGCTTTTCAGCAATGTAGTAACTGACATATCTGTTTTTGCAGAGGATACTGACGACATTTCAGCAGTTAATGCCACTGCTGATGTGACAGTCATGGAGGATCCCGAAGAGGAGAAATCCGGGATATATTCTGATGGACTTGAAAGCCTGACATTATCAGAAGTCCAGGAATCAGCTGATGAACAAACGGAAACGCCAAATGATGGTTTATCAGATGAAGAAGCCCCTGCTGAAAATATCCACGTAGAAACAAGCGATAGCGAAATTGCCTCGACTGAAGGGACTTATTCAGAAGAGACAGACATCGAGAAGCAACCTGCGGAAGAAAGACCTGCAGATGTGATGCCTGTCGAAGGAACTCTCAATGAGGAATCAACTGCTGAAGAAACACCTGTCGAAGAAACACCTGCCGAAGGAACTCCCGTCGAAGAAACACCTGCCGAAGAAACACCTGCCGAAGAAACATTTGTCGAAGAAGCTGCTGTTGAAGAAACTCCCGTCGAAGAAACTCCTGGCGAAGAAAATCCTGAAGAAGAAACTCCTGTCGAAGAAAATCCTGAAGAAGAAACTCCCGTCGAAGAAACTCCCGTCGAAGAAACGCCTGTAGAAGAAGCTCCTGTTGAAGAGACTCCCGTCGAAGAAACGCCTGTTGAAGAGACTCCCGTCGAAGAAACGCCTGTTGAAGAAACTCCCGTCGAAGAAACACCTGCCGAAGAAACACCTGCCGAAGAAACACCTGCCGAAGAAACTCCTGCCGAAGAAACTCCTGCCGAAGAAACTCCCGTCGAAGAAACTCCTGTCGAAGAAAATCCTGTCGAAGAAACTCCTGTCGAAGAAACTCCTGCCGAAGAAACTCCTGTCGAAGAAAATCCTGAAGAAGAAACTCCCGTCGAAGAAACTCCCGTCGAAGAAACTCCCGTTGAAGAAAATCCTGAAGAAGAAACTCCCGTTGAAGAAACTCCCGTTGAAGAAACTCCCGTCGAAGAAGCTCCTGTAGAAGAAACTCCCGCCGAAGAAACCCCTGTCGAAGAAACTTCTTCTGAGGAAACTCCCATCGAAGAAACCCCTGTAGATGAAACGGCTGAAGGTGAAACGCCCGTAGAAGAAGATGTCGAGGAGATACCTTTCGAAGCTTCTACTGAGGAAGAAACGACCTCTGAAGAATCGCCTGCTGAAACTGCATTGGATGAAGAACTGATTGATGAAGAGGCAGTTGTAGAGACGCCTTCTGAAGAAATCATCGATGAAGAATTGCTGCTTGGAGAGGAAACAGCAGATGATGAAGAAAAAATCGATGAAGATTATCCAACAAGGGGAATTGGCGGCTCAATCGTATTGAATCTGACAGGGGAAGATCATGAGAAAACTTTCCGGTTTAATTGCAGCAATAATATACACATAAATATACTTGTTGAGGGTCCGGTACGCACTCTCCTGTCTGTTTTCGAAGAAGAGTCGGGCAGCAAGATAAAAGAGGCCTTGAAGGAGAAAGAAGAAAACTCATTAGTTATCTCTTTTGATGTGGCCGCAAAAGATTATTTGATTACAGTGTCAGCGCAGAGTGGAACTGCTGGGAGAGTCCATATAAATATTTTTACCGATGAACAGTATTCTGCTTGGCTGGAAGAACAAAATGCCGGAGAAACTGAGCAATCTGATTATCAAGAAGCAGGAACGTCCGCCGAAGAAATAAAGGAACAGACCGAAGTCTGGGCTGAAGAATCTACAGAATCGTCTGAAACGGATATAGAAGAAACTCACGGTGATGACGATCAATCAGAAGAAAAAACTGGGGAACCTGAAAGGGAAACCGAACTGGAAAATCTGGAAGAATCTGAAGATCAGGAAGAACCGGAAGAACAGGAAATTGAAACTGAACCAGAAGAACAGGAGCAAAAAGAAGAAACAGAAGAAATATTACCGGAAGATACAGTTCCAATAGAAGATTATTCCGATATAACGGTTTTATATACTGCCAAAGACGATAATGGAAATGTTATTGGCGGTATCCTGAATGCTGTTCTAGAAAAAGGAAAATACGATCTGAAAAAATCAGGAGCCTTGGATCTTACGTCTGAAAAAGAATATAAATACGTAAAATCAACAATTGGCGATAAGACTATTAATGGAATCTACTATGACAGTGATGCTTCATCCTGGTATTATGCATCCGGAGATGAACTTATCCAGATAAAAGAAGACATTGAAATCATTGCTATCTATTCTGAAATATTTGAGATTCGTGTCTACAGCTACGAAGATAAATATATCCGTGCGGTTGTTTCTCTGAGTGATGCCAGCGACGTACCGGATGACGCCAGGTTTATTGTTACAAATATTACGCCTGATGCTTCACTTTACAATTATGAAGCATACATGAATGCGCTGAATGAAAGCGGAGATAAGGAGTTCTCTCCGGAAAATACTCTCTTGTATGATTTTGCTTTCATGGTCGATGAACTGGATGAAACAGGACTTCCTACCGGGAAGAAAGTTGAAATTACCCCGGCACCCAATACAATGTCTGTCCGTGTGACATTCAAAAAGAATCAGCTTTCAAACGGACTTGGCGCAGATAGTGCTGAAGGAGTGGAAGTAAAACATCTGACCCTTAGCAGCGATGTTCGGGAAAGTGTTGATTCAACAGCTGAAGCGATCGGAATTTCAGACGAAGACATTAACGTAAAGAGCGTAAACTCAAGTGTTAATCTGGATGGAAAAACAGATAATGTTTCTTTCAAGGTTAATGGCTTTTCAGTATTTTCCTTCTCATTTACAGTGGAATCGAACCTGGATGAGCCGATCAGTGCTCGGGATGAAGATGGATATACAGTTACTCTTGATTTGTCAGAATCCGGGCTTACACCCAGCATTTATGAAGTTCATCTTAATTGGGTAAGGGCAAAAAAAGAACAGATCGCAGCAATCGAGGCTGAACTTTCTGAGGATATCGGTGACGGAACCATTAAGAAGATTGCTCATCTGCCGGAAGCTCTGATGTTGATGAACATCGGCATTTTTGATACAAAAGCGAAACAAATGGTTGAACCTAAAGGTCCGGT
>JAEEGL010230976.1_pt1 | contig 16689 bp, 10 predicted proteins | sample 9134231 | NCBI WGS metagenome assembly JAEEGL01 (sample SAMN16246548, study PRJNA631951) | gut metagenome | biome: gut microbiome; feature: rumen; material: fiber-attached | host: Bos | place: Iran: Karaj | collected 2018-10 | reverse complement strand
GAGCCTTTACGATTATAATCTGGATATTGTGAAGAAGTATGGTGGTAAGTTTGATATGATAGGCATGTCGCTCTATCCCTACTGGGCCATGCAGGATCATCCCGAACTAAATCCCGATGGCATTATCACCGACTGTATGGCAAACATCCGCCATTGTAGCAAAAAATACGGCTGCGATGTGATGATCGTAGAAACGGGGTTTGAGGTAGATGAGCAGCATCCTGAAAAAATGGAGGAGGGACGTCGCCAGCTAACCCGTGTGATTCGCGAGGCACGTAACGCGACCAATGGCCGTTGCCGTGGTGTGTTCTACTGGGAGCCACAGTGCCTGCCTGGTGGCTATAAGCTTGGCGCCTTTAATAGCAACGCCGCGCCTACAATCATCATGGAGGCTTTTAATGAGTAAATTGGCTTCCTTATATATCATTGTATTTCTGCTGTTGTGTAGTGGTTCTGCTACAGCGCAGATACAAATGCCATATATCCCCAATGGTGTAATCGATACCACTCAGTATGAAACTGTGGGGGTAAAACCGGCTGCTAACGTAAAAAATGTTATGGTGTTTAAGGCAACTGACGATACCGACCACTATGCAAATGGCGTTGTGCTGACTTCGTTTAAGGGAGCGTTGTACTGCATGTGGCAAAGTTCTCCTAAGGATGAGGATAGCTATGATACCCGTGTGGTTTACAGCATCAGCAACGATGATGGTAGCACATGGAGCAAGCCTATGACGCTGGCTGCACCTGATAAGGATCGTTATTGTACATCAGGCGGCTGGCTGGTTAACGGTGATACACTGTTAGCTTTTATTGATACTTGGCAGAAGGGGCTTTCGCTACGAGGCGGAAAGACTTGCTATATAACGAGTGCCGACGGACTTTCGTGGAGTAAAATGCACGCTGTAAGAATGGCCGACGGCAGCGAGATGGATGGCGTGTTAGAGCAAGATCCCTATCGCTTGCCTGATGGGCGGATAGTTGGGGCCACTCACTTTATGCCAGGATTACATGTATGTCCTGTTTATACCGATGATCCAAAAGGTATTAGCGGTTGGCGTAAAGCACTGTTCGAATACAAAGACTTGGGCAAAACATCGCGAGAGATTGAGCCAAGTCAGTATGTGCAGCCCGATGGCACCATTGTGATGCTGTTCCGTGACCAGAGCAGCAGTTTCCGTAAATTGGTATCTGTAAGTAAGGATAGGGGAGAAACATGGACAAAACCTGAATGCACAACTATTCCAGATGGGCGAACCAAACAGTGTGCGGGTAATCTGCCCGATGGCACCGCCTATATGGTTAGCTGTTCAGCCCCAGCCAAACGTCGCTGGCCGCTCGTGCTGCATCTGAGCAGCGATGGTAGGAGCTTTGATAAAGCCATTCTGTTACGTAGTGGCTCGCCAAGCGATTTGCCACCACGACGCTATGAGGGGAAATATAAAACCTTGGGATATAACTACCCTAAAGCTCTTGTATATCACAAAAAACTTTATGTAGGTTACTCTACAAACAAGGAGGACGTTGAATGCACAATAATTCCCTTTTCTTGTGATGTTGAAGAAAAAAAGTAGTATCTTTGCACCCAATCAAACTACTGAATATGAGAAAGTTATTATTTATACTCTCCTTGTGGGGCATCTGCAGCATCCATGCATCAGCCCAGAAACGCGCCCGGTATGAGTTCCAGCGTAATCTGCCGGTCTATGCCGACTCGTTGATTGCCCATCTCGATTATCCGTTGGCGTGGGAGAATAGCGGTATCAAGAAATTTTCCAAGTGGAAGAAGGTGGCTCGCCAGAAAGTGTTCGACTGTATGCTGATGCCACCACCACCGCCTGCAGACGGCTATCAGGCCAAGGTGCTGTATGAGGAGCAGCGCGACGGCTATAAAGCACGTAAGATTGAAGTGCGCCTGTCGCAGTACTACAGTGTACCTGCCTATGTACTTATCCCCGATGGCAAAGGACCGTTTCCGGCAATCAACCTGTTGCACGACCATGGGGCCCATCTGTTTATTGGCAAAGAGAAGATGATTCGTCCGTTGGCTTGCGAGGATGCTGCCGTCATCAAGGATGCTGAGGCGTGGCTGGCAGGCTATGAAGGACAGTTCTTTGGGGATTATCTGGCTAAGAATGGCTATGTGGTGTTCTCTGCTGATGCCCCTATGTGGGGCGAACGTGGACAGAAAGAGGGGCCGCGACGCGATCGCTATGATATGATTGCTGGTAATATGATGATGTATGGCATCGACCTCTCAGCCTGGATGACCTACGATGATATTGCTGGTACCGAGTTCCTGGCCCGGATGCCTGAGGTGGATGCCTCTAGGATTGGGTGTACAGGCTGGTCGATGGGCGCCTATCGTGCCTGGATGCTGGCAGCACTCAGTGACCATATCAAGGCTGGTGCCTCTGTCTGTTGGATGGTTACGACTGATGAGCAGATGTCGTTCAAGTATGACCGCACGGAGAATGGTGGTTTTGCCAACTGTTTCCCAGGGTTGCGCCGCTGGATGGACTATCCGCATGTGGCCTGTTTGGCTTGTCCCAAGCCCATGCTCTTTATCAACGGTTCCCAGGATAAACTCTTCCCTGTGCCAGGTGTGGAAAAGGCTTTCGCCACGATGCATGCCACCTGGCAGAGTCAGGGTGCTGCAGATAAAATAGAAACAGTGCTTTGGGATATGCCTCACAGCTGTGGCCTTCGATGTCAGAAGCGTGTGCTCGACTTCTTTAAGGCGCGACTGTGATCGCGGTATGCTTTTCTGATTATTCTTTCAGTGCTTTGATTTGTGCTGGGGTGAGTTGACCGGAGTCGATGAACTGCTGCATGATGCTGCTGAGATTCGACTTCAGACTGTCGGTAACGGTATAATCCCATTTCTTTGCCTCGTCGATGCTCACATGGATGCCTCCTTTATTGTGACTGTTGTCCAAACAGTAGAGCGTCAAGTCGGGATGCTCCTTCTGCAGATAGGCTATGCGCCCTTGAAAACGTGGATAGCTATTTACGTAATAATAATAGCTCATGGAGCGGTTCGACTTGATCATCCGGTTGATCATGTTCGAGAAGCCTGTCTCTACATCATTGTGAACATATATAACGCTTACTTTGAAACCGCGCTTTTGGGCCATTCTCAAGCGTGTCTCAAAGGATGGTACACTGATGAAAGCACCATCGTAAACCAAACCGGCCTTACTAGCCAAACGCTTGATGTCGGGATTGTTTCTCAGGGCTGTCGACTTGCCCGCTGCCGTAGGGCCCATCATGAAGAAAACGGTCTTGTTGCCTTGCACCTCAGCCCGTTCTATCAATTTGATCAGTGCCAGACTGTCTATCTGTCGACTGGCCATGATGTAGTCGGTCACGTTCAGGCCGTTATAGCCAATTGACTTCAGTTCCTCACGGACCAGGTCTGGATCTAGGATGTTACCGCTCTTCGTCAGATAGGAACTGGCCAGCGAATCCAGATGGTCACTCACCCACTGATAGGCGGCATCGCCAGTGAGTTTAAGTTCCTTATTAGGCTCTATTCTGATCCAGTCGGCATCTATCCAGCCGCGATCCGTCTTGGCATTGGGGTCTACTGATACATAGCCAAACTTGGCGCCAATCCATTTGCCCTCACGCATCTGGAACTCTGTGCCGCATGGTATGAACTGCTTGCCATCGAGACTATAGGCAAAATTCAGTTTCGAGTTGTCTACATTCAGACGGAGATAGATATCCATGTGTAGGCCCGGCTTGTAGTCGATGTTGTCCATCGCCGTGGGCTTCAGGGTGGCAATCAGCTGTTCTCTCTGTGGCTTACCTTTGTCAGCAGCCTTACAGGTGATCTGCAGCAGCTGGAACGCCTGTCCCACACGTTTCACAACCAATGCCGAGTAGTCGAGCCCCATCATCACGAGACCACCCATCTGACCTTCTGCTTTCGATGTGAAACGAAGTTTGGTGGTAGCGGTAAACTTGTCTGCTGGCGTTTTCTGCAGCAACAGATTGGGCACCTCCCAGAAATTCACAAAGTTGTCAGACAACTTGTGGTTATAGATGCGGTAGGTGCCAAAGGCTGTGGCTGTGCCAAACTTCTCGTCATAGTTGGCATGCCATTGCCACTGCTTGCCAAGGGTCACCCCATTGAATTCGTCGCTTTCTGCAGGGTTGACAATGCTATTTGATGAACTCTTTGGCTTCTTGTAGGTTGTTACAGGCTCGCCATTGATACCCATGATGGGCCAGCCTGTCGACCAGTCTACGGGATTCAGGTGAACCACACGTCCGTAGGCTTCCTTATCCTGGAAGTGCAGGAACCAGTCCTCCCCATATCTGGTGTGTACCCACGCTCCCTGGTGGGGGCCGTTGATGTTGGTCTTACCCTGTGCCAGCACAATCTTATGCTCGTATGGACCATAAGGACTGCGGCTTCGCATGGCCAGCTGGAAGCCTGTTGGCACACCACCTGCCGGACACATAATCCAGTACCAGCCATCGCGCTTATAGAACTTGGGACCTTCACAGGTGCGGTTCTCGTTGCCATTGCCGTCAAACACAATGACAGGCTCACCGATGGCACGGGTGCCGTCAGCACTCATCTCACGAACGGTGAGCACAGAGGCAAACTTAGAGCGGCTGTTGGCCCATCCGTTCACCAGATAGCAGCGTCCGTCATCATCCCAGAGAGGGGTGGTGTCGATATAGCCTGTACCTTTAATCACGCAAACGGGTGCCTCCCACTTGCCTGCAGGGTCCTGGGTGCGAACCATAAACACCCCATGGTCGGGATCTCCCCAATAGATGTAGTACCACCCCTTGTGATAACGTATGCTTGGTGCCCACACACCATTGCCGTGTTGTGGGGTGCTGAAGTGTCGTTGCAACTCCTCATCACCTTCGTACAGGTTGGTGAGGGCATAGTTGATAATCTCCCAGTTCACCAGATCCTTCGAATGCAGGATAGGCAATCCTGGTACACACTGGAACGATGAGGCTGTAAGGTAATAATCCTTGCCACTGGCGCCCACGCATACGTCGGGGTCGCTATAGTCGGCATTGATAACAGGATTCGTGTATGTGCCGTCGCCATTATCCGGACTCCATACTTTAGATACATATTGGGCTGAAGCTAACAATGGCATGCATAGCGCCAGCAACAGTAGTTGTAGTTTCTTCATCAGTCTTTCTTTAAATAATCGGTGCAAATATACATATTATATATTATATGAGCAAGATTTAAAGAAAAAAAAACTACGTGCAAACGTTTGCATTCCTAAAATAACACTTTTAAACAAAAAAAAGGATAACGTAACGAATTCTCATTTACCTTTGCAGCGATGAAACTGTAAATTCAAGCTCTATGGAAGCTTAAAACGATATAACAATAACAAGTTAACTCTAATTTTAAATGTAATGATGAAGCAGGTAAACATTCAATTTCCGTTAAGGATGATTGGCTTTATTCTTGGCCTATTCCTATCGGTAAGTGCCTTTGCGCAGATTGACGTGAAAGGCCATGTAAAAGATGCTACAGGCGAACCCATTATCGGAGCAACAGTACGTGTTGACGGTACACAGACCGCTACGGTATCTGATTTCGACGGTAACTTCGTGCTGAAGGCAAATCAAGGAGCAACGCTCACCATCACTTATGTAGGTTATGTAACCGCTCAGGTAAAGGCTGCTCCCAACGTCGTTGTTACTCTCCAGGATGACCAGACCGTACTGCAGGATGTTGTGGTGATTGGTTATGGTACCATGAAGAAGAGTGACCTGACGGGATCTGTCGTTCAGGTTAAAGCTGACGAATTAAATAGAGGTTCTATCACTTCTGCACAGGAGATGTTGCAGGGTAAGGTCTCTGGTGTTTTTGTACAGCCAAGTTCTGGTGCTCCTGGTGGTGGCTCAACTATGCGAATCCGTGGTGGCGCTTCTCTGAATGCCTCTAACGACCCGCTTATTGTGATTGATGGCGTGCCCGTTTCTAATGATGCAGCACCAGGTATGAGCAATGCTTTGAGCTCAATCAATCCAAACGATATCGAGTCGTTCTCTGTATTGAAGGATGCTTCTGCCACCGCCATCTTTGGTAGCCGTGCATCTAACGGCGTGATTATTATCACAACCAAGAAAGGCTCTAAGGGATTGAAGATTAACTATTCAAGTACGTATAGTATTCAGGATCCTTATAAGAAATTGAAGGTGCTGTCTGCTAAAGAACTGGTGCCTAATATGCTGAAGGCTTTCGAAGGAACAGCAGCTGGTAAGAACCTGCGTGCGCTCTTTAGTGAGTATGGTACCATAACAGATACGGCAGATGGCTATACCTATGAGGGACAGGATACCAACTGGCAGGATTTGATTTTCCGTTCGGCTTTCCAGACTGACCAAAACCTGAGTGTTACAGGACAGGCAGGCTTCCTTCCTTTCCGTGTTTCATTCGGTTATAATCACGAAGATGGAACATTAAAAGAGTCGAACTTCAAGCGTTATACCGGCGCATTGTCACTTACTCCAAAGTTCTTCGACGACCACTTGAGTGTCACACTTAATGCTAAGGGCGTTATTGCTAAGAACAAGTATGGTGCAGAAGGCGCTATTGGTGCTGCTGCATTTTTTGATCCTACGAAGCCGGCTTATAATGAGGGTAACCCAGTTCAGGGTGGTAAGTACAATGGTTATTATAACTGGACATTTGCTGATGGTTCATATAACACTCTGGCTGCTGTCAACCCTCTGTCACAGATTTATGATTATAAAAACGAAGGCAAGACAAAGCGTTTCATAGGTAATGCACAGTTTGATTATAAGATGCACTTCCTCCCAGCTTTGCGTGCTAACCTGAATGTTGGTTTGGATATTTCGGAAGGAAAAGGTAACACATGCAATGCCATAGGCTCCTATCAGTCGGTTCGTGATACCAACTTCCCAGGATGGGGAACAAACAGTGACTGGAAGAATTTCAGAAAGAATAGTCTGCTTGATTTCTATCTGAACTATAATGATGAGTTCAAGGCTATCAAGAGCCGTGTCGACTTGACTGCGGGTTATTCTTGGCAGCATTTCTATGCCTCCGACCTCTCGCTCTCGCAGAGCAATGGTACTGCTACGGAGATGGGGATTGATGCAGTGACTGGTTATACGTTGGGTACAGACGGATACTTCCACAGAGAAGGTGAGTATCGTAAACCATACGAGAACTATCTGGTTTCGTTCTTCGGGCGCTTGAACTATACGCTGATGGAGAAGTATCTGTTGACAGCTACGCTTCGTCGTGATGGCTCTTCACGTTTTAGCAAGAAAAATCGTTGGGGTCTCTTCCCCTCTGTTGCACTTGCTTGGACTTTGAAGAATGAAAATTTCCTGAAGGATGTTGATGTGCTGGATAATCTCCGCCTCCGTTTGGGTTATGGTGTAACAGGTCAGCAGGATATTAATGACAACTATGGCTATATATCTTCTTATCTGGTAAGTTCTAATCCTAACTCTACTTATTTAGGCTCATTCCTGATCAAGCCAGGCGGCTCTAATCCTGATTTGCGCTGGGAGCAGACCAGAACCTACAATGTGGCTATTGACTATGCATTCCTGAATAGTCGTATCAATGGTTCGGTTGAGTTCTATATCAAGAAGACCAAGGATCTGTTGAATACTGTATCTGCTCCAGCGGGTACCAACTTTACCAACCTGATTACCGGTAATGTTGGTGAGATGAAAAACAAAGGTGTAGAGTTCTCTATCAACACCGTTCCCGTTGAGACAAAGGACTGGCATTGGGATTTGAATTTTAACTTTACTTGGAATACCAGTGAAATTACAAAACTGACAGCATCTTATAATCCAGCATATCCTGGTATTGATACTGGTGGCGTTTCATTTGGAACAGGTACATATGCTCAGAAGCATAATGTAGGATACGCTCCAAGTACTTTCTATCTTTACAAGCAGGTATATGATGAAAAGGGTAAACCTATACAGAATGCTGTTGTAGATCTTAATGGTGATGGCGAAATTACCGATGCTGATCGTTATATGACAGATAAGAGTCCCGCACCAAAATGGTTCTTTGGTCTGAGCTCGATGCTTTCTTATAAGAATTTCGACTTTGGCTTCAATCTTCGTGCTAATGTCGGTAACTATATGTTCAATGCATTGGCATCAGGTAATTCTTCTGTCGCAGGATTCTGGGATCAGGGACATGTATCGAATTTCTTGAATTCAGCTCTCACATCAGGCTTCAAGCACACACCAGAACTATCTGGTCAGTTGTCCGATTATTTCCTGGAGAATGCTTCGTTCCTGAAGTGTGATAATATAACGGTTGGTTACAATTTCAGCAACCTCACTGCTGCTAAATTAGCTGGACGTATCAGCTTCTCTGTACAGAATGTATTTACTATTACCAACTATTCAGGACTGGATCCTGAGACGAATGGAAATGGTATAGACTATTCTATGTGGCCACGTCCTCGTACTTATACTCTTGGATTAAATATCAATTTCTAAATTATCTGATTATGAATACAAAACATATTTTAACGGCAGCCGCAGGAGCTATTCTGACATTAGGATCTTGTACTGGAGACCTTGATGTAAAACCATTGGATCCCAATGTGGTGACTGCTGAAAAAGCATATAGTTCCGATGATGCGTATCTTCAGGGACTGTTGAAGATTTACTCCATCTGGGCTATGAGCGGTCAGGATGGTGATAGCAGTTCTGATATTGCAGGATTGAATGCTGGTAACTGTCAGCTGTTACGTTGCTGGTGGAATCTTAATGAGACATGCACTGATGAGTCTAAGAATGCTTGGGGTGATACTTGGGTTGCTGCCATCAATTCTAACTCTTGGAATACGATTCAAAACGAGGCTATCGAGGGTGCTTATCAGCGCAACATGTTTATAGTGTCTTTGGCAAATGAATATATCAAACAGATTGATGCTTCAAGCCATCCTCAGAAAGTTCAACTGAAGGCTGAGGCGCGTTTTTGCCGTGCATTGGCTTACGAGGTTCTGCTCGACCTGTTCCGCAATCCTCCTTTTATTACTGAGCAGAATTTCAGTATCGCTCCTGCCCCTGTAGGTGATTCTGAAGCCCGTGTCAACCCAACTCTTTTTAATTGGATAGCAGATGAGTTGAAGGAGATTCGTGCCGACCTTCCTGCTGCTCGACAGGGCGTGTATGGACGTGCCGATCAGGGTGCTGTTGACTTCTTGTTAGCCCGTCTCTATCTTAATGGAGAGGTCTTTGCGGGAGAAAATCACTATAGTGACTGTATCGCAGCTTGCAATCGTCTGATTTCTAGTGGTTATAGCTTGGTGGATGACTATCAGAATCTGTTCCTGGCAGATAACGGGCAGACTTCAAAGAGTGAGATTATCTTCCCCATCTTGTTTGATGGCGCTTCTACTTCCACATGGGGTGGTATGACCTTCTTAATAATGGCTAGTGTAAGTAGTGAAGATACTAATATGAAAGATTATAAAGGTGTTAATGCCGGTTGGGATGGTATGCGTGCTACTGGGCAGTTTGTCGATAAGTTTGAGTATGAGAATGATGCCAATCCTTCTCCTGCCTCAATCAAAGATATCCGTGGCATGTTTGATGCTACAGATCGTGCGCAGCATATCACTACAACGCCTATTAAGACTTTTAAAACCGAAGGATGGGAAGTTCTTAAGTTCCGTAATGTCACCTCTACAGGTGAGGTGATTAATAGTGCTTGGCCTGATACAGACTTCCCGATGTTCCGCTTGGGTGATGTTTACCTGATGTATGCTGAGGCTGTTCTGCGTGGAGGTACCGGCGGTGATACAGGCACAGCAGTGAAATACATCAATGCACTTCGTGCTCGTGGCTATGTGGGAACTCAGGGTAATATTGACCAGAGTCAGTTAACTCTGAACTTTATTCTTGATGAACGTGCACGTGAGCTCTATTGGGAAGGTACGCGTCGTACAGACTTGATTCGTTTCGGTGTATATACGAGTGGATACAATTGGGATTTCAAGGGAGGTGCTGCTACTGGTACAAATATTGACCAGAAGTATATTCTCTATCCTATTCCAACGACAGATATCACTGTGAATGGAAATCTGGTTCAGAACCCTGGATTTGAATGAAAACGAAATATTTAAAACAAGTAAGTTATGAAAATTACAAGATATTTTATTTCTGCGGTAGCTATGCTGGTCTCTTTGACGGCCTGTAATAGTGATATTGAGCAGATGAAGTATAATCCTGCCAATGCATCCAATGGGGTGCTTACCGCATCCGAGACAGATATCCGTCTGACGGCAGCTTCTACCAAGAAGGATGTCCTTACACTCAATTGGGGCGGATCTGATTTTGGGATTGATGTGGCTGTTAAATATACAGTTTTGATGGATACACATGGAAGTGACTTCTCTAATGCATACACATTGGCTTCTACAGGAGGTACTGAAGTGACTTTGACTGGTAAGGAACTGAATGCTGCAATCTTGGAATTACAGAAGAAAAAGAACCCGAAAGCAGAGCCCGATTACAATGAACAAGCGGTTGATATCTGTGTTTCCTCAACTTTTAGTGAGGATGTGACTCCGTTACTTACTAATGTGGTTGCTATGACTGTGACCCCATATGCTGGTAAGTTGGAGTTTGCAAAGATAGCTGTTCCTGGTGCACATCAGGGATGGGATCCTACAAACTATACACAGGCACTGTATGCAACCGATTCGTCTAAGCCAAAGGTATACGAGGGCTATATCTATATGGAGGCTGGCAATGAGTTTAAGTTTGCTGATGGGTCTTGGGATGTTAACTGGGGCTCAACAGATGGTAAGACGCTTGAGCCAGGTGCACCAAATATCAAGGTGGAGCAAGAAGGATGCTACTATATCCAGATTGACCTGGATGCTCTGACTTACAAGATGGAGATATGCAATTGGAGTCTTATCGGTGACGCTGTTGGCGGATGGAATGCTGGTGATGACATCGACATGGTTTACGATAAGGATAATAATCTATATCGTGCTTCTTATAACTTTACAGGAGAGGGTCAGTTCAAATTCCGTGCCAACCATGATTGGGCTCGAAACTATGGTGTAGATCCTGATGGCGATGAGGGTGACTTGAAGCTTGGTGGTGCCAATATCACGCCTCTGCCAGGAGAATATACTGTGACTTTGAGCTTTGTTGATGGCTATCCAACATATGCTATGTTCGCTGGTAGTGATATCAGTAAGTTTAAGGCTCTCAACGTTCCTGGTAGTATGAACGGCTGGAAAGCTGATACCGAGGATAATATTCTGGTTGACCTTACAAAGAGCGGAACCTATAAAGGTTGGGTTTATGCCAGTGGTGACGATGAGTTCAAGTTCGCTCTTGGTAGCTGGGATGAAAACTGGGGCTGTGCTGATATTGAGGCAGGAACCCTTGTGGCTGGTGGCGACAATATCAAGCCTGCAGCTGGCATGTATTACATCACAGCTAATCTTGATGACCTGAAGGCCACTTTCCTGAGAACAGATTGGGGAATTATTGGTGATGCTGTTGGCGGCTGGGGCGAAGCTGACGATGTGATGATGACATGGAATGCAGAGAAGAAAGTCTATGAGGCAACCGTTACGATGTCTGCTGGTGGCTTTAAGTTCCGTGCCAATCATGGCTGGGATTACAATCTTGGCGGTGCTGATGCCCTGACACAGAATGGTGATAATATCACCGTTGAGGCTGGTACCTATTACATCACACTCGACCTCCAGACCACGAAGAGTCATCTGGATCCTACCTATACTATCACCAAACAGTAGGTGATATATAGTGCAACCGTTTGCACAAGTGTGATTGTGTAATTTAAGCCGTTTGGAGAATAACCAAACGGCTTTTTTCATATCTTTGCAGCATAATCAGTAATACAGATAACTAAAAAAGCGTATGAGAAGATTTTACTCTACAGTCATCATTTGCATTGCTGCTATCGCTGCGATGGCACAGGGGTGGCCCAAAGATTATGGTGGTGTGATGTTGCAAGGGTTCTATTGGAACTCTTATGGAGACACACAATGGACGCGTTTGGAAAAACAAGCTGACGACCTCGCAAAGGTGTTTGATTTGGTCTGGATTCCGCAAAGTGCTAATTGTGGCGGACAGTCGATGGGATACGATGACCTGTACTGGTTCTCCAACTACAATAGCTCGTTTGGTACCGAGGCAGAATTACGTTCGGTGATTAATACCTTTAAGGCCAAGGGGATCGGTACTATCGCTGATGTAGTGATTAACCATCGCAAGAATGTAAGCAATTGGGTTGACTTCCCCAAAGAGACCTACAACAGCGAGACCTATGAGATGCTCTCAACTGATATCTGTGCCAATGACGATGGTGGTGCCACTAAGACTTGGGCTACCCAGAACGGATATAGTCTGAGTACTAATGATGATACAGGCGAAGGTTGGGATGGCATGCGTGATCTGGATCACAAGAGTGCCAACGTGCAGCGTATCGTGAAGGCTTACCTTAAGTTCCTGCTCAATGACCTTGGTTATACTGGCTTCCGCTACGATATGGTGAAAGGCTATAGTGGCTCATTTACCAAATTGTATAATGAGCATAGCCAACCAACATTCTCTGTTGGCGAGTGCTGGGATGCTACAAAGGTGATACGTGATTGGATAGATGCCACAGCCAAGACGAGTGCAGCATTCGACTTTCAGTTCCGTTATACGGTCCGCAACGCCATCAATAATAATGACTGGACCGAGCTGGGCAAGGCTAATGGTAAATACACCATGGATAAAGTGGATTATCTTAACTATCCGCTTGTCAGCAATAACTACGAGAATGCCGGCTATAGTCGGTATGCTGTTACTTTCGTAGAGAATCACGATACCGAGAAGCGTGCCGATGCTGCTCAGGATCCTATTAAGAAGGACACCTTGGCTGCTAATGCCTATCTGCTGGCTATGCCAGGCACACCATGTGTGTTCCTCACTCACTGGAAGGCTTACAAGCAGGAGATTGCCAATATGATTACTGTTCGTAAGGCTGTTGGCATCACTAATACGAGTACTTATGAGAATGTCGCTTCAAACAGGGGGTACTATGCTGTGCAGACCACAGGCACAAATGGCAAGTTGCTTGCTGTGGTAGGTTCAAAGGCTTCGAGCTATGAGCCGGAAGGTACGGGTTGGAAGAAGGCTATCAGCGGTTATCACTATGTGTATTATGTGAGTGGTATCGAGCCTACCGCCATCAGCTATCCAGAGATGAGTGCTGAGGAGGAAATGGATGGAAAGTATGCAGGTGTACCTGATTTCTGTACCATGGAAGAGGGTGAGCGCTGTGTTTTCTTCGAGGCACCTATCTCATGGGGCAGTCAGATATTCGTATGGGCTTGGATGGATGGCGGCAAAGGCGAGGATTTCCTTGGCACCAACTGGCCTGGCGTGAATGCTACAAAGATTGGAACAGCTGATAATGGCAACAGTGTCTGGAAGTGGACTGTAACGGGTTCTGCTAATCCCGATAACATTATTTTTAGTGGTGGTGGTATGCAGACGGGTAATATGAAATATACCAACGGCGGCTATTACTTTGCGAAAGACGGTTTGAAAGCCACTGTGACAACGACGGCTATTGGTCATATCGATCTGCCGGAACACCAAACAGAGCAAAGTGTCTTTGATCTTCAAGGACGTAAGGTGGGAACTACCAAGAGTTCGTTAAAGCCCGGTGTTTACATCATTAATAAGAAAAAGTTCATAGTTGAATAAGTTAGTGTTTAAGAAAGGCACGGAAGGCAAACCAACAGTGTAGTAGGAAGGTTTGCACACGTCCGTAATGATGCTCCATCACCCGATATCGCTCCATGAGTGATTCACGGTGGTGGAGCGTTGTTTGTCCCTCCTGGGTGTAGTTGGCCACAACCATGTGCAGGTTCAGCAGGGGTACCTCTTCCTGAGCGGCTGCTTTCATCACACGGATACACCAGTCAACATCAGCAGAGTAGCGGTACTGCATGTCATAAGGTGTGGCGATGGCATAGTCGGCACGGGCATAGAAAGCCTGATGGCATACCAGCATGCCCTGGCGGAACGATTTCCAGGTGAGGTGTTCGGGTGGTGCCAGGCGACGATGGTGCAGGAAGTGGCCCTCGCCATCCACAATATCGGTGTCGCCATATAGCACTGCGGGGTGGTTTCTGCTGGCAGCAACCTGTTGCGCGATGCGGCTGGCGGTATCTGATGCGGGCAGGAAGTCACCGGCATTTAGAAAACACACGTAATCGCCTGTCATGCTTCTTAGTCCTTTGTTCATGGCATCATAGATGCCTTTGTCGGGCTCGGATATGACTTGTATCTGATGTGCTTTACCTGCAGCATTCGAACGGGCGATGTAGGCGTCAGCCAGTTTCAGTGTGTCGTCTGTCGAGGCGCCATCTATAATCAGGTGCTCGATGTTTGGATAATCCTGCTGGAGCACGCTGTCGAGTGTTCGTTGCAGCACCTTGGCGGCATTATAGGTAATGGTAACGTAGGTTATTCGTATATCGCTCATATTATAATTCTATCTTACAGTTCTGTCCGTCTTTCTTGATGATATAGGCGGGATTACCGACGACGGTACAGTTGTCGGGAATGTTTTTTGAAACCACGGCACCGGCACCGATGGTCACGTGGTTGCCAATGGTGATGCCGCCAAACACGGTGGCGCCAGTGAAGATCTTCACGTCGTCGCCAATGGTGGGGCGCTGCATCTTACCGTCGTTGCCCAGTGTCACCAGCTGCAGACAATAGAAATTACGACCTATCCGCTCTGCATTCAGGTAGGTGGCATAGTTGTGTTCAAAGTGGGCACCAGGACCGATGCTGGGGCACCAGATGTGGAGTGTGGGGTCGGGGGGGAGCATCCATTTGATGAATACCGATACATACTCGCCCAAGCGGTAATAAAACAGATTGCGGAACACGCGTTGACGGGTACAAACCTTGATAAAGGCACCTATACCACTGCCATCGTCAGAGTATTTCTCTAGATCGGGGGCTATCTTGCTGCGATTCGCCATATATAATAGGATATGTGGTATCATGCGCAGGGTTGAGGCTGTGAGGATCACGGCTTGTGTGAGTGGATTCATATCTTGTAATGCTTGTAGGCCATGGCCTGATTATACACTTCGATATATTTGGAGGCCACGCTGCGCTGTGAGTAGCTCAGGTTTACCTGATGAACAGCTTGCTTGGAGAGCTGAGCATAGTTGGGGTGGTCGAGTACCCAGTTGATACCTGTGGCCAGATCGCTGGCATCGCGGAAACGGGCCACATAGCCGTTCTGCTGGTGGTCGATCATCTCGGGGATGCCACCCACCCTGAAGCCTACGCAGGGCACACCGCATGCCATCGCCTCCATGATGGTGTTGGGCAGATTGTCTTCCAGTGATGGCAGTACAAACACGTTGGCTGCATTGTAAACGGCTACTATCTGTTTCTCGTTGTTCACATAGCCTAATGGATAGACAGGCAGTGCCAATTGGGAGGCTACGTCTTCTGAATGACCGCCTAGGATGGCAATCACCGTGTTCTCGCGTGTCTCCGGGTGCTGCTGGGTCAGCTGGCTGATGGCATCGGTAAAGTATGCCATGCCCTTGCGGTCGTCGGTCACCCGTTGCGACACAAACAGGATGATACGTTTATCCGTTGGCAACTCCAGGCGCTGACGGGCTGCAGTCTTATCTTCGGGGTGGTAGATATGGGTATCGATGGGGTTGGGCACACTGCAGATATGCTGATCTTGCAGTAGGGCACTCTTCTTGGCTTCACCCTCTAACCACTTGCTGCAAGCCACAAACGAGATGTGGTGTTTGCTCAACAGCTTCTGCTTCTGCTTCCAGATGGTCGCGGAGAGGTCGGTGGTCGAACCGCCGCCAGGCAACAGCTGGCACTGGTGGCAGGCTGTTTTAAAGAAACCGCAGCCGCGGGTGTAATGGCAGATGGCAGTGGCTGGCCAGATATCGTGCATGGTCCACACCACAGGTTTGCCGCTACGCAGAATCTGACGGATACTGCTGAGCGAAAGCATACCCTGGTTGATCCAGTGCAGGTGTATGATGTCAGCCTCCTGGAATTCGCGCATATGGGTGATGTCGGTTCCAGCATTGGCGATGTCGATCTCAAACAGATGCTGCTTGCTGAAGTGCAGGTGGCAGAACACCACCAGTCGCTCCCAGAGGAAATGCCAGCGTTTCATGGGCGATGGGGGCAGCTCAGCCACGGTCAGCGTGTCTGTCTCCTTGTCGCGTACCAGCATCTTGGCTTTCACACCATAGTTGTTCAGCGCCTTCATCAGGCGGTTGGCTGCAACAGCTGCACCACCTGTACGCTCGCTTGTATTGACTATGAGTATATTCATCTTTATATTATTTGCCTACAAAGGTACAACAAGTTTTGTTAAAACCAAGTAAAAATACGTAAATTTATGTTGTTATCGCACACATATGTTTGATATAGGTCAATAATAATGTTAAAATATACACTTATTACGCAGAAATATTTGCGAGATTCAAAAAAACATCGTACCTTTGCACCCGTCAAAAGGTTAATAGATTAGATTGTTTTAGGTTAGTAGTAATATTTATAGTTTTAGGTTTTTAGTTATTGGTAAAAGAAAGTTTTCAACAGTGGGATAACTGGAGGTCGCTGTGAAGCTCCCTT
>JAEEGL015570056.1_pt1 | contig 16690 bp, 14 predicted proteins | sample 9134231 | NCBI WGS metagenome assembly JAEEGL01 (sample SAMN16246548, study PRJNA631951) | gut metagenome | biome: gut microbiome; feature: rumen; material: fiber-attached | host: Bos | place: Iran: Karaj | collected 2018-10 | reverse complement strand
TGCGCTGCGTGTTGTTGTTGGTCTCATAGCAGTCAGCAGAACCACTGTTGTAGTTACCGTAATATAAAAGGTTGTATTGCATCACGGTGAGTGTGTCCTGCGCATGACCGCTGAGAAAAGCCCATAACAGCATGATAACAAGATATATTCTGTATTTCATTTTGTCAGATTTTTGCAGCAAAATTAGAAAATTTGGCGCGATATTTGAATTAATAGTATTTTTGCAGCGGTTTTTGATATGAGAATAATAAAGAATCACATCGGTTTCCTGGTTTTGTTTGCCATAGTTTTACTGGTAGCTACTGCGTGCAACAAACAAGAGAAGTATGCCCAGTGTCCCCTTGTTGGACATTGGGGTTGTGAGCAGTACATCAGTTGCCGAACCGATAGCATAGGTCATGAAAAATGGGATACTTTGCAATATGAAGTAGGAACGGGTCAAGGTTATGAAGTGTATTTTTATGCTGATGGTTCGGGCAAACTGTTGCTCAACGATAGTCCTGCTTTGATTAAGAAGTTTAATTGTGATTACGATTATGATTCTGTAAGCCATATACTTAAGATTTACAATACCTCATGGATTATTTCGGTCTTCTCTGATGCAACTAGTGCAGATATGCTCATTGAAGAACTGACGGATAGCCATATTACGGCTTCGTGGACCAACCATTTTTCGGAAGCCATACCTTTTTTTGAAAGATTTTACTTAAAGCAAATTGATTAACTATAAAACTTGGAAAAAATGAAAAAACTGTCATTGTTTGTAACATTAGCCCTGATTGGCTTACTGTTCACTTCATGTAGAAAAGATGATTACAAGAGATTTGTCGGCACATGGGGTGTCGAGAAAATTGAGTATTACAACGTCGACTATGCGGGTAACCCAATTGCAGGTTCGCTGGAGACCTTCAACTACGATCCTAACTCAACCGACAATGGTATTCAGTTGATTTTTAAGGATGATAAATCTGGTGAAATGCGCGACAGTGCCGTCGACACCATATGGGTGACTGATGATTCTTATGTTGTCTGTCCTGATACGACTGTCGTCTATAAATTCTCGTATTCATTCGACAAATCTGATCGAGTCCTTTATATGAACATTGACTATGTCACATATATTAAGACGTTCAAGATGTACATTGAGAATATGACCGACAATTCGTTTGTTTATGAGAACGAATATGACAAGGATTATGTGGAGAGAGCATATTTGAAGCGAATCAGCAAAGCAACTTCGAAGTCATCAAGCCGACAAGAAATTATGCATCCACGTAAACCAGGTTCTTTCCTGGGTGATAGATAATTAAGTTAGGCTGTTAAAACATTGCCGTGCATAGATCCATTCGGATAACATGCACGGCAATGTTTTTTTTATTCCACTATCAATATCAATCCCTTTAGATATGCTCCTTCTGGGTGGAAGATGTTGATGGGATGGTCGGCGGGCTGCGACAATTGATCGACAATCCTCACGTTGCGTTTGGCCTCGATGGCGGCAGCGGTGACGATACCTTGGAAGGTGGCCTTATCGACGGCTTGCGAGCAGCTGAAGGTGAACAGCATTCCACCTTTGGCAATGCGCTTGATGGCTTCCGCGTTGATGAACTTGTAGCCGCCCAAGCCACGATGCCTATCGTGATGCCGTTTGGCGAACGCGGGCGGGTCAAGGATGATGAGGTCGAAGGCACCTTCACGCATCTCGGTCACATATTCCTTCATGTCGGCTACATAACAGGGGTTCTCTTCTATGGAATAGCCATTCAGCTCGAGGTTGGCTTCGGCAGCAGCGATAGCTTTCTTGGAAGCATCGACGGTGACGGCACGGCGTGCACCACCTTTCAGTGCCGTGACCGAGAAACCTCCTGTGTAACCAAATGCATTGAGTACGGTCTTACCTTGTGCGAAGCGGCGTACCAATTCTCTATTCTCACGTTGGTCAAGGAAAAATCCCGTTTTTTGGCCTTCCTCCCAGTTTGGAAGGAAACGGCTGTCGTTTTCCAAAATCACCTCATTGATTTGTCCTCCAAGCAAATAACTATCTTCAATGATGGCGTCTTCCTTGCCCATGCGTTGCATGGCCTCGGCACTTTTGTTGTAGATGGCTTGCAGGCCAAGGTCGGGCATGAGCTTGAGGGCGCGGACAATCTCATTCAAATGCAAGGCCATGCCTTCGGTTTGGGCTTGTATCACGGCGGTGTGGCCGTAGATGTCAACAATCAATCCTGCCAAGCCATCGCCTTCAGAGTGTACGAGACGGTAGCAGTTGGTGTGGGTGCTGTTGGTAAGTCCCATGATTCGTCGAACCTCGAAAGCTTGTTTGAGACGGTCAAGGAAAAACCATTCATCAATTTTACAATTCTTGAAGCTGAGTATCTTGACGGCGATACTGTCTGATTCGCAGAAGCCCGTACCAAGAATATTGCCATCATAGTCGGTGACAGTAACGGTGTCACCTGCTTGAAGACCATCGGCTGCGTCATGGATGGCGCCAGAGAATACCCAAGGATGGAAACGGCGCAAGGCATCGTCTTTGCCTGGATTGAGTCGAATGATAGGATAGAGTGGAGTTTGTTCCATTTCCTTTAGATTTTGATGCAAAGATAGGTTTTTTCTTTTTACGATATGAAACCGATTCCGTAACTTTGCGCCAAATTTGAATTCATGAACAATAGTTTCACCATAGGAGGTCAAATCATCGACCTCGTCAACTCAAGGATTTTTTCGGGTGTTGTCGTCGTTGAGGACGGCAAGATCACCAAGATCGAGGAGCAGCCTGTTGGTAATACGCAGTATATCATGCCAGGCTTTGTTGATGCGCATGTGCATATCGAAAGCTCCATGCTGGTGCCATCGGAGTTTGCCCGACTGGCGACTTGCCACGGCACGGTGGCCACCGTCAGCGACCCACACGAAATCGCCAATGTGCTGGGTAAGGAAGGGGTTCGTTATATGATCAACAACGGCAAGAAGGTGCCTTTCAAGTTTTTCTTTGGCGCACCGAGTTGCGTACCTTCCACAGTATTCGAGACGTCAGGTTTTACTTTGGATGCCGATGATATAGAGGAACTGATGGCTTCGCCCGACATCTATTGTCTCTCCGAGGTGATGAACTATCCAGGTGTTATCCATGAAGACCCTGAAATCATGCGAAAAATCGCTTCCGCACGACATTATTCCAAGCCTATTGACGGACATGCTCCAGCCGTGACAGGAATCGACTTGCAGAAATATGTGAGTGCAGGTATCACCACCGATCATGAATGTTTCCGCCTTGCAGGTGCATTGGAGAAAATCAGCCTCGGCATGAAGATTCTTATCCGTGAGGGTAGCGCTGCCCGAAACTTCGAAGCTTTGATTCCGCTGATGGCTACTCATCCCGACAAATTGATGTTCTGCTCGGATGACAAGCACCCTGACGAATTGGATGATGGACATATCGATGAATTGGTACGCCGAGCCATCGCATTGGGTTACGATGTGATGGATGTCTTGAAAGCCGCCTCTTACAATGCCGTGAAACATTACCATCTCCCTGTTGGTATGTTGCAGATAGGAGACGATGCCGACTTTATTGTGGTCGACGATTTGCACAGTCCCGTAGCCAAGCAGACATATATTAAAGGTATGCTAGTAGCCGAAAATGGTGTGTCCAACATCCATTATAAGGAAAAGGAGACGCCTAACATTTTCGAAGCAGAGTTCATCCAGGCTGAAGACATCTTTGTTCCCGACAAAGACAAGAGAATAAAAGTGATAGAGTGTTTCGATGGTTTGTTAATTACCAAGGGTTTCACGACCGAACCCAAAGTGGTGGAGGGTGGTATTGTCAGCGATGTGGAGCGCGATATTCTGAAAATAGTGGTGGTCAACCGTTATAAACCTAGCAAGCCTGCTGTCGCTTTCATCAAAGGCTTTGGGCTAAAGCGCGGCGCTTTGGCCTCGAGTGTTGCCCACGACAGCCATAACATCGTGGCTGTGGGTGTCACCGACAAGGATATTCTTCATGCCGTCAACTTGCTCATCGAACACACAGGAGGTGTGACAGCTTATTGTGGCACGGAGATGGTGGCAGTGCCTTTGCCAGTGGCGGGACTGATGAGCAATGAGGATGGTTACGAGGTGGCGGCTGCCTATCAGAATGCCGATGCCTTGGCAAAACGTTTGGGCTCAACGCTCTATGCTCCGTTTATGACCTTGGCTTTCATGGCCTTGCTAGTCATCCCTGAGTTGAAACTTAGCGATGAAGGTTTGTTTGATGTTTCCAAGTTTTCAGTCACTTCAATTTACGAGGAATGATGCAACTTCGTCCATGTCAACCTTCTGATTTACAAGCTGTCATTGACTTGAATGAGACAATTTATTCCGCTTTGTCTGACAAGTCGATATTACGACACAATTCTCCCGAGATGATAGCTTCTTGTATTGAAGAACCCAATGTCACCTTGGGCATTTGGGAGGGTGATACACTGATAGCCATAGGGATGCTTTATGTTCCCCAATGCATCGAGGAAGACCATTTCCATGACTTGGGTCTTCAAGGCGACTTCAGGTCGGCAAATCAAAAGCTTTTTCTGGTGCGAGAAGGTTATCGGGGATTGGGGCTGCAAAGAAGGCTCATCCGTGAAGTGGAAAAGGTTGGCAAGGAAAGGGGGTTCAACGTGTTGTGTACTACGGTGGCACCCAGTAACGTGTACAGTATCAACAATTTCCTGAAAGAAGGATATGTTTATGCAAAAACCGAAATGAAATATAACGGATTGGAGCGGAATCTTTACTACAAGATACTATAACACATTCAACCGATAAGCATCTTGTTTCACAAAGATGGCCAACATCATGGTGAAGGCTAACATACTTGACCCGCCATAACTCAAGAAGGGTAGGGGAATGCCAATGACGGGTACCAAACCGATGGTCATACCAATGTTGATGGCGACATGGACAAAGAAAATTCCCGCTATGCTATAACCATATACGCGGCTGAAAGTGGATCGTTGTCGCTCAGCTAGAAGAATTATTCGTATCAGCAATGCTACATAAAGCAACACCACAGTGGCAGTACCTAAGAAGCCGCCTTCTTCACCCACGGTGCAGAAGATAAAATCGGTGTGTTGTTCGGGAACGAAGTCGTATTTGGTCTGTGTACCTTGCAGGAAGCCTTTGCCGGTAAGGCCGCCTGAGCCAATGGCAATCTTCGACTGATGCACATTATATCCTACGCCTTTTGGGTCGTCGAGCTGACCCAGTAGCACCAAGATGCGGTTTCGTTGGTGTTCTTGAAGCACTTTGTTGAAGGCATAGTCCACCGAGAAGATGAACACAAACATGCAGGCGAAGACTGCCAACATTTTTACAATGCCTTTCTTCTTGGTAATCAGGTAGTAAGTTAGGGTTAGAATGAACAAACTACCTACGATGATATACATGATTTTTTGGCTCCAAATCAAGGTGAAAACAAACAAAAGGACGGCGACTACTCCTGCTACCATTACCCAGCCCGTGCCAGGGAAGCCTTCACGATACAGCACCAAAATGAAGGACACAAAGACAATGGCTGAGCCTGTGTCGTTTTGCAAGAGCACCAACGCCATCGGGATGAGTACAAGGACGGCAGCGACGATTTGGCTTTTGCGTTTTTGCAAGTCAATGTCAAGTCGACCTAGATAACCAGCCAAAGCCAAGGCGGTGGCCATTTTGGCAAATTCTGAGGGCTGGAACTTGATACCGGCTCCAAGGTCAATCCATGATGTAGCCCCTTTGGTAGCCTTTCCATAAACCAAAACGACAAACAAACTGGCGAGGAAAAAGATATAAATCCATAGAGAGAAGGCATTAAAAAACTTGGCGTCAATCAATAGGATGACGAATCCAATTAATAAGGATGCACCAATCCAAATCAATTGTTTTCCATACACTTGCGATAGGTCGAAGATGCTAGGGTGCATTTCGTCGTACTTAGCCGAGAAGATGCTGAACCATCCAATGATTACCAAAGCCAAGTAGATGAGCACGGTCACCCAGTCGATTTTTCCTATGATGCTGTTCCTTTCGTTCATCGTTCGTTTTTATAAGAGATTCTGCCTTCCATCATGCGTTTTTCCAAGTCTTCGCGTGTGGTATAGCCACGTATGTATTTTTCTATCATTAAGCTGGCAATGGGAGCTGCCCAGGTAGCACCATAGCCACCGTTTTCGATGATGACGGCGAGAGCAATCTTTGGGTTGTCGACAGGAGCGAATGCGATAAAATTGGAGTGATAGTTGCCATGCGGGTTTTGGGCGGTACCTGTCTTGCCGCATTGGGGGATATCCTTCATCTCGTAGCGTCGGGCAGTGCCAGCGGGACCGCTGAATACGGTGCGAAGACCTTTTTTCATGATTCTGACATACTTCGGGTCGATGCCAGGGTCAACCTTGGTCGTCATCACTTCGGGGATGGCGGTGGTGTCGCCGAAACATTTTATCAAGTGTGGGGGGTAGAAATAGCCTTCATTGGCAATTAAGGCGGCAATGTTGCAAAGTTGCAATGGGGTCACCAAAACCTCGCCTTGTCCGATACCTAACGAACGGATAGTTACCGAGTTCCATTGTCCGCCATACATACGGTCGTAATACTCTCGACTGGGAATGTTGCCCGAGCGCTCGTAAGGGATGTCGGTGTTGAACTTATGGCCAAGACCCATCTTATAAGTCATGTCTTTCCAGTATTGATAACCTTCTTTGATACCGCCAAGTTTTGGGTTGTTGATGGTAGCTTTAAACGACTCGTAGAAATAGGGGTTACACGAGTTCATGATGGCATTGGCAAAGTCGGGATTGGGTCCGTGTGAGTGGGTGCACTTGATGGGCAGTGAACCTACACCGCTGCAATGGAATGTGGTGGCAGGAGTGATGGAGCCGCTTTGCATGGCGATGAGTCCGACAACAGTCTTAAAAGTAGAGCCCGGAGGATAAGTGCCACTGATGGCCCTGTTAATCAAAGGCTTCATCGGGTCGGCTTGCAATTCCTTGTAATGCTTGCCTCGCTCACGTCCCACGAGAAGGTTGGGGTCATAGGTGGGACTGGTGACAAAAGCCAAAATCTGTCCCGTTGCAGGTTCCACAGCCACGATAGAACCAATTTTGCCAACCATTAATTGTTCGCCGTAGGCTTGCAACTCTGCGTCCATGCCGAGATAAATGTCTTTTCCGGCAACGGGTTCCTTGTCGAGTTCACCATCCATGAAGCTGCCCATTTCACGGTTGTGTACGTCCACCATCATCACTTTCAGACCCTTCACGCCACGCAACTCTTTCTCGTATGATTTTTCGATACCCGATTTGCCGATGTAGTCGCCTTGGCGATAGTAGTCCTCCTCGTCTTTTTCCAATTCTTTTTTGCTGATTTCACCGATGTCTCCTAAAGTGTGGGCAGCGATGGAGTTGGGATAATGGCGCACAGTTCTGGTTTGGAAATAAAACCCTGGAAAACGGTACAAGACCTCGGCAATGTGGGCATAATTCTCTTTTGAAACTTGTGTCATGAAAGGCGATGGCTTTAGATAGGACTCCTTCTTGGCTTTGTTCATTCGATCAACGAACGACTCCTTGTCGATTTCCAACAAATGACAAAATGTTGCCGTGTCGAAGGGGTTCAAAGTGTCTTTTTTTATCGCGTCAATGACTTGTTTTGGGGTTACCATCAGGTCGTAAACGGCTTCGTTGAAAACCAAAAGTTTGCCATTGCGGTCGAAGACCTTGCCGCGGGCGGGATATTGTGTCACAAATCGCAAAGCATTGTTGTCGGCAAGTTGCTTGTAATGCTTGTCAAGAACCTGAAGTGAAAACAATCTGATTAAATATAGTGCACCTACGGCAATGAAGATGCCCATAATTAGTAATTTTCTGTCTGACAGATTGTTGTTGTTCGTTTTCATAGCAATTTTGTGGTTTACAAAAGTATTGGTTTTTCTTGAAGTCGGAAAGGGGGTAGCATTGTTTTTTTGAAAAAAAATTCTCTTCCATCAAAATCCTCTCAATAATTCAGTGGTTATGACAAAAAATTTCTATATTTGCACGATTTTTTACGCATATTATGAGGACAAAGAAGTTTTGTTTCATGTTGATTGCTTTTTGTTTGGTTTTGTTGGGCTGCCAACAGCAGGCAAAAAACAAAGAATTATTACATCGTGTTTTTTTTAATACCATTTGGGAACGCTTTGATTATGTGCGTAATGACATAGAGGTGAAAGCTGCAACGACTTATGATCTAAGTATGCGGATTAGTTTCACCGAGGAATATCCTTATGAAGACTTCTCGATGATTTTCACTGTTTTTGACGAGAAAGGCAATCCGTATCGATCCAAAAGTTACAAATTTAACCTGAAGGACGTGGAAGGCAACTGGAACGCTGAAAAGAAAGACGATTGTTATACATATAACTTGCCAATCAATAGGAACTTAACAATATCAGAACCAGGAAAATACCGGTTTATAATAGAGCAAAGGATGCCGATCACCCCAGTGGTGGGAGTAAAAGAATTGGTCTTGCTAAATAATTGAAATTGAAAATAATAAAATATTTGCTATGAAAAGGATAATTAGAATTGGGTTGTTTGCAGCGCTTTTTGCTGTGGCTTTCGCTTCGTGCGTCCCCCAAAAGAAAATGCTTTATCTCAAAGAGGCGGAGATGGTTACTAAGACGCTCTCGAAAGAATATGTCAATGACCGATCCATTGATTACAAATTGCAACCAGGCGACAATCTTTACATTCATGTCATCAACACCATTGACGAGCGTAGCGCTGCCTCGATAAATGGTGACATAAGAGGCTACTTGTCATCTGATGCCAACATTTATCTTCAAACGACTACTGTTGATGAAGATGGTTGCGTGGAAATGCCATTGGTTGGAAAAATTCAGGTCAAGAACTTAACTGTTGATGAAGCCAAAGACAGGTTGCAAAAGGCTATCAATACTTATATCAATGGAAGCATGCTAGTAGTCAAATTAGCTAGTTTCAATTTGACGTTGTTAGGTGAAGTTACAAAACCTGGAATGTATAAAGTGTACCAGTCACAAATCAACCTTTTTGAAGCTGTTTCGATGGCTGGCAACATGACCAATTTTGCCAAAAAGAAAGCAGTGAAGATTATCCGTCAAACCGACAATGGCTCCGAAATCATCACTGTTGACATGGGCAAAGCGGACATCCTTTCTTCGCCCTATTATTATTTGAAGCCCAATGATATAGTGTATGTTGAGCCCCTCAAGATCAAGCAATGGGGCTTTACGTCCTTCCCCTATTCAACGGTATTCTCTATCGCTTCCCTTGCTGCTACCTTGTATTTGACATTTAAGAAAGAATAAGGATTTATTTCTCAACATTTAAATTGGAAAACAATGGCAAACGAAAGACAAACATATATGCCTCGCCAAGCTAATGAGGAACAAACTATTGATATCAAACAATTGCTTTACACCGCATTGCATTATTGGTATCTTTTCGCTATTGCTGTCGCTGTGGCATTGGCCATAGGTTTCATCATCAATCGGTATTCGACGAAGGTGTACCAAACAACAGGAACTGTGCTTATCAAGGAAGGAAAAAGTGGCTATGATGCCACAACCATCATGACTTCGCTAAACTATGGTAGTCTCCAAAACATTGACAATGAAATTGCCATTTTAAAGTCATACACACTTGTCGACCGAGTCGTCAAGAAAATGGGTATTGAGGTCAGCTATTTCGAGAAAGGTCGTTTTGCATCGACAGAGATGTACAAAACCTCTCCTTTTTTTGTCGAATATGAGCGTAGTGTTCCTCAAGCAGTGGGCTTGACATACGAGATAACCCTATCACCGGAAGGTAATATCAAACTTCATACTATTGGTGAAGGCATTACCAAATATGATTATATCCTTTGTGAGGAGACAGAGAAAAATCTCTCTGCAAAAATAGATACCGTTGGTTATTATCAACAAGGAGAGTGGATTGACAATGGATACAATAAAATCCGTATCACCAAGACCGAACAGTTTGACCCTGAGAATATCAATGGCCGAAAGTTTTATTTTTGGCTGAATAGTTATCCCGCTCTGGTAAGGGAGATGAGCAGGTACTCTGTAGGACCTATTACCAAGCAGGCTTCTGTGGCTTCTGTGGTAATGAGAGGTACCAATAAGTTGAAAATTGTGGAGTTTGTCAATATGCTTATGAACGAATATGTCTCTCGTGGATTGGAAAAGAAGAATGTCGTCAGTGAGAGTACCATTGAGTTCATCAACAATGAATTAAGTGGCATTCAAGAATCGTTGAACCAAGCTGAGACGGAACTGAAAGACTTCCGTCAGCAGAATGATGCAATGAATATCGACCTTCAAACCAATCAAGTTTATACCAATCTTCGTTCGTTGGAGAAAGAAAGAGCCGAGATGACGGTCAATGTGAAAATCTACAAACGTTTGCAGGATTATATCAGAGTACAAATTGATGACCCTGAAAACTTGGCCGCTCCCAGTACTATGGGTATCAGCGATCCTCTGCTTAACCAATTGGCACGTGACCTGGTTAACTTGTCACAAACCAAAGCTACGCAAATGTTAACCCAAACCGAGCAGCACCCACAAATCGTGAAACTCAACGAGCAGATTGTCACCACAAAGAGGGCTTTGCTTGAAAACGTGAACAACCTTGTTGAAAATGCGCAAATGAGCTTGAATGAGATCAACCGCCGCATCAGTGCCCTTGAGTCGGAATCACGCTTGCTTCCTAGCAAGCAACAGCAACTTATCAATTACCAACGTAATTATAAGTTTAACGATGATACCTATAAGTATTTGATGCAGCGTCGTGCTGAAGCTCAAATTCTGCGTGCCTCCAATACCCCCGACAATGAGATTCTTGATGAGGCCCGTTTGGAAAGAACGTATAGGATTTCGCCACGTACTTCGATGAACTATCTCATGGCCCTGCTATTGGGACTTCTGATACCGGCTTTGTATCTTTTCTTGAAGAACTTCTTCAACAACACCGTGGCCGACCGTAAGGATGTGGAAAAACTAACCAACTTCCCCATTATCGGGCAAGTGGGTCAAACGAGCGATAAAGATCCTCTCTTGGTGATCAACAATCCCAAGTCACCTATTTCGGAGTCGTTCCGTTCTGTCCGTACAAATGTAGAGTTTATTACCCGGAGTAAGCTTCCGTGTTCAGTTCTTGTGACGGGTGATGCACAGGGCATTGGTAAGACCTTTAACAGTATTAATATTGCTTCCATTTACGCCCTTTATGGTAAGAAGACCGTGTTATTAGGCTTTGATATGCGTAAACCCAAGCTTTTCCAGGAATTTGGTATCAATAACAGCGTGGGATTGAGCAGCTTCTTGAGCAATAAGGAAACACTTGATAACATCATTCAGAATTCTGGAAAGATTCCAACACTTGACGTTATTACCAGTGGTCCTATTCCTCCCAATCCATCTGAATTGATTGCCTCTGAAAAGTGCGACGAGTTGTTTGCTGAGTTGAAGAAACGCTATGATTACGTCGTCATCGACACACCTCCTATCGGTCTTGTTACCGATGCGTTGTTGCTGATGCGCTATTCCGACGCCAACATCTTCATTGTCCGTCAAGGTGTGACCAACAAGAATGCATTTGGTACCCTTATCAAGGATCTTGAGGAGCGCGGTATGCATTTCTCCATTGTGTTGAATGGTATGCAAGCTCAGAAGGGTTATGGAGGCACCAGGTACGGCTACGGCTATGGTTATGGCTATGGTTACGGCTATGGTTACGGCGATGGTAGTGGTTATTATGGGGATGTCGAAAAAACAGACAAGAAGAAACATCATCACACTTCCTCCAAGAAAAACAAGGAGGGTAAAGAATAATGGATCCTCTTGTAATAGACAGTCGTGACGTAAGGTTCTGGCACGCCCTCTATGTTAGGTCACGTGCAGAGAAGAAAGTGCTGTCTCAACTTGAGGATAATGGATACCAGGCCTATCTGCCCTTGATTACCCAGATCAAAAAATGGAGCGACCGAAAAAAGAAAGTGGAAGAACCCTTGTTCCGGTCCTACGTGTTCGTTTATTCCAATGAGAAAGAACACATTCCGATCTTGAATATCTATGGGGTGATTAAATTTGTCACCTTTGAGAAACAAGCGGTTGTTGTCCCTGAAAACCAGATTCTTGCCATCAAAAAGTTTGTCAGTGAGTATGAGAGTGGTGAAGAATACAAGATGCAGAACAATGCGGAATTGAAAGAGGGTCAGATGGTTAGGATTATCAACGGGCCTATGAAAGGACTCGTTGGCAAACTCGAAACCATTAGGAACAAGCGTCATTTGATTGTTTTCATTGAAGTGGTGGGACAGTATATTCCAGTCCATCTGCCTCGGGCTAAAGTGGAACCTGTATGAAGAAGCGTGATGAAATTAGTTTTTGATTAAAGATTATTTCTATATTTGCAAATTATTAAATCAAATAAAACCATGGAATTAGAGAACATGAAAAAGAAGAATCAACCTATATGGCTTTATGCCATCCTTGGTGCACTAGCCATTGCTTTGGTCGTCCTCTTGGTACGTAACTCTTCGCTAAGAAGCGATAAAGAAGCGCTTGAGGCTGAAAAGGAGATGCAGCGCCTTGATTTTCAAGCTGAGGTTGATAGTTTGATGAAGGTTCATAACGATTTGAAAAACAACTACGGCGAGCTGAGCCAACAGTTGGCCGAGAAAGACAGCATCATTCAAGCCGATGCCGTCGAAATCAAGAAGCTCCTTGATTCGCAATGGGAGTATAACCGCGTCAAAAAGAAATTGGCCGCTTTACAGGAGATTTCCCAGCGTTACGTGCGTCAAATGGATTCACTATACACGGTCAATAGGGAGTTGGTGGCCGAAAATGAGCGCATTCGTGAGGAATTCCAAAATGAACGCCGTCAAAACTCGAACCTTACTCGTCAAGCAGAAGAGTTGACCAACAAGGTAAACCAAGCTGCAACGTTGAAGTTATTCAATTACTCAGCCCAAGCTGTGCGTTTCAAAGGAAATGGAGGTGAGACAGCTACCGATAGGGCTAGTCGAGCCGAACGCATCAGGATTGACTTCACGGTAGCCGCCAACGACATCGTTCAACCGGGTACCAAGTTGTTCTATGTGCGTATTGCTGACCCCAGCCATGCCATTATTAGTAAGGGGACGGGTGATGAATATTCGTTCAAATCTAACGGAGAGACTTTGCAGTTTACCGAAAAAGTAAGGGTTAACTATGAAGGGAAAGAGACCGCAGTACGTGCCTATTATGTGAAACCTGATGGTGTAGAGATGATGCCTGGCACCTATTTCATCGATGTGTATGAGCAAGGCGGAAAGTTGATAGGACAGACCGCTATCGATTTGAAGTAGCAGACAATAAAGACCTCTATATTATTTGAAATCGCCCGTCTATTGATTCCATTCGGGAATGACATAGGCGGGCGATTTCAGTATGTCAAATGAGTCATTCCAAAACCGTTTTCAATACCTCATGTGAGTGAAAATCTTTCATCACAGGAGCATGAAGTCGCATGAATACAATGAGACCGTCCAACAACTCACGACGCTGACTTACATGTAAAGGTAATCGGCAAGCCTCATCTATCCCTACGTTGAGCAGTTGTGATAGCAGCAGCGCTTGTTTTGAATCAAAATAGTACGGATGAAGGGGATAGTCGTGGGCAAATGAACCTTCCATCATGTCGAAGCAAAAGTCCGTTTCATGGTTGTCTTTGGGATAGAATCCCAGGTGTCGGGTCAGCTCCAAAGTAAAAAACAAAGGAAAGTTGGCATAGGATTGTTCTACCAAGTCGAGCCAATGCAGAGATTGATCGATGAAATCATACAAAGGCTCATTTTGCTCTTGTTCTGTCAGGGTTTTTGTAAGCAATTCATCGATATACAATAAAATAGCATTCTTATTCATCACGAAAGGAATGCTTTGGTAGACCATGGTGAGCTGTACATCTTTCATATAACCCAAACTGCTTTTGTTAGACTTTCCGGCTTCCACATAATTGATAAAGTGAAGGTTTTGGAACAAGGCAGCACGGTTTCTCGAATTATGGTTGAAAGCGCCTTTCACCATATAGGAACGCAGTCCAAAGTTTCGGGTAAACACCTTCACGATGAGGCTGGTGTCTCCATAGCGGATAGATTGTAGGACTATGCCTTGGATTGTGTCGTCCATCAGTTCATGATCAGGATCTTGGTGGCGAACTTGTTGGTGCCCTGTTTGGTACTGACGAAGATGAGATATATCCCAGGTTCCACTTTTTCGCCGTTGATGGTGGTGCAGTCCCAAACCGCTTGTCCTCCTTCCGAAATCAATTGGGTGACGAAGGTACCATCAACGGTTGTAATTCTTACCAAAGAATTGGAAACCAGTCCTTTGATGCCAACAAAGCCGTTGTAGCCTAGTCTGACGGGATTTGGGTAAGCTATTACGTCGCTGACAATCGTTTCGGGGGTGGCATATTCACCTCGATAAGAGATGACACCGCTTGCCGTTCCGAAAAACACCTCGCCACTCTTGTCGATGGCCATGGTAGTGACGGCATTATCCAGCAGAGGGCTGTTGTTGGTATTGAAATAATGGATTTCCTTTGGCTTGCCTTCAAACGACATGAGATAGACGCCTGATTCGAGGCCGAACCAAATCTGGTCGGAGCCTTTCATGGCAGCCATTGATAGCACGCTTGAACCCGCGAACAAGAAATCGTATTGGTCGGTGCCGTCGTTGCGAGGAACGCGTACTTGTGTGGCGTCGAAGTTGGAACCATTAAAGATGAGCGATGTGTTGCTGAAAAGGCAAGGGCCTTTGTCGGTGCCTGCCCATACTTGGCTTTTGTTATCAACGACGAGGCAGTTGACTGCGCCGGCCAAGTTTCCGCTTCCTATGGCTGTATTCAAAACTACGGTTCGATCGTCAGCAGGGTTGTCGAAAGTGCCATTGTCGTTGAAGACAATGACTTCTCCACCGCGTCTGATAATCCACTTGTAGTCGTTGTCGTCGATAAGCAATGTGCCGATGTCTATGCCACTTAAAGAGCCGCCCAAATTGAAGGAATGCCATGTACCGTCGGGTTCCATCATTGACAAAAGTTTGATGGCACCTGTGTTGGCTGCCCAAAGGTTGCCTTTGCTGTCGAAGGCAAGGCCACTCACATTGATGAGGCTGGGGTCTTGCACCCAATAATCAAGAGCGCTGTTGTCGGCGTTGAATACTTCTACCAATTCGTTGTCCTTGAATTTCAGGATGCCGTAACCCCAGGTGCCTACATAGGTGATAGAAGGATCTTTGGGGTTGGTAGCGGTGCAAACGAAGTCGGTGTAGTTATCAAAATCAGGTAAAGTGGTGTTGTTGAGAATGGTCCATGAGCCGTCGAAACGAGCGACACCTTCTCTCATGTAGCGTTTTCCCCAATTAGCCAAATGACCGCCAGTGGCAATCCAAATTTGTTCGCCGCAGGATTGAAGCTCAAACACGTTCTTTGAGGCGGTACCATTGGGTTTTACATCCATTTTATTCCACCCATCGGAGGATTTGATGAGGCCCCGCTTTGTATCACCAATCCAAAAATTACCCTTGTTGTCGATAGCAGAAGAGAGAGGTTCGATAGAACCGCCTGGCGAATATACATTTTGCACTTCATTGAAGTTGAGGTCATACACAAAGGTGTTGTATCTATTGGTCACAAGAAGACGGTCTGTATAGGCACGCAGTTCTTTTTTTTGGCTGACATCCTGCTTGTTGAAGTACCCCCATTGGTTGCCGTTGTAAACAAAAAGGGTATCGGTATTGAAGCCGCCATCATAGTTGAGCAGTAATTTACCTCCAAACACTTCCATTTCGGTGTAAGCCAAGTGGGGATGGATGAGGCTGTTGTCGAAATGCCAAGCAGCATAATTAGCCAGGTTTTGAGCATTTTGAGCGGCATAATAAACACCATCATCAGTGCAGGCATAGATTCTGCCGTTGAAGAATGCTATATCGGTAACATTCACAGCATCGCCTTGATTTCCGATATAATAAGTATCTTTTACCTCTTCTTTTTTCAAATCGAAAACCACAATGCCAAAACCACAAGCCACATATGCCAAGTCGCCTTGGAAATAGACATGGTTGATGCTTTTGTTGCCCATGATGGTCTTGTCTTTGATGTCGGTCATGTTCTTGATGTTGCCATCAATGTCAATGAGGTCGATGTTGGCGTTGTTGTAGGCCACAAAGAGCTTGCGTTGGCTTTCGTTATAGCCGATGGTGCTGATGCCGATGTCGGACAAACCATTGATCTTGTTGAGGATGTTGATGGAATTGTCTTCTGTGTCATAGTAGAACAATTCAAATTGTGTGGCGGCATAAATCTTGTTGCCAACGGGCTGAACACCGATGACTGTCTGATAAGGTAAATGCGTGCGCCAATTACCGATAGAGACACCGTCTTGGGCGATGGCAAAGATTGAGATGATTCAAGCGGGTACATGGAGGGTAAATTCGGTTTTTTTCATACTGATGAAAAATTTAGGCTGTAAAAATACGAAATTATAGGACAATAACGGAAACATTTGGTTTTTATTGTGTGTGATAATATCACCATAAATAAAGCAAACAACTGAAGTCCAGTTGTTTGCTTTGGTTTTCTGTAGCCCAACTAGGACT
>JAEEGL017445034.1_pt1 | contig 16691 bp, 18 predicted proteins | sample 9134231 | NCBI WGS metagenome assembly JAEEGL01 (sample SAMN16246548, study PRJNA631951) | gut metagenome | biome: gut microbiome; feature: rumen; material: fiber-attached | host: Bos | place: Iran: Karaj | collected 2018-10 | reverse complement strand
ATAGAATTATTAGCTACTTTAGCACTATTAGGAATTTTATCTACAATAGCAATAACAGTTTCAGTAAGAAGAATAAATGAAACAAAAGAAAAATCTAGAGAAACAATGATAAAATCTATTGAAAATGCTGCAAAAAGTTATGCTATTGAATATGGTGATGAAAATGAAAACTTTAAAAATAATGATTTTATGTATATAACATTAGAAACATTAGTACGTAAAGAATTATTAACAGATAGTTTAATAGATCAAACAACAAAAAAAACATTACCATTAGATGATACAGTTTATGTAACAAGAAATAATCTATCTGCAATTAAAGCTGTATATGATATTAATCAAAAAGATAATTCAAAAATAACATTAAATGGTCCATTTAACGTATATGTAAAAAAAGGTAATGGATATGAAGAACAAGGAGTAACAGCAATAAATAAAAACGGAAGTGATGTTACTACTTCAGTTCAAATTTCTGGTACAGTAGATACTTCAAAAAAAGGAACATATGTTATTACATACACCCATTCAAATACTAGTATAACTAGAAATGTAATAGTATATTAGGAGGAAATATGAATAAAAAAGGATTTACTTTAGTAGAATTAATTGCAGTTGTAACAATACTTGCAATAACAATTATCATTGTTACAGTAAAAATAGATCATAATATTAAAGATGCAAATAAATTTGTTAGTGAACAAGCAATAAATGCAATTGAAAGTGCTTCATTATTATATGTAGAAAATGATAGTAGAGAGATTCCAACATTATCATCTATAAAAGTAGCAACAGTAACTGTTGGAACACTAATAAATAAAGGTTATTTATCAGAAAAAGAAATAAAAGATGTTAGAAATACAGATAAAGTATTAATAGCAGAAATAAATGGAAATATAAAAACAAAATATATTCAAACTGATAAATGTGTAATTTTTCTAAATGGACCAAGTGATATTTCTATTAGTGTTGGAAAAAATTATAATGAATTAGGAGCAGTTGTAGCTATACCGGGAGAAGGATTGGTAAATTTAACTAATTCAAATATAAATTCAACAGTAAACACAAGTTCAACTGGTGAATATAAAGTTACATATTCTTATACAAATGCAGAAGATGTAATTAGAAAAGTTTTAGTAATTTAACTAGAAGGTTCTGTACCTTTAATAAAGTACAGAATCTTTTTTTTCTTACTTTTTTTATTAGCTAAATTTCCATTAATTGGATTAACCAAAACACCTACTACATCTTCTGGCATATCATACCAAGATACTTCATTATTTTTAAAGTATTCTTCCATAGAATCAATCCATATATTTTTAGATGTTTTAACTGCATCAATATTTATTTCACTTGAATCATCATATCCATTCCATACACCTAATAATAAATTTTTATTATATCCAATAGTCCACGCATCTGTATCAGTTGTACCTGTTTTTAAAGCATATTTATTAGTAATTTTAGATGCTAAAGAACCACATGTAGGATAATTGTAATCAATCATATTTAAATCATATGTACCGGTAAGTAAATCATTTAAAATATATACTAAACTTTTGTTTAAAATAATAGTTTTTTCATGATTATTTTTATATAAAATATTTCCTTTATCATCTTCTATTTTTTCTATTAAATGAGGTTCAATTTTATAACCACCATTTGCAAAACTAGCATATCCACCTAAATAATCAATTATATTTATTTCAATAGTACCTAAAGGTAAAGAAGGTATTTCATATAATTTTTCATCAATACCAACTCTTTTTGCAAAATTTACTAGATTTTCTTCTCCTAAAAACAAATGAGTTTTAACTGCATAAATATTATCAGAATATGCAATAGCTGCAGCCATAGAAATCTTATTATTAGGATATAAATCACCATAATTAGATGGGGAATATGTTTCATTATTACTAAAAGTAAAAGTAGTAGATTCAGATAAAAAAGAAGTAGCAGCAGTAAAACCATTTTCTAATGCTGAATAATATAAAAAAGGTTTCATAGTAGATCCAACTTGTCTTTTAGAACTAGTTGCTCTATTAAACTCACTTTTTACATAATCTTTTCCACCAATAAGTGCGATAATATCACCATTATTAGGATTCATCATAACAGCAGATACTTGTAATTTATCATTATTCATATTTTTAATCATATTATTTTCTAAAATACTTTGTGCATTTAAATCTAAACAAGTATAAATTTTTATACCACTATCTATATAAGATTCAGGTATAGATTTAATTTTATATAATTCATTAATAACTGCATCATTATAATACATTAGAGTTGATAAATTTAATTTTTGCTTTTTACCTATAAATTTTAAATCTACATCTAATGCATCTTCTTTTTCTCTTTTAGTAATTTTTTTGTTCTTAACCATATTATTTAATACAGTTATTTGTCTTTCTTTTGCTATATCTAAATTATTTAAAGGTGAATATAAATTTGGAGATTTAGGTATACCTGCAAGCATAGATGCTTCAGAAAGATTTAAATCTTTAGAACTTTTATTAAAATAGTAATATGATGCATTTTCTATACCAAGTACACCATTACCATAATTTATAGTATTTAAATATCCTTCTAATATCTCATCTTTACTATAATTAATTTCTAATCTAAATGCATACCATGCTTCTTTAATTTTTCTTTTCCAAGTTTTATCAAAATTAGAAAATAAATTTCTAGCTAATTGCTGTGTAATAGTAGAAGCACCTTCAGATAAACTCTTAGTTGTAATATTTATATATAATGATTTAATAATTCTTAAAAAATCAAATCCAGTGTGATTATAAAATCTTTTGTCCTCAGTACTTAAGGTAGCATCTATTAAATAAGGAGATATTTCATTAAGTGAAATCCATTCTTTATTACCATTTCCATTAAATATAATGTTATTTTTATTATCATATATAGTAACATTATTAACATTATTAATATCAATTTTAGGTAAACTAATAGCATATAAATAAAGTCCTACAGCAAAAATTGTAAATATTAAAGTTATAATAAAAATCATTTTAGTAATAAATTTAAAAATTTTCATAAAAACCTCCAATTCTTTTTTATTATGAAAAAAAACAAAAAAAATATAACATTATATAAAAAATATGTTATACTCTAAACGAAAATTTTAAATATTTATAATATTTAATATATATTTTTATAAAATTATGTTATAATGTAGCGTAGTTATTTAGGTGATGTTATGAAAAAAGTGAAAATTTATTCAGTTTTATCAAATAGTGATAATGAAACAACAACAATAGAAGCATTAGCAGAATATGATAAAAAAAATAAAATTATTAAGTATACAGATGAAGATACATCTGTAGAAATTGAAATTAAAAATAAAACTGTAACAATGAAAAGAAAAAATGAAGAATTTAATATGGTTTTAAAGTTTTCTTTAAATGAAAAAGAAAGATGTAAATATGAAGTAGTTTCTTTAGGTTTAAATATGGATATAGATGTATATACTAAAAAATTAGAGATAGAAGAGAATAGAATATATATAAATTATGAATTATATAATGATAATAAAATATTTGGAGTATTTGAATATAAACTATTATTAATGGAGTGATTTTATGAATATAAAAGAAAATATAAAAGAAATAATAGAAAAAGCATTAAAAACTCTTAATATAGAATGTAATACATATATAGTAGAAATACCTAATGATAAAAAGAATGGAGATTTTTCTACTAATGTTGCTATGGAATTAACTAAAATACTAAAGAAAAATCCAAGATTAATTGCTGAAGATATAGTAACTAATATAGATAAGAGTAATATAATAGATAGAATAGAAATTGCAGGACCAGGATTTATTAATTTCTATATAAATAGGAAATATCTATTAAATGGTATAAATGAAATAATTAAATTAGATTCTAATTATGGTAGAAGTAATATAGGTAATAAAGAAAAGATAAATATAGAATATGTAAGTGCAAATCCAACTGGAATATTACATGTAGGAACAGCAAGAGGAGCTTCTTATGGTGACAATCTATCTAGAATAATGACTTTTGCAGGATTTGATGTAACACGTGAGTATTATATAAATGATGGTGGGAATCAAATAAATAATTTAGGTAAATCTATTAAAGTAAGATATGAAAATTTAAATGGTATAGAAAGCACTATGCCAGAAGATGGATATTATGGTAATGAAATAATAGAAATAGCTAAAAGTATTAAAGAAGAATATAATGATACTAAATTAAATGAAAATATAGAGTTTTTCACTAAAATAGGTGTAGATACATTATTAAATAGAATAAAAGAAGATTTAAAAGAGTTTAGAGTAGAATTTGATGTATGGACTAGTGAAAAGAAAATAAGAGAATCTGGAAGAATAGAGAAGTGTTTAGATATATTAAATGAAGAAGGTAATATATATGAACAAGATGGTGCAAAATATTTAAGAACTACTAAATATGGTGATGATAAAGATAGAGTTGTAGTTAAAACAGATAATACATATACTTATTTAGTTCCAGATATTGCTTATCATTTAGATAAATTAGATAGAGGATATGATAAGTTAATAGATGTATTAGGAGCAGATCATCATGGATATATAAGTAGATTAAAGGCATCTATAGAAGCACTTGGATACAATAAAGATAAATTAGAAGTAAAAATACTTCAAATGGTAAAATTAATCCGTGATGGTGAAGAAGTAAAAATGAGTAAAAGAACTGGTAAAACTGTTACTATGTCAGAATTAGTAGAGGAAGTAGGAATAGATGCATCTAGATATTTCTTTGCAAATAAGAGTTTAGATACACAAATGAATTTTGATATAACACTAGCAACTAAAAAAAGTAATGAAAATCCAGTATATTATGTTAATTATGCACATGCTAGAATATGCTCTATACTAAGAGATGTAAAAGAAATAAAAGAAATTAAGGAATATAATACAATAGATAGTGAATATGCTTTTGATTTATTAAATAAAGTATATGAATTTAAAGAAGTAGTAGAAAGTGCTGCATTAAAGGAAATGCCTCATTTAATAACTAATTATGTATATGATCTTGCAACTTTATTCCATAGTTACTATTCACACGAAAAAATTATATCTGATGATATAGTTTATACAAGTGAAAGAATAAACTTAATAAAAACTGTTAAAATTACTATTAAAAATGCTTTAAATTTGATAGGTGTTGAAGCATTAGAAAAAATGTAGGAGGAATTTATGAACTTAAAGAAAATGACACGTGATGATTTTGAAAAAATGTCACATTTAGATATTGCGTATAATATAATTAAAAGTGAAAAAAAGACATATAAAACAGTAGATTTACTAAAGAAAATATGCAAATTATTAGAATATGAAGAAAATGCATTTGAAAATTTAATTGGAGAATTCTATACTTCATTAAATTTAGATAAAAGATTTATATTAATAGATGGTAATTGGGATTTAACAGAAAATCATTCAGTAAAAATAGTAGTAGAAGATGAAGTTGATGATGATTTAGATACATATGAAGATATGGATGAAGAAGAAGGCGAAATAGAAGACGAAGCAGTATTAGATGATACAGAGGCATTAGAAGATGTAGAAGATGATTTAGATGATGAAATGGAAGATTTAACAATCTTAACAGAAGAGGAATTAGAAGAAGAAGAAAATTAGAAAGGAGAGTTTAATATGATAGAAAGATTAGAACAAATAAATCAAAGATATAATGAAATAAAAGAAAAATTATCTTCAGATGAAGTAATACAAGACATTAAAAAAGCAACAGAACTTTCTAAAGAATTAAGCTCACTAGAAGAGATAGTTAATAAGTATAAGGAATATAATAACGTTTTATCAGGTATAAAAGATGCTAAAGAAATGGTAAATGATAAAGATTTAGGAGATTTTGCTAAAGAAGAAGTAATAAGATTAGAAGAAGAAAAGAAAAAATTAGAAGAACAATTAGAAATATTACTTATACCAAAAGATCCTAATGATGATAAAAACGTTATAATTGAAATTCGTGGAGCAGCAGGTGGAGATGAAGCTAATATCTTTGCTGGGGATTTATATGATATGTATATAAAATATGCCGAATCAAAAGGATGGAGTCATGAACTTATTAATGAAGTAAGAGGCACAAGTGGAGGTTTTGCACAGGTTGAATTTATGATTAAAGGTGAAGGTGCATATTCAAGATTAAAATATGAAAGTGGTGCACATAGAGTACAAAGAGTACCTGTTACAGAAACTCAAGGAAGAGTGCATACTTCAACAGCTACAGTAGTTGTTATGCCAGAAGCAGAGGAATTAGACTTTGAACTAGATATGAATGATGTAAGAATAGATATAACAAGAAGTAGTGGTGCTGGTGGACAAGGAGTTAATACAACAGATAGTGCAGTAAGAATTACTCATATACCTACTGGTATAATTGTTTATTCTCAAACAGAAAGAAGTCAAATAAAAAATAAAGAAAAGGCAATGCAAATACTAAAAACAAGATTATATGATATGAAATTAAGAGAAAAAGAGGAAAAAGAAGGTGCTGAGAGAAGAAGTAAAATAGGCACTGGAGATAGATCTGAAAAGATAAGAACATATAATTTTCCACAAAACAGACTTACAGATCATAGAATTAATTTTACATTAATGCAATTAGATAAAGTAATGTTAGGAAAATTAGATGATGTTATAGAAGCACTTATATTAGAAGATCAAAAAAGAAAGTTAGAAAGTAATGTATTATAAAGATTTAATAAACAGTATAAAAAAGGAAGATATATCTAATTTTAATTACTTAATCAAATATAAATATAAATTTAATGAAGAGATATTAAATAATAATGAAAGAGTAGATAAAAATATTATATCTAGTATACTAAAAGATTTAGATAAATCAAAAACATACCCAATACAGTATATAGTTGGTAATGTTGATTTCTATGGTTATATTTATAAAGTTAATAAAAATGTATTAATACCTAGATTTGAAACTGAAGAATTAGTAGAAAATACAATCTCTTTAATAAAAGAAATGTTTAATAAAAGGATCTCATTATTAGATTTATGTACTGGTTCTGGATGTATAGGAATTACATTAAAAAAAGAATTAGATATAGATGTAACTTTATCTGATATATCATTAGATGCACTAGAAGTAGCAAAAGAAAATAGTAAGGATTTAGATATAAAAATAATACATAGTGATTTATTATCTAATATAAAAGAAAAATATGATGTAATAATAAGTAATCCTCCATATATAAGAAAAGATGAAATAATAATGGATATAGTAAAAAATAATGAACCAAATATTGCATTATATGCAGATGATAATGGATTATATTATTATGAAGAAATATTAAAGAATATAAATAAAAATTTAAATAAACAATTTCTAATAGCATTTGAAATAGGTGAAAAACAAGCAGAAGCAATATCAAATATTGCATATAAGTATTTAGATAACATAAGAATAATTGTAAAAAAAGATATGCAAGAGAGAGACAGAATGCTATTCATAATGAATAAAATAAAATAAATCCACTCAATATAGAATGAAAGGTGGATTTTTTTATGAAGAAACTAATAATATTACTATTAATTTCAATGGTATTTATTTCATTTTATTCAAATAGAGATGATAATTTAATTAGAATTAGAATAATAGCTAATAGTAATAGTGAATATGATCAAAATATAAAAAGAGATATAAGTAATGATGTAAAATGGAAGTTATATGAATTACTGAAAGAAGAAAATAATATTGATAATGCTAGAAATGTAATAAAAAACAGTATATCTTCATTAGAAACTATAATAAATGATAACTTAGAAGATAATTATGGATATGAAATTACTTATGGAATGAATTACTTTCCAGAAAAAAAATATAAAGGAAAAACATATAAAGAAGGAAATTATGAATCATTATTAATAAAGTTAGGTGAAGCTAAAGGAGATAATTGGTGGTGTATATTATTTCCTCCTATATGCTTAATAGAAGCGGAAGAAAGTGAAGATATAGAATATAGTTTTTTTATAGTTGACTTATTTACAAAAATTTTCAAATAAACTGATACAAATTGTTATTTATTTGGTATAATATAATTGACAATTTGTATTTTTATGTCAAAAACTTGACAAAATTTCTGATTTATGTATAATAAGCGGCAAAAAAGGAAAGGGGATATGTTTTTATGAAAACTATTCAAGGAAAAGAATTTGATTTAAATGATGTTTTACTATACAACGTTGTAAAAGATCAAATAATAATGATTGTAAATGATCCAGAACAAATGAAAAAATTTAATTATACTGGATTAACTGTAGATGCTCCAATAAGTAGAGTACCTTATACTAAAGACGCAGAATTAGAAATAATCAGAAATATGAAGAAAATAAGAAATTACAAAAAACAAGAAAATTACATTGAAGTAAATTATACAGATAAAACAAAATCAAAATTTGATTTATCTAACGAAGGCGTTATTAAAAGTATATTAGATGCACAATCTAAAATAAATGCTGATGTTATTTCTGCTAACTGGTCTAATATTACAGAAGAACAAAAAGTAGAAAATAAGAAGAAAGTAAGTAAAAAATGGAAAAAAGGAGTTATAGGAACTTTAGCAGTTCTTCTACTTATTGCAGGTGCTATACATCATAAAGATGATATTGCTGATGCAATTTCAAAGAGAAGTAAGAAAGATGATCCTGTAAATCCAGTAAATCCAGAACAACAAGAAGAAGTAATTGATAATAAAAAGAAAACAGAAGAATATTATTATGCACAAGCTTCATTATATGACTTTACTGAATTAGGTAAACGTTTATATGTTGAAACAGTTGCTAAAGAAAACTTAGTATTAAAATATCAACAAGTTGTAAATATTAACTGGGATGAAGATTTAGCAACAAAAGTAGTTGAATATATGAATGGAAAATATCCAGTAGATTTATTAAATGCTACTGATCAAGATGCTTCATTAAGAACTACAGAAGTTCAACAAGCTTGGAGTTTATTATTAACAAGTAATTTAAATCCAGAAACTAATAAAAATAATATGATTAATTTTGATGAATATTTCATTAGAGAAGAAGATAAAGTACTTGTTCATAATGCTATGGCTGTTGCTAGAAATGCTATGGATGAGACTATTGGAGAACCAATGAATGGATATATTCTTGAAGAAGGAGATTATGCTTCAGTAAATAAATTTTCAAGAGAATATCTTGGTGCAGTAGATCAATTATTAAATTATGAATATGATACAGTAAGAGATAGTAAATTTAAGGAAATGGCATCAGGTGCTAGATGGACTATAAGTAATATATTCCAACAAGTAAATAACACTATTCCACAATGGTCTTATATAACAAGAGAAGAAAATGGAGTAGATAAGAAAATATATTATAGAAGTTTTAAAGATTCTCAAACAGGACATTTATATTATGCAATACCAGGACAAAATGGTACTGTAGATTATAGATGTGATGAATTAAATAGTACAATAAATGAATATGAAATGTTTGCAATGGCTGGACAATCTTTACTTGAAGAACAAAGAAATATTAAAGTAAAGGTAAATCCTAATATGCATCAAGAAGGAATTCAAGTATTAGTAGATGAAACAGTTGATACTGCAAGAGAAGATGTATTTAATTTAAGATATATAGCAGAAGCTTTATCAAAAACAAATGAAAAAGGAGCAAAATAATTGCTTCTTTTTTTTACTTTACATACATTTACTTGACAAATATAAAAAAATGTGTATAATATACGGCAACCAAATGAAAGAGGGGGAATAATTATGAATAATAAAAGAAAAGCTATGTTAGCTGCATTATTACTTTCAGTTACAACTATGTCAGGATGTAATTTAACAAGTTGTAATAAAACAAATGGGGAAGATTTAAGAAAAATCGAAAAACAAGCTGAAGAAGATAGTGAATATACTGAAGCTGGAAAAAAATTATATGATGAAGTAAAATCAAATACAGTATTTAGAAATGTTAAATGGGATAAATATACTGCATTAAAGGTAGTAGAACTTTTAAATGAACATTATCCAACTGCTTCAACATATATGAATAGTGAAAATGCTAAAAATGCTACTGACCAAACATTAAAAGTTATAGAGGATATTATAAGAACTAATTTAGATCCAAATACAAAACCAGAACAAATGATTAATTTATCTGATTATGTAGAAAGAGATAGAGATAAAGCATTCCTTAATAACTCAATGATACTTACTAAAGATGCTGTAGAAGAAATTATGGCTGGTAAGTTTATAGATGAAACAAATTGGTCAAGTAATGAGAAAGTTAGAAAAGCTACAGATGCATTATTAAATTATGAATTTGATACAACAAATGATTCAGACTTCTTAGAAATGTCAGCTGGTGTAAGATTTGCTATACAAACAATGTATAACGAAGCAAATAAATATGTACCAGAAGAAAGTTATATAACAAGAAGTCAATCTGAAGAAGATGTAAGGGAATATGATTTATATCTTATATACTTTACAAATGATTTAGAAAAGAAAGTATATTTACCAAGAAGAACAAAAGATAATAAAATAGAATTTGTTTATACTTACCCAGATTGTAAGGAAGAAAGATATACAAAAGAAGAAATGTATGCATTAGCAGGTTTATCATCATTCGAAGAACAAAAAAAACTTGGTATAGAACCAAAATTATGGATATGGCAAATGGGAATCCAAGTAGAAATAGAAAATAGAATAGATGATGCTAAAACAGAAATCTATAATGCTAAAGATGCATATGTATTAAGAAAATAATAAATTTAAAGTACTAGTTATCTAGTACTTTTTATTTTTTTTAATTCATGATAATATATTACTAGAACACATATTTATACATTTGTATAAAATATGATGGAGGGTTTATGAAAAGGATTAAAATAAAAGGTGGAAAAGAATTAAAAGGAACAATTAGAGTGAGTGGCGCAAAAAATAGTGCAGTAGCATTAATACCCGCCTCTATTTTATGTGATGAAGAAGTAGAAATTAATAATGTACCAAATATAAGTGATATAGATGCTTTGACAGAAATATTAGATTTTTTAAATGCAAAAATAAATCGTAATGAGGGAAGAATTATTATAGATGCTAGTCATATTGATAATAAAGAAATACCTGAAGAAATATCTAAAAAACTAAGAGCATCATATTATTTTATGTCTGCATTACTAGGTAAATATAAATATGTAGAAATGTATTTTCCAGGAGGATGTAATATTGGTAAAAGACCAATAGATCAAACACTAAAAGCTTTTAGAGCACTAGGAGCTACAGTAGAAGAACATGATAACAAATATAAGATATATGCTAAAGAATTAATTGGTTCAAAAATAGATTTAGATATGCCAAGTGTAGGAGCTACAATAAATGCTATATTCGCTTCTGTTAAAGCAAAAGGCATAACTACAATAAACAATGCAGCTAAAGAACCGGAAATAGTAAATGTAGCAGAATTCTTAAATAAACAAGGTGCTAAAATAAAAGGAGCAGGTACTAGTACAATAACAGTAACTGGAGTAGAAAAAATGCATAAAGCTACTATTGATGTAATACCTGATAGAATAGAAGCAGGTACTTATGTTATATTAGGAACTCTTTTAGGTGAAAACTTAAAAATAGATAATTTAATACCAGAGCATATACATGCATTATTAGAAAAACTAAAAGAAGCTAATGCAAATATAGAAATATATGATAATCATATTATTACAAATAAGAGTAATAAATTAAAAGCAATAAATGTAACTACAAAGGGATACCCTGGATTTGCAACTGATTTGCAACAACCATTAACAGCACTTTTAACACAATGTGATGGAGTTTCAAATTTAACAGAATTAATATATGAAAATAGATTTAATAATGTAGAATATCTAAATAAAATGGGTTCAAATATAGAAATAGATAATAGAACTATTCATGTAAAAGGAAAAACTAAATTACATGGTGAAGTAGTAAAAGCAACAGATTTAAGAGCAGGAGCATGTATGGTTATAGCAGGATTAATTGCAGATGGTGAAACTATAATAGAAGATATAGAACATGTATTAAGAGGATATGAAAATATAATAGAAAAACTTTCAAATGTAGGTGCTAAAATAGAATACGAAGAAATATAATATATTGTTATATTTCTTTTTTTAGGAGGCACTATGAAAAAGATAATTGTTTTAATAATTATATTACTAACATTATTTATTAGTATAAATGCAAGAGATAATAAAATAGATTATGTATCTTTAGGTGATGGTATAAGTTTAGGTATAAATGAAAATAATTATATTTCTATTGGATATAGTGACTATATAAAAGAGTATTTAGAATCAATTAATAAATTAAAAACATATATAAAAGATTTTTCGGATAAAGATGCTAGAATAACAGATATAATAAACAAAATAAATAATAATGAAGAAAAGAATAATATAACAATACAAAATGTTATTTCAAAAGCAGATTTAATTACAATTTCTATAGGATTAAATGAAATACTATATAAATATGAGAATAATACATATTTATATGATTATATAGATAGTTATATAAATGATATGGAAAAGCTAATAAATTTAATAAAAAGGTATAATAATAAAACTATATTTATACTTGGTTATTATAATCCTACTAATTATATAGATTTAGATAAATATATAATATATTCAAATAATAAATTAATATCTTTATGTTCTAAAGAAAAAGTAAACTATGTAAACTTATATGATATATTTAATAATAATAAAAAACTAATATATAACATAAATAATTACTATCCAAATCAAGAAGGATATAAATTAATTGCTAATGAAATAATAAAAAAATTAAAATAATAGTTGATAAATATGAAAATTGTTGTTATAATATGTAAGACTTTGAAATTACTATAACTAAATATTAGTTATGGCGGAAGGAGAGAGAATATGAGTAAGTATCAATCTAATTATGTTGATAGTGTAGCTACTTGTGCTTGTGGAGCATCATTTACTACAAAATCTACAAAAGAAAAAATACATGTTGAACAATGTTCAGAATGTCATCCTTTCTATACAGGACAACATCAAAAAAATACTGCTAGAAGAGGTAAGGTTGAACAATTTAATAAAAAATATGGATTTAAAAATTAATATAGGTATTACCTATATTTTTTTGTGATATAATTAAAGTATAAAACATATAGTTTATTAGATACTATATAGAAAGAGGTAGAAATGAAAATAGGAATTGCAAATGATCATGGTGGATATGTATTAAAAAAAGAACTAGTAAATAAATTAGAAGAAAAAGGATATACTGTAATAGATTATGGTTCAATAAGTGAAGAAAGGGTGGATTATCCTAAGTATGCATTTAAATTGTGTCATGCTGTCATATCTAATAAAATAGATTTAGGTGTAGCAATATGTAAAACAGGAATAGGAATGTCAATCGCATGTAATAAAGTAAAAGGAATAAGATGTGCAAAAATAGATAATAAGATTGATGCGGAGTTTTCTAAAAGACACAATAATGCAAATGTACTTGCTGTATCAGCACATAAAAGTGTAGATGAAATAGTTGAATTTATTGAAATATTTACTTCAAATACTTTTGAAAAAGGAAGACATGAAGATAGATTAAATATGATTATGGAGTACGAAAATGAACATTAAATTTTATTTATATTTCCTAATCGTACCACTTACAATATGGACACTAATGTCTCTAAATTTAGAAAAGTATTTTAAAAAGAATAGTGTAAACCAAATAAGAACATTTTATGTATTACTTACATTTGCACTATCATATTTAATTGTGAACTTTTTATATGATTTCTATTTAGTATCAAAATTTTAATACAAAGAGGGATAATATGAAGAAGATGCTGTTTTTAACAATTATACTTATTGCAGTACCTTCTTTTTTCATGCTTAATTATAAACAAGAGATAGACATAGTGAAAGAAGAAAAAAGTAATAAAACAAAAGAGAATATTACTATTAGAGTATTACAAACTAATAAAAATAAGATTATAGAATTAGATTTAGAAGATTATGTAAAAGGAGTTATAGCAGGTGAAATGCCTATATCATTTGAGATGGAGGCATTAAAAGCACAAGCAGTTGCAGCAAGAACATATGCAGTAAGAAGAATTAATAAAAATAAAAAGTATGATGTAGTTGATACAGTTATGAATCAAGTATATTTAGATGATAATACTTTAAAAAAAAGATGGAAAGATAATTATGATATATATATGAACAAAATAAATACAATAATAAAAGAAACTGAGGGAGAATATGTTGATTATAATGGAACATATGCAGATACTTTATTCTTTTCTACAAGTGTAGGTAATACTGAAAATTCAGAAGAAATATTTGGTAATAAAATATCCTATTTACAAAGTGTATCTTCAGAATGGGATAAAGAAGTATCTCCTGTATATGAAGAAAAAAATATTTTTACAAGAGAAGTTTTTTGTAATAAATTAGGATTAAAAGATTGTTCAAAAATTTATATAAGTATAATAAATCAAACAAGTACAGGAAGAATAAAAACTATAGAAATAAATAATAAAAAATTTACTGGAACTGAAGTTGCATATTATTTAGGTATTAGATCAAACTATTTTTCAATATATATAGAGAATAATAATGTAGTAGTAAGTACAAGAGGTTTTGGTCATGGAGTAGGTATGAGTCAATATGGTGCTGAAGGGATGGCTATTAATGGATATTTATATAAAGAAATATTAGAACATTATTATCAAGGAACAACAATAAAAAATTTATATGTATAAAAACAATTAAAAGTGTTAATAATCTTACTAGAGGTGAGATTATGCAAAGAAGATTAAAATTAAAACCATTTGCAATAGCAATTATTTATTTAGTAGTTACAATTACTTTTATATCTAGTTTAATGCTTTTAGGAAGGCAATTATTAAAAGTGAAAACACCAATTACTTATATAACTACATCTACAATAACAGAAGATGTAAAACCTGTTATGAATGAGACAAAAACAATTATAAGACCCTATATAGATGAAGATGTAACAATACTACAAAACTATTATGATTTAAAATCTTCAAAAGAAATACAAGAAAAATCATTAATAAAATATCAAAATACATATTTACAAAATTCAGGAATTGATTATGGTAAGAAAGATGTTTTTGAAGTACTTTCAATTTATACTGGTAAAGTGTTAGATGTGTTAGAAGATGATATATTAGGTAAAATAGTTCAAATTGAACATTCTAATAACTTAATCGCATCCTATCAGTGTTTAAGTGATATTTATGTAAAAAAAGATGATACAATATCAATTGGTCAAAAAATAGGTAATTCTGGAAGTTGTAATATATCTAAAGATATAGGAAATCATTTACATTTAGAAATATATAAAGATGGTCAAGTAATAAATCCTGAAACTATATATAATAAAGCAATTGAAGAATTATAATGTTTAACAAAGATATAGGTATAGATTTAGGAACAGCTAATATATTGATAAATGTAAAAGGGGAAGGAATAGTATTAAATGAACCATCAGTAGTTGCGATAGATGAAGATACAAAACAAGTCCTTGCAATTGGTTTAGAAGCACATGATATGCTTGGGAGAACACCAGGTAAAGTAAAAGTAATAAAGCCAATGAAAGATGGAGTTATTGCAGATTTTGAAATTACAGAGATAATGCTTAACTATTTTATAAAAAAGGTAAAAGCTAAAACATTATTATGCAAACCTAGAATTCTTATTTGCTGTCCTACTAATATAACTGCTGTAGAAAAAAATGCTATAAAAGAAGCAGCAGAAAGAACCGGTGCTAAGAAAGTAATAATTGAAGAAGAACCAAAAGTAGCAGCAATAGGAGTAGGATTAGACATATCAAAACCAAATGGATCAATGATAGTAGATATAGGTGGTGGAACTACAGATATAGCAGTACTTTCATTAGGGGATATAGTAATTTCTACATCACTCAAAACAGCAGGGAATACATTTGATGAAGAAATAATAAAATATATAAAAAGTAACTACAATTTATTAATTGGTGAAGTAACAGCAGAAGAAATAAAAAAACAAATAGGGACAGTATATAATGGTACAAAAAAAGATAAAATGGAAGTAAAAGGAAGAAATTTAGCAAATGGTCTTCCAAGAACAGTATATATATCTAGTGATGAAATAGAGGTAGCATTAAAAGATAGTATTAATAAAATAATAAATGCTATAAAAGAAGTATTAGAATCTACTCCACCAGAATTATCAGCTGATATAATAAACAAAGGAATAGTATTAACTGGTGGTGGATCTATGTTAGATGGATTAGATATTCTTTTATATGAAGAGTTAGATGTTCCAATAAGAATTGCATCTAGTCCACTAACTTGTGTTGCCGATGGTACAGGTATAATGCTAGAAAATATTGAGAAAATTGGTAATTAGTACAAAATATAAAAAATAATCAAAAAAAGTAATTTTTTTTGATTTTTTTTCATAAAATTAGTTGAAAAACCAAATAGTTTGTGCTATTATCATTGGTATGTGGACCCTTAGCTCAGTTGGTTAGAGCATCCGGCTCATAACCGGGCGGTCATAGGTTCGAGTCCTATAGGGTCCACCATTTTTATATATGCGGGTATGGCGGAATTGGT
>JAEEGL015259973.1_pt1 | contig 16691 bp, 13 predicted proteins | sample 9134231 | NCBI WGS metagenome assembly JAEEGL01 (sample SAMN16246548, study PRJNA631951) | gut metagenome | biome: gut microbiome; feature: rumen; material: fiber-attached | host: Bos | place: Iran: Karaj | collected 2018-10 | reverse complement strand
GTCCGCGAAGTGCAGGCCGAAATCCGCGCACAGCGCCGAGAACACGAGCCCGTTTTCGCGCACGAATTTCAGGATGGCTTTGCGGTCGTCTTTCGTAAGGTTTTCGGGCGCCAGTTCGCCGCGGGTAACGAAGGGCTGCAGGCCCTTTACCCCAAGATCGCGCGCAAGGATCACCGCTTCTTTGAACGGCACCTGAAACGAATCGGGGATCACGCCTATTTTCATCATAACGGTTTTCTCCTTTCAGATCAGAAGGTGGAACTCATATCGCCTTCAACGTGTTCGTTGACCACTTTTTTATGCGTGGAGCCGTTGATCTTCTCCTGCAGTTTGCGGAGGAACAGATCTTCGTCGATGGGCAGCGAAACCGTTTCGCCGAGCCAGGAGGAGAGGAAAGCGGCGTTTGAGATCATCAGGCCGTTGATGCCTTCTCTGCCTTCCGCCACTAGCGGTTCGCCGCGCAGGATGTGCGCCGCGAAGGCGTTCAGCACGCCCACGTGCTGCTCGTTTTTGCCGTCGGTTTCCACTTCTTTCCATTCGCCCTTCAGCCGTGCGAAGCCCTCGGAGGAATCGTTGATGAATTCCTGCGTGGAGCCCTCGAGTTCGTAGATCCACAGTTTCTGTTCGGTTGAATAGGGGTTGATGAAATCGCAGAGGAGTTTCGCGCGGTCCAGCGTGATCTCAAGGCGGTTCGAGCCGGGGCAGTCGCCGGTGGTGGTGATAAAGGTGCCGGTGGCGCCGTTGGCGTATTCGGCGTAGATGGTAACGTCGTCTTCCACTTCGATATCGTGCCATTTGCCCTCGTGGCAGAAGGCGCGCACCTTAACGGGCATGCCGCACAGCCACTGCCAGAGGTCGAGTTGGTGGGGGCACTGGTTGAGCATCACGCCGCCGCCTTCGCCGGCCCAGGTTGCGCGCCAGGAGCCGGAGTTGTAGTATTGCTGGGTGCGGAACCAATCGGTGATGATCCAGCTCACGCGCTTCATCTGCCCGTATTTGCCCGAATCGATGATCTCTTTCATCTTGCGGTAAAGGCAGTTGGTGCGCTGGTTGAACATGATGGCGTAGGTCTTATCGCTGGTTTCGGTGTATTCGATGAGTTCGCGCACGGCCTTGGTGTATACCCCGGCGGGCTTCTCGCTCATCACGTGCAGGCCGGCCCGCATGGCTTCTTCGGCCATCGGCGGGTGGAAGTAGTGGGGCGTGGCGATCAGAGCGGCGTCGCAGAGGCCGGAGCGGAACATCTCCGTTGCCGTGTTGAAGCATTTTACGCCCGGAATCTTCTCACGCGCGTAGGCGAACTTGCTCTCGTCGATATCCGCCACGGCGGTGATCTCGATCTCGGGCAGCCTGCCCTCGGCGCAGGAGTTTATGTGGCTGCGGCCCATATTGCCCACGCCCACGATGCCAAGTCTCAGTTTGTTGCTCATAATGGTTTCTCCTTATATTACGAATTATTTTTTTTCGCTTTCAGTTCGTCGAGGTATTCTTTTCCGATACTGCGGCTGCGGTCGTAGGAGCGCAGCGTTTCGTATACGCTCTCGGGGATCTCGGGGTCCCCGCGCGAGAGGCTCGGCTGGAGCATGTCCCCGGCGGCCTCGGGATCGGTGCAGGCGGTGTCGTTCCGCCATTTTTCGCGTTCGGCCGGGTCGCGCAGGTCAGGGATCTCCATGGGCGCGCCGCCCGCGAGCGCGGAGCGGTAGGCAAACAGCCCGGGCAAAAACATGTCGAGCGCCTCGTATACGCCGATTACGTCGCAGTTTTTGTTGCCGTTCAGTTTTTCGATCACGTTGTGCATCACGTAGTAATCGGAGCCGCCGTGCCCGCTGTTTTCGGCGATGGCCGAGAGCCCGTCGTCCACGCGCTGCTCGCGCGCGGCAAAGGTGTTGTCGCCCTCGTTTTCGTCGAGGTTCACGTAAAGTTTGCCCATGCCGCCGGCCTCGGCGTCTTCGCGGGCACTCTCCATGCGGCCTTTGGAGCCGTATACGGAATACCATATGGAATTGCGCGCCGGGCCCACGCCGTGCAGGCTCTTGAGCACCGCGCCGTTTTCAAGAGTTACCATTTCCACGCCGAAGGGGCCCGCCTTGGCGCCCATGCGGTACATGCGTGCGTTGAAGGGGCCCTCGAAGCCCGAAACGCGCACGGGGCGCAGCCCCGAGATGTGGATGAGCGGCCCGAGCGAATGGGTGCAGTAGTAAAAGGCGCTCATCGTGTTGCGCCAGTGCGCGGGATCGCAGCGGGTAAGGCCGTGCCAGCCGGGCTCGCAGTTGTGCATGTATTCGCCCTCGCCGTATTCGAATTCGCCGAGTTTGCCCTCGCGCACGAGCGCGCGCATCTTTTTTGAAGCGGGCATGTAGCAGTAATTTTCGGCGTAGGCGTAGAGCATGCCGGTCTCTTCAACGGCCTCGATGAGTTCCACGGCCTCTTTCATGTTCTGCACCGGCAGCACTTCGCTGAGCACGTTTTTCCCGGCGCGCATGGCGCGGATCGCGTAGGGCGCGTGGCGGTTCGCGTAGTTGGCGAGCACCACGAGGTCCATATCGTGCCGCAGAAATTCGTCGAAGGAGGTATAGAGCGCCACCGTATCGCCGAAATCGTTCTTTATGCGGTCGAGCATGTCGGTATACTGGTCGCACACCGCCACCAGTTCTGCCGTGCCCGCGGCGCGGCAGTAGTTCATCATCGTGCGGCCGCGCCCGGCGCCGAACACGCCCACGCGGATCTTTTTCTGCGGGATGCCGCTGCGGTACACCGTTTTGTAGGGCGTGGCGTCGTTATACACCATCTGTACGCTGTCGATCCCGTAATCCTCGAGCACGGCGCGCCAGCGGAGTTCCATGCCCACGTCGTATTCCACGGGCAGGAAACCCGCCGTAAGGTAGCCCTTCACGGCGCCCTTGCGCCATTCGTCTGTGGTGAGGAAGGCGTAGGTCACCTTTTTTTCGCGCAGGTGTTTGAGCGCGGCGGCCATCATATATTTCGAAAGGCCCCGCCCGCGGTAATCGGTGCGGATGCCCACCATGTGCACGTCGCCCAGGTTTTCGGCGTTCACGAAGGCCGTGATCGTGCCGATATGTTCGCCGTTGTGGTCCAGAAAGAAAACGTCGCTGTAAAGGTCGATCGCGCTGATATCGGTGATGTCGCGGTCGAACGTTTCCGCGCCGGCGTCGTCCGCCACGAGCCCGTTGCGGCAGCACGCGCACCAGGCGAGTTTATCGGCTTCGGTTTTGTAGTTTGAAATGGAATATCCCTCCGGAAGCGGCGGGTCGTGGATGGGCGTATCGGGGAACCAGTACATTTTCAGCTGCGCCATGGAAAGTGCTCCTTTTTCTTTGCGTCCGCGGCTTTTTCCTGCCCGTGCGGGGTGCGGGATTTCAGCATTCTTTCAGAAAAAACCGTATACTTTAAAGTAGATAAAACTACAGTTTTTATTTTAATGCTTATTTGCGGATTGTCAATATCAATCGGGAAAAAAGCGCAAAAAAGCCCTGCGCCGCCGGGCCCTTCCCGCGGCCGGCGGAACGCCGAAAAATATTTGCAGGCCGCCCTGCGGTATTTATTGACAACCTGCGTTTGTTATAGTATAATTTAATCAGGTTACTGTGCCTGAAATATCCATCATATATCGGAGGTATCATACATGAAAAAAGTTCTCAGCATCGTTCTCGCAGCCCTGATGCTGCTCTCCCTTGCCGTGCCCGCGTTCGCGGAAGACGGCACCTATAACGTCCGGTTCCAGGCGCCTTCCGGCAGTCTCATCGCCAACCACGACGGCAAAGATCTCGGCCCGGCCTACCGTTTTATCGAATCGCAGGACGGTTATCCGGTTTTCGAGGAAGATGAGAACGGCATTTATTATCTCGCTACCGACGGCCGCTACTACACCCGCGATCAGTTGGTTGAGAGCACCATCGCGCCGGACGCCAAAACCTACAGCCCCGTATTTTTCGAAACGAATACCGACGTTCCGATCTCCGCGGGCTCCAACCTCTCCTTCGTGGTTGAAACCAACGAGGCCTACAACCCCGCTTCCGTGCGGGTTTATATCAACGGCGTCCTCGCCACGAAAAACGACGTGGGCGAATACGTTGTATATGCCGACAGAGATTTTACGGTCCGTGTGGATGAGAACGCTCTCGAGCGCAGCCATTTCAACGTGGTGCTCACTTCCGGCACGGGCTACAGCATCAAAACGGTGCAGGGCGAGAACTATCACGTGGCATACTACGGCGATTCCTTCCGTTTCCGCATCAAACTGGCCTCCGGCTATTCCGACGCCGATATGAAGGTCACGCTCGTGCGCGGCAAAAACCCGCTTTCCGAGTTCCTGGGCGACGACGTTGATCTCCTTGCGAAGGTGGACGGTAGTTCCGAAACCCTCGTGTCCGACGGCGTCGACAGCGACGGCTGCCGCACCTATACGATCCCCAACATCACCAGCGACTGCAAGATCTCCGTATCCGGCGTGCGCGAGAACAAGAAAGCCGATATCCTCACCTATTTCAAGCGCATCATCAAGATGATCCTCGACGTGTTCCACATCGATACGAGTTTCCTCGGCCTGAGCGACGTGATCAACCTCAGTTACTACACCGTAAACATTGACGACAGCGGCCTTGCCGGCACCGATTTCGATTACGTGCTGGTCACCGGCACCGAAGACGCCTTCAAGATGAACCAGTTCAACGTGATGGGCGGCGCGAGCGTTACGATCGAACTCGTGACCTACAACCCCGACCTGTGCAACCGCCTGAAGGTCACCTGGGAGCCCGGCAACCCGAACGGCACCTACGGCAACGTGTGGACCGCCTCGCTCAACAGAGCCAACAACAAGGTGTACTACAGCACCACCTTCATGATCGATAACATCAAAGAAAACACCAACGTGCGCCTGACGATTCAATAATCCGTCAACCGCTGCGGGCGGCGCGCAGATCTCCGAAATAACGAACGCCCGGGAAGGGCTTCCGAAAGGAATCTTTCCCGGGCGCTTTCTTTTTCTTTTTTTATAGCAAACCGTTGTATTTTTTGTTGAAGTGTGATAAAATAAAAAATCGGTAAAAAAAAGAAATTGCGTTTTTTTGAGGAGAAAACCATGGAACAGCTTTCAAAAAACGAGTTTGCATACGCCAGGCTCTTCACGCCCGACGGCGAATACGTAACCGACGGCAGCCGCGACGATCTCGTGATGGGGCCCGAAACGGCCCGCCGCTTTGCGGAAAACGACGAAGACGTGGCGGTAACGGTCTGCTGCATCACCTACAACCAGCAGGATTACATCGCGCAGGCGCTGGAATCGTTCGTTTCGCAGAAAACGAATTTCAGGTTCAAGGTGTTCGTGGGGGAAGACTGCGGCCCCGACGGTACCGCCGATATCGTGCGCGAATACGCGAAAAAATACCCCGATATCATCGTGCCGTTCATCCGCGAGCAGAACATGGGCGCGCAAACAAACCTCGTGGACCTCTGCCTGCACGCGAAGAGCCCCTACATCGCGTTCTGTGAGGGCGACGACTACTGGATCGACGACCGCAAACTGCAGAAGCAGTTTGATTATATGCAGGCGCATCAAAACGTGCGCATGTGCTACACCCGCACCAAGATCGAAGCGCCGCTCGACTGGCACCTGAACGACTGGTACCGCCACGATGAAAACGGCGATATGATCATCCCCGAGTGTACGCCCGGGTTCCGTAAAAAGCCCTACTATACGGTCACCGATTTTCTGGTGATCTTCCCGAACCACACGTCCTCGGCGTTTTACCGGTGGGATTACGACCTTGAGATCCCCGCGTGGTATTTTAAGGGCATGATCGGCGATACGCCCATGACCATCATGCAGATGGGCCTCGGCCGCGCCGTCTACCTGCCGGACGTCACTTCGGTATACCGCCGCAGCGACGTGGGCGTGTTCATGAACAGCAGCGACAACGAGCATTTCATCAACACCCGCCTCGATTACGTCCGCCTGCTCACCGGGCTGCGCGAATACTACGCCGTGCATTTCGGCGGCTACGCCGATAAACTCTACCGGTGGCGCATCACAAAAGAGATCACCAATTACCTCAACACCGCCGAAAAAACGCAGGACGATTCGCTCGTGCGGCGCCTTGCGGACGAATACCCCTCGGAGATGTTCGATGCGATCCATACGTATATCGGCAGCTACAACATCTATTCCAAACTCCAGCGCAAACTGAGCGACAAGAGCATTTACCACCTGTATAATTCCCGCATGGCGCCCTATTTCGCCATGCCGGGGCTCAAACTTTATTCCATGATGTCGGAGCCCCTGGCCTTTGCGCTGAAATGCCGCAGAAAGGCCAAAGAGGCGGGCGGTTCGCTGCGCGGCTACTGGAAAAACGCGAAGGTCCCGAAAGAAGACGACCTCTGGGTGTTTACCGGCTTCCGCCACAACTCCTATATGGACAACACCAAGTATTTTTACGAATACGTGGTGGACCATCATCCCGAGATCCGCGCCGTATGGCTCACCACCAACAAGGCCATCCTGCGCGAGATCAAGGGCGCCGGCAGGCCCGCGGCGCTTCTCACGAGCGCGGAGGGCGCCGATCTCATGGCGCGCGCCGGCATCGCGGTCACCGACCATTTCGCGGTCACCGATTTCAGCGCCGAATACGGCTTCAACGACGAAACCAAAGTGGTGCAGCTCTGGCACGGCGTGGGCTTCAAATCGATGGGCGACGCCTCCGGTGTAAAAAACACCGACGTGCGCGGCGTGCAATACAGCGACGATATCCTGCCGCTCGCGGGCGACGGGGCGCTGAAGCGCGGCCGCAAGCGCGTGAAATACCGTTTTGCCGCCCCGTTCAGAGAGAAATTTGAAAAATATTACCTCTTCGTATGTCCCGGGCAGGAGCGCCTCGATATGATCGCGGACGTGTGGCACATCCCGCACGAAAACTGCCTGATGGCGGGGCACCCGCGCAACCTGCCGCTGTATGAAACCGAGCGGCAGATCTCTCCCGCAAAGGTGATGTACGCCCCCACCTACCGCTTCAACTACGCGCACGAAAAAGGGATGATCGACGAAGTTCTTTCCTGTCTGCCCGCGATCCAGGAACTCATGGAACGGGCGGACGCGGAATTCTACATCCGCATGCATCCCCACACGTGGCGCAATTATTCCTCCCGCCTGAAACGCGCGCTCCGCGATTACGACCGCGTTTTCCTGCACGACGCAAAGGACGTATACACCGATCTCGGCACGTTCTCGGTGGTGATCTCCGATTATTCGAGCATCGCGCTCGATTTCGCCATGATCGACCGCCCCGTGATCTTCCACTGCCCCGATTACGAGTGGTTCTGCGAAAACGAGGCGGGCTTCAACCTCGATTTTCCGTCCGTGATCCCCGGCCCCATGACAGACGGCTGGGCCGAAACGCTGCGGCAGACCGCGCGCTATCTGGAGGATCCCTCTCTCGATGCGGCGCTGCGCAAAGAGAAATGCCGGTATTTCTTTACCGAAGAAGTAAACGGGCCCGATAATTCCGAGCGCATCGTGGCCGAACTCAAAAAGCGGCTCGGCCTCGCATAAGGAGGGCGCGCATGGAGCAGGTGAATATCCTCGTGTTTCCCTGCGGTTCCGAGATCGGTCTCGAACTGCACCGCGCGCTGAAGGACGTGCGCTTTATCACGCTTTTCGGCGCTTCGAGCACAGACGACCACGGCAAGTGGGTATACCGGAATTATATCGGCGGCGTCCCCTACGTTACCGCCCCCGATTTTGCCGAAAAGTTCAATGCCGTGCTGGACGAATACGGTATTGATTTCGTATTTCCGGCGATGGACAGCGTGATCTACGAACTCAGCCGCGTGCGCGATTCGCTGCACGCCCGGCTCCTTACCTGCCCCGCGGACGCCGCCGAACTCTGCCGCAGCAAGGCCCGCACCTACCGCCGCCTTGCGGGAACGGACTTTCTGCCGAAGATCTACGAAACGCCCGAAAGCGTGGACGTTTTTCCCGTGATCCTCAAACCCGCCGAAGGGCAGGGCTCGCAGGGCGTGATGAAGGCGGAGAGCAGGGAAGCCCTTGCCTACGAACTTTCGCGCCGCGATACCGAGCAGGTGATCTGCGAATATCTGCCCGGCGAAGAATACACCGTGGATTGCTTCACGGACCGGCACGGCGAAGTGCGCTTTGTTTCGTGCCGCAGCCGCAGCCGCGTAAAAAGCGGCATCAGCGTGAATTCCGCCCTTATGCCGCCCGATGCGCGCGTGCGTGAGATCGCGGATGAGATCAACCGCCGCATCCCGATGCGCGGCGTATGGTTCTTTCAGCTCAAACGGAACGCCGCCGGCGACTACCGTTTGCTTGAGTGCGCCACGCGCGTGGCCGGCACCATGTGCCTCGAGCGCGCCGCAGGCGTGAATCTCGCGCTGCTCACGGTGTTCGACGCGCTCGGTTACGATCTCGCGATCGAACCCACGGCGCCGTGCGCCGAAGTGGACCGCGCACTGCACAACGTGTTCCGGGTGGATCTCGATTACAACGAGGTGATCGTGGATTACGACGATACCCTGATCGTGCACGATCGCCTGAATTTCACGGTGCTGCGCTTTATTTACCAGTGTGTGGAGCGGAAGATCCCCGTAACGCTGCTCACGCGCCACGAGACCGACGTGCGCGAGGATATGCAGGCCTTCCGTGTGTTCCCGGGCCTGTTTGACCGCATCGTGTGCATCCCGCGCAGCGAGCGCAAGACCGACCATGTTTCCCCCTCGCCGAAAACGCTGTTTATCGACGATTCTTTTGCCGAACGCGACGCCATGCGCCGCGCTTTCGACGTTACGGCGCTCGGCGTGGATGCGGTTGAAGCGCTGATTGACGAAAGGCAGTGACCGTTATGGTGCAGAAACTCAAAAAATATCAGTTCCTCTTTTCGGAACTCGTGAAGCGCGATTTCAAAAAGAAATACAAGCGCACGGTGCTCGGCATGCTCTGGAGTATCCTTTCGCCGCTCATTAACGTGTTGGTGCTCTGGCTCATCTTCTCAACGGTGTTCCGCCGCAACCAGCCCCATTTCATCATCTATATTTTCAGCGGCACGCTCGTGATGTCGTTCTACACCGAATGCACCAACGGCTGTATGCGTGCGCTCACTGCGAACGCCTCGATCTTTACGAAGATCAACGTGCCGAAAACCCTGTTTCTGTTTTCAAAATCGGTGCAGTCCTTCATTAATTTCGGCCTCACGCTGATTCTGTATTTTGTTTTCTGTATCGGCCAGAAACTCACCTTCGGGCTCCACGTGCTCACGCTCGTATATCCGATCGTCATGCTGTTGATATTCAGCCTCGGGGTGGGTATGATCCTCTCGGCGCTGTTCGTGTTTTTCCGCGATATCGAGTATCTGTACGGCATCTTCCTGATGCTGCTCAACTATATCTCCGCCATATTTTATCCCGTTTCGATCGTGCCCGAACAGTATCAGAAACTGTTCTACATCAATCCCATCTACGTGTTCATCAAATTCTTCCGCATGGTGATGATCGACGGCGCCGTGCCGGGGCTCAAGATCTTTGCGCTGATCGCCTTCGATACGCTCTTTTTCCTCGGGATCGGCTGCCTCATGTATAAAAAATACAACCACGAGTTTCTTTATTACGTGTGAGAAAGGATGCGCGTATGCCTGTTATCGAATGTAAAAACGTGTCCATCCGCTATAAAACAGGCGATCTGCAGCAGATCGGCCTGAAAGAATATCTTATCAAAAAAATCACGCGCTCCTACAAGGTGCAGGAATTCTGGGCGGACCGCGACGTTACCTTTTCGCTTGAAAAGGGCGATATGCTCGGCGTGGTGGGCACCAACGGCGCGGGCAAATCCACGCTGCTCAAAGCCATCACGGGCATCATGGTGCCCACGAAAGGGACCGTGCGCGTCGAGGGCAACGTGGCGGCGCTGCTGGAACTCGCCTCGGGGTTCGATCCGGAACTCACCGTGCGCGAAAATACCTACCTGCGCGGCGCGCTGCTCGGCTACACCAAAGAATTCATGGACCGCAAATACGGCGAGATCATCGCGTTCGCCGAACTGGAGGATTTCCAGGACTATATGTTCAAGCAGCTTTCCTCCGGCATGAAGAGCAGGCTCGCGTTTTCCATCGCCTGCCTTGTGGAGCCCGATATCCTCATTTTGGACGAAGTGCTCAGCGTGGGCGACGAAGCGTTCAAAGACAAGAGCGCCCGCCGCATCAAGGGCATCCTGCGCAACGGCGTAACGGGCATCCTCGTTTCGCATTCGGTGCAGCAGGTGCGCGATCTGTGCAACAAATGCCTGTGGCTCGATCACGGCCGCCAGATCGCTTTCGGCCCCGCAAACGTGATCTGCAGCGCCTACAGCGCGTTTCTCTTTACCCCCAAAGAGGAGCGCCGCCTGCCGCAGAGCGAAGAGGAGATCGCCGATACCGCCCGCCGCTTTACTCTCGCGTGGCACGTGGGCGTGGTGGAACGCGCCCATCCGGAGGACCTTCCCTACGCCGTGGACCCCAACGAATCCGAAACCGCGCGCATCCAGCGGCTCATGCGCATCGTGGACGCGATGTCCGACGAAGAGCGGCAGAAGATCGACGACGAGATCAACGGCGTGAAGCGCGCGCCCGCCGCCCCCGAAGCGGCGGAGGACGTTCCCGGAACGGCAGCGGACGCCACCGGAACGAACGAAGCGTAAAAAATCATCCCTGAGAAAGGAATCAATCATATGAAAGGCATCATTCTCGCCGGCGGCTCCGGCACCCGTTTATACCCCCTCACAAGAGTGACCTCAAAACAGCTTCTGCCCATATACGATAAGCCCATGATCTTTTACCCGCTCTCCACCCTCATGCTGGCGGGCATCCGCGATATCCTCGTGATCTCCACGCCCGAGGATACGCCCCGTTTCCGGCAGCTGCTGGGCGACGGCGCGCAGTTCGGCGTGCGGCTTTCCTATGCGGTGCAGCCCTCGCCGGACGGCCTTGCGCAGGCGTTTCTGATCGGCGAGGAATTTATCGCGGGCGAATCCTGCGCGATGGTGCTGGGCGACAACATCTTTTACGGCGGCTATTTCTCCCGCAACCTGGCCGAGGCCGTGGGCAACGCCGAGCAGGGCACGGCCACCATTTTCGGCTACCCGGTGCCCGATCCGCACCGCTTCGGCATCGTGGAATTCGACCGGGATCTCAACGTGCTCTCGCTCGAAGAAAAGCCCGCGAACCCCAAATCGAACTACTGCGTCACCGGCCTCTATTTCTACGACAACCGCGTTGTGGAAATGGCGAAGGCCGTGAAGCCCTCCGCCCGCGGCGAACTTGAGATCACGGACCTCAACAAACTGTATCTCGAAGCGGACAGCCTCAAGGTGCAGGTGCTGGGCCGCGGTTTCGCGTGGATGGATACCGGCACGATGGACAGCCTCATGGAGGCCTCGCTCTTTGTGCAGACCATCCAGAACCGGCAGGGCCTCGTGATCTCCGCGCCCGAGGAGATCGCCTTCCGCAAACACTGGATCACCCAGGAAGATCTTCTGCACACGGCCGCGCTCTACGGCAAATCGCCCTACGGCGAGCATCTGAACCGCGTGGCGACCGGCCGGATCATATAATTCAGGAGGAAAAACGGCATGACCTTACTCGTTACCGGCGGCGCCGGATTCATCGGCTCCAATTTCATCTTTTACCAGCTTGAAAAACATCCCGAAGACCGCGTGGTGTGCATCGACAGCCTCACCTACGCCGGCAACATCCACACCCTGAAGCCCATTCTGAACGATCCGCGCTTCCGCTTCGTGCACGCGGATATCTGCGACCGCGCCGCGGTGTTCGCCCTGTTTGAGGAAGAGCGCCCCGATATCGTCGTAAACTTTGCCGCGGAGAGCCACGTGGACCGCTCCATCGAGGATCCGGGCGTATTTCTGCAAACCAATATCATGGGCACGGCCGTGCTGATGGACGCCGCCCGCAAATACGGCGTGCGGCGCTATCATCAGGTGAGCACGGACGAGGTCTACGGCGATCTGCCGCTGGACCGCCCCGATCTCTTCTTCACCGAGAGCACGCCCCTGCACACCTCCTCGCCCTATTCCTCCTCCAAGGCGGGCGCCGACCTGCTCGTGGGCGCCTACGGCCGCACCTTCGGCCTCCCCGTAACGATCAGCCGCTGCTCCAACAACTACGGCCCCTATCAGTTCCCCGAAAAACTGATCCCGCTGATGATCGCGAAAGCGATGCACGACGAACCCCTGCCCGTATACGGCGAGGGCCTCAACGTGCGCGACTGGCTCTACGTGGAAGACCACTGCAAGGCCATCGACCTCATCATCCGCAACGGCCGCGTGGGCGAAGTATATAACGTGGGCGGCCACAACGAAAAGAAAAACATCGATATCGTGCGCCTGATCTGCGCCGCGCTCGGCAAGCCCGAGAGCCTCATCACCCACGTGGAAGACCGCAAGGGGCACGATATGCGCTACGCGATCGATCCCACCAAGATCCACACCGAACTCGGCTGGCTGCCCGAAACGAAGTTTGAAGACGGTATTCAGAAAACCATCCGCTGGTATCTCGATAACACCGCCTGGTGGGAGAATATCCTGAGCGGCGCCTACCGCACCCTATGAGCGGCGGTCAGGCCCCGCTTGTGAGCGTGGTGTGCCTGTGCTACAACCACGCCTCCACCGTGGCGCGCGCGCTTGAGGGGATTCTCGCGCAGGAAACCGATTTTCCCTTCGAGGTCATCGTGCACGACGACGCGTCTTCCGACGGCACCGCCGACGTGATCCGCGCGTTTGCGTCGGCGCACCCCGATACCGTCGTGCCGGTGCTGCAAACGGAAAACCAGTATCACCGCTGCAACCTCGCCCAAACCTTTATCGCCCCGCTGCTGCGCGGGCGGTACGTGGCGATCTGCGAGGGCGACGATTACTGGACGGACCCGAAAAAACTTTCGCTGCAGGTGGAAGCCATGCGGGCCGATCCGGAGATTACCATGTGTTTCCACGCGGTAACCGAACTTTCCGACGCCGGCGAGCGCACGTTCCGCCCGCTGAAGGCCGAAGGGGAGGCGCCCGCGGGCCTCATCGTGAAGCGCGGCGGCATGTTCTGCCCCTCGGTATCGCTTTTGGTACGCCGCGATATCGCCGACGAATGGCCCGGGTTCCGCACGGCGGCGGACGTATACGATTACCCGCTGCAGGTGCTTTGCGCCCTGCGCGGGCGCGTGTGGTATATCGACCGCGTCATGGGCGTATACCGCTTCCGTTACGGCGATTCCTGGACCGCGCAGCGGGCCGCGCAAACCGATTACGCGCATATTGACAACGAGACCGCGTGGCTCGGCATGTTCGGCGAATACGCCGAAGGGCGCTTCGACCGTGAGATCGCTTTCCATCTGGCGCATCTGTGGCTCACCGAACTGCGCAAGGGCCCCACGAAGGAAAAGCGCCGGAAGGTCCGCTTTTACGCGCGCAGGCTCGGTGGGAAGGACCGCCTTCTTTTTGCCGGCCTCACGGCGTTTTTCACCGTTTTCGGCCCCCTTGCGGAGCGGCTGTTCCTGCGTGTGAAAAACCGGGTCCAGAAATAACCCCGGCCCGGCTTCGAACCGATCATTTACCGTCAAAGGACTGATTTATAAATGGAGAATAAAATACTGGTAACGCGCTCGTCGATGCCTCCCTTCGAGGAATACTGCGCCGAGATCCGCGAGATCTGGGATTCCCGCTGGCTCACGAATTCCGGCGTAAAGCATCAGGCGCTCGAGGCGGCGCTGCGCGAATATTTCGGCGTATCGAACGTGGCGCTCTGCGTCAACGGGCATCTGGCGCTCGAATGCATCCTTGAAACCCTCGGCGTCGAAGGCGAGGCGATCACCACGCCCTTCACCTTCGTTTCCACCACGAACGCGCTCGTGCGCGCCGGCGTGAAGCCCGTGTTCTGCGATATCAAGCCCGATGATTTCACGATGGACCCCGAGAAGATCGAGCCGCTCATCACCGAGCGCACGCGCGCCATCGTGCCCGTGCACGTATACGGCAATTTGTGCGACGACGAAAAGATCGGCCGCATCGCCGAAAAATACGGCCTTAAAGTGATCTACGACGCCGCCCATGCCTTCGGCGTTACGAAAAACGGCGTGAGTTCCGCCTGCCTCGGCGACGCCGCCATGTTCAGTTTCCACGCCACCAAGGTGTTCCACACCGTCGAGGGCGGCGCGGCCGTGTTCAGGGACCCCGAAAACTACGAGCGCCTGAACCGCCGCAAAAATTTCGGCATCAACGGCGAAACGCTCGAAACCTTCGGCGGCAACGCCAAAATGAACGAATTCGCCGCCGCCATGGGGCTGTGCAACCTGCGCCGGATCGACGCTTCTATCGCCTCGCGCAAAGAGGCGGCGCTCAGGTACCGCGCGCGGCTTTCCGGCGTGCCGGGCGTGCATATCTCCCCCGAGCAGCCCGGCGTAAAGAGCAACTACGCCTATTTCCCCGTGGTGTTCACGCCCGAGGTCTTCGGCGCCTCGCGGGATGACGTCCTTGCCGCGCTGGCGGCCGAGGGGATCGCCGGACGGAAATATTTTTACCCGCTCACAAGCAGCGTGCAGGCCTTCGGCGGCGCGCATCCGGAAACCGAAACGCCCGTTGCGGCGTTTACGTCGCAAAACGTGCTGTGCCTGCCGCTCTACGAGGGGCTCGGCGCCGAAACGGCGGACCGGATCTGCAACGTCGTGCTCTCGCTGAAGAAATAAGGAGGACCGTATGAATATCGCACTTATCATCGCAGGCGGCGTGGGCGCCAGAATGCATCAGGATATCCCGAAGCAGTTTCTCACCGTCAACGAGCGCCCCGTGATCATCTATACGCTCGAAGCCTTCCAGCAGCACCCCGAGATCGATTCCATCGCCGTGGTGTGCATCGAGGGTTGGGAGCAGGTGCTGCGCGCCTATGCGAACCAGTTCAACATCACAAAACTCCGTTACGTTGTGCCCGGCGGCAAAAACGGGCAGGATTCCATTCGCAACGGCGTATACGAACTCGAAAAACACTTTGCGCCCGAAGATCTCGTGCTCATCCACGACGCGATCCGGCCCATGGTGTCCGCCGAGATCATTTCCGACTGCATCCGGGTGGCAAACCAATACGGCAACGCCATCACCGTGATCCCCTGCGCCGAGGCCATGCTCGAAACGGACGACAGTTTCACCGCCACGGGCGTCTACCCGCGCGACAGGCTCAAACGCACCCAGACGCCGCAGGCCTTCCGCATCGGCGATATCTGCGATCTGCACCGCCGTGCGCTCGCGGCCGGCATCACGAATTCCGTGGCCTCGTGCACGCTCAAAATGGAGATGGGCGAGCCGGTGTATTTCTCCGCCGGCAGCGAAAAAAACATTAAACTCACCACCGTTGAGGATATCGAGATATTCAAGGCGCTGCTCATCGCCAAAAAATCCGATTGGCTCAAATAACCACAGTTCCACGGGAGGGGACCGCTCTTGCTGTATCAAAGTTCTTTATGGCTTTCCGATCTGGACGAAACGATCGCCGCGCACCGCGACACCCTTGAGGCGTTCCGGGGCAGCCGCGTGCTGATCACCGGGGCCGCGGGGCTCGTTTGCTCCGCCGCGGCCGATCTGCTGCTGCGCTTCAACGATACCTGCGGCGGGGGCGTAACGCTTCTGGCGGCGGGACGCTGGCCCGAGGAGATGGAGGCGCGCTTCGGCGAATGGACGAAACGCCCCGATTTCGTTTTCGTGCGGTACGACGCCGCGAAAACCGATAACGCCCTGCCCCCGGAGGGCTGCGATTACCTGATCCACGGCGCGAGCAACGCCTTCCCGGGCATGATCGTGAAAGAGCCGGTGGAAACGATGCTCAGCAATTTTCTCGGTATGAAATATCTGCTGGATTACGCGCGCGAAACGGGCGTAAAACGGATTTTGTATATCAGTTCCAGCGAGATCTACGGCCGCAAGGAAAACGACGCGCCCTACCGCGAGGGCGAATACGGCTATATCGACCTGCTCAACCCCCGCAATTCCTATTCGGTGGGCAAGCGCGCCGCCGAAACGCTCTGCGCCTCCTATGCGGACGAATACGGCGTGGGCGCGGTGATCGTGCGCCCCGGGCATATCTACGGCCCCACGGCGTCGCCGCAGGATAACCGCGTGGCTTCCGCGTGGAGTTACGCCGCGGCGAAGGGCGAGCCCATCGTGATGAAGAGCGACGGCGCGCAGCTGCGCAGTTACTGCCACTGCCTCGATTGCGCCTCCGCCATGCTCACCGTGCTTTCGCGCGGCGAGCCCTCCACGGCCTATAATATCTCAAACCCCGAATCCATCGTCACCATCCGCGAGATGGCGGCGCTGCTTGCCGAGGCCGGCGGCGTGCCGTTTGAATACGCCGAGGCCACCGAAGCCGAGAAAAAGGGCTTCAACCCCATGAGCAATTCCTCGCTCGATTCCGCCGGGCTGCAGCGCATCGGCTGGCGCGGCCTTTTCGGCGCCGCGCGCGGCTTCCGGCACACCGTAAAGGTGCTCAGGGAGGCGTATCCCGAGATCTGCGGATAATCGGCAGCACAGGGAAGCACCGCTGCACTTCGTTTGAACGGTGGTTCCCGTTTTTAATACGGTAAAAAACTTTTCCCGGAGGTAGATTATGAAAAAAGTGAAAAAACTGCTGAGCATCGTTCTCAGC
>JAEEGL013616177.1_pt1 | contig 16691 bp, 17 predicted proteins | sample 9134231 | NCBI WGS metagenome assembly JAEEGL01 (sample SAMN16246548, study PRJNA631951) | gut metagenome | biome: gut microbiome; feature: rumen; material: fiber-attached | host: Bos | place: Iran: Karaj | collected 2018-10 | reverse complement strand
TCTTATATGCTTCTCCTGTCCATTCATGAGGGAAATATGTAGGTACGAAACTTTCATATTCATGAATAGTCTTAAATGATGACATAATCATCCAATAGAATGGGAAAATACATGTTAAAGAACCAATAGTAAGTAGAATGTAAATAATAGTCTTAGAAATAATTCTAATAACTTTATCACGTTCTTCTTGCTTTTGTACTTTACTCTTTTGTGTCTTTTCTACTCCTTGAGGTTCTTGTGAAACTTCTTGTTTTTCAATAGTTTGTTCCATTTTTTTACCTCCTAGTAGTGTACTCTCTTCTTACTCATATGTAAGTTAATAAGAGTAAATAATAAAATAATAGCGAATAATACTAACGCAGCAGCACTAGCAACACCTACACGTGATACACCGATTTGGTCATAAATGAAACCTACTACAGTGTTAATGTATGATTTTGATACCTTGTCTTTACCGAAAATACCAACTAATGCAGTATAAGCTTTAAATCCACCAATGAAACCAGTAACAATTAAGTAAGATAACATTGGTGAGATTAGAGGTACTGTAACTTTCCAAAGTGTAGTCCACTTTGTAGCACCGTCAATCTTTGCAGCGTCATAATATTGTTTATTAACGTTTTGTAGTGCACCAAATAAAATTAAGATTTTAAATGGTAAACCAGCCCAAATTTCATAAATTAATACAACCCAACGAGCAGGCCAAATGCTTGAGTCAGTAACAGCATGCCACCAAGCAGCCCAGTCATTAGCATAGCTTTCTGGTTCCACAACATAAATATTTAACCAGTCAACCTTAGTACCAAATAAATTGTTAATTAAACCATATGATTGAACATTTGGTTCAGTTCCAATAACAGAGAACATTGCCGCAAATACAGCACCTACTGCGATTGAGTTAGTTAAATATGGTAAGAAGAATAAAGTTTGGAAAGCTTCTCTTAAAGGTTTAATAGCATTTAAACCTACTGCAATAAATAATGCCAGTAATGTAGAAATAGGTACTGAGATAAATGCGAATAGTAATGTATTTACTAAGCAATATCTGAACTTACCATATGTTAATACATATTTAAAGTTTTCTAAACCGTAGCCTTCAAATGTGTTAGTTGTACCATCAAGTGCTTGTTGGAATGCACCAATGAAACTACGAACTAATGGATAGAATGTGAAAACTGCCATTAGTAATAGAACTGGTAAAATATATAACCATCCTTTACCTTGGTTTTCAAGTCTTCTCCAAAAACGTATTCTCTTTTGTTCAGGAGTTTCTTCCATGAAGTTTTCTTGAGTTTGCTCCATTATGCCACCTCAACTTCTGTGTTTGCTTTAGAACCTTCAACTTTCACTTCTCTAAGTCTAACTTCAGTTTCACGGTTGAATAAGAATACCTTATTAGCCTTTAAGCTGAACTTAACAGTCTTTGTAGCAGGAACAGCTACATCTGCATCAATAATTGAGCGAACGCTTGGCTTAGTTGATGCTGGGTGTTCTGATACGATAGACTTGTCACGACCCATTACGTCAATGTGATCCATTAATAGAGTTAAAGGACCCTTTTCATCAACGATGAATCCTTCAGGTCTAATACCTACATAAACTTCTTGGTCATCAAGAGTAGTATCTTGAATTGCTTCATCACCAATGTAAACCTTATGATTCTTAATTTCTCCTAAGAAAATATTGATTGGAGGTGTACCTAAGAAGTTAGCTACGAATAAGTTAGCAGGATCATCATAAATGTTTTGTGGAACACCAGCTTGTTGTAATACACCAAGCTTCATTACTAACATAGAGTCGCAAATAGACATTGCTTCTTCTTGGTCATGTGTAACGAATACAGTTGTGATACCTGTTTCCTTTTGAATACGTCTGATTTCTTCACGAGTTTGAAGACGTAATCTAGCGTCTAGGTTTGAAAGTGGTTCATCTAGTAATAATACTGATGGGAACTTAACAAGTGCACGTGCAATAGCAACACGTTGTTGTTGACCACCTGATAGTTCACTTGGCTTACGTAATAATAAGTCTTCAATTTGAACCATCTTAGCTGCCTCTGCAGCTCTTGTTCTTGCTTCTTCCTTCTTAACACGCATATTTAGTAGAGGGAACATAATGTTTTGCTCTACTGTCATATGAGGGTATAAAGCATAGTTCTGGAATACTAAACCAATACCACGTTTTTCCGGTGCAAGGTCAGTTACATCGTCTTCACCAAATAATATTTTACCGCTAGTTGGTGTATCTAGACCTGATAACATAAATAATGTTGTTGATTTACCACAACCAGAAGGTCCAAGTAAACCAATAAGCTTTCCTGATGGAATTACAACATTCAAGTCGTTAACAGCTACAACACGTCTGCCAGCTTTCTTGTTTTCAAATACTTTGGTTAAATGTTCAAGTGTAATTTTCATAAACATCCTCCATAATAAAAAAATGTATTTTTCCCCTTGTATATCTATTTTATCATAAGAAAAATTTTAATACAATAACGCTTACATTCTTTTTTAAGCAAAAAAATAATCTAGATTTTAACGATATTTTTTTAATTTTTTAGTTTTATTTGCAAAATTTTTAAAAAAAGAAGCATTTCCGAGAAAATGCTTCATAAAATTTATTTAAAAATTAGTATTCACATTGACCTGGTGTACGTGGGAATGGAATAACATCACGGATATTATCTACACCTGTTAAATACATAACAAGTCTTTCAAATCCCATACCAAATCCTGAGTGTACGCAACCACCATATCTACGAGTATCTAAATACCAATCAATCTTATCTTTGTTGATATTCATTTCCTTCATACGAGCTTCTAAAGCTTCCATATTTTCTTCACGTTGACTACCACCCATAAGTTCACCAGAACCTGGAACAAGTAAATCTACAGCTGCACAAGTAGCGTTATCTGGGTTAACCTTCATATACCATGCCTTAATATCCTTTGGCCAGTCTGTTACAAATACAGGACCATTGAAGTGACTAGTTAGCCATACTTCATGTTCATGTTGAATATCATCTTCATAAGAAGGTTGGAATTCCCATTTAACACCAGCATTTAATAATAAATCTACAACATCATGATGCTTAATACGAGTGAATTTAGAATTTACTAGGTTTTCAAGACGAGCCTTTAGACCCTTTTCTACAAATTGATCACAGAATGCAATTTCATCACTAGCATTATCTAATACATACTTAATGACATACTTAAGCATTTCTTCTTCGATATCCATTAAACCATTTAAATCGCAGAAAGCCATTTCTGGTTCAATCATCCAGAATTCATTTGCATGAGTCTTGTTGTTTGAATTTTCTGTTCTAAATGTAGGTCCAAATGTATAAATATCGCTAAATGCCATAGCAAATGTTTCACCTTGTAATTGACCTGAACCAGTGATATATGCTTTGTGTCCAAATAAATCATCAGAGAAATCAATTGAACCATCTTTGTTTAGAGGAGGATTTACAACATCAAGTGCAGTAATCTTAAACATTTGGTCACTACCTTCGCAGTCAGCTGATGTAATTAATGGAGTATGTACATATAAATATCCTCTGCTTTGGAAATATGAATGAATAGCCATAGCAGCAACAGATCTAACTCTAAATACAGCTTGGAATAAGTTAGTTCTTGGACGTAAGTGAGCAACAGAACGTAAGAATTCACGAGTGTGTCTCTTAGGTTGGATTGGATAATTTTCAGGGCTATCACCTAACATAGTTACTGAAGTAGCGTGTACTTCAAATGGTTGTTTCATTTCTGGAGTTAACACAACCTTACCGTTAACCATAACAGATGCACCAACACGAATCTTTGAAATATCTTCAAAGTTAGATAATGCCTCATCATATACTACTTGAAGTGGAGTTAAGCATGTACCATCAGATACAGTTAAGAAACCAAACTTAGCTTGTGCACGGTTAGTTTTTACCCAAGCACAAATAGTAATTTCTTGATCAGCTAAAGATTCATATTGAGCAAATAATTCTCTTAATTTAGTTCTTTTCATAATATTATTGTCCTTCCTTAAAATAAAAAAAGACGCCCCTCATCTAAGGGCGTCTATAATACGCGGTACCACCTTAGTTCTAGATATAAATCTAGCACTCAAACCTTTAACGCAGGCATACGGATGGTTCTACTAATTTCTTCCATCTCCTCAAAGCTGTTCTCCTTAATAAGCTCTATCTGTTTACACCATCCACAGACTCTCTAAAAGATACTTTATTAATTCGGTCTTATCATCGATTTGTATATATTTTAGAATAATTACTTATTAAAGTCAACTATCACTATTTACTAATAGTAAATGTAACACCAACATCTTCATTTCTAGCATTTAGCTTATATCCAAAGAAGGAAAGTGTCTTTACAACAATTGACATACCAAGTCCAAATTTACCTTTAGAACCTTTTTCATACGCTTTAAATCCATCTTTGATAAATTTCTCATCAAGAGCTTCACCCTCATTATATATTTCGATTTTATCTTCTCTTAATGTAATCCTAATAAGAGATTTAGCGTAGCGTAATGAATTTTCTAATATATTTTCAATTACAATTCTATAATTATCAGCATAGCCTTGGAAATATATATCTTCTAAAGAATTTTCCCATTTAATAGTAGGATTTATAGCTTTAAAATTATTTTCTACTGATTCAATAAGTCTACGCATATTAACACTTTCAAATTCTTTATCATGTGTTAAATATTCAAGTTTATTATAAATAATTAATTGTTGAGTCTTATTATATAAAATCTCTGATTGCTTAATAATGACATCAGGTCCTTTATCAAGCATATGACCATCCTGCATAGCTTCAGCATAGCTTTTAATTACACCGATAGGAGTTTTAAAGTCATGGCTTATATTTTGTAACATTTCTTGCTTAGTCTTATCATTTTGTAAAATTTCAAGACGCATTGTTTCTATAGAATTAGCAAGTTCTGTAACCTCATCAGCACCCTTATCTACATAAGCTTCTTCATAATTAGTATCTTTTAATGAAGAAATATGACGTTGTAATCTTTTGATTCTATTAACTAAATAATGGCTCCATGTAATTAGTACAACTATAGCTAATCCCATAGTAATAGCGAATACTAAAATAATTTGAAGAGATAAATTTGTCGCTTTTGAATATGATGTTGCTTGATCTGTTATAAACACAACAAAGTAGCATATACCATCTATTTCTTCAGATACACCATAAGACATATAATATTCTTTATTATCAACCTTTTTTTCAGTTGTACCTTGAATACCTGGTGTGAATCTAACTTCTCTTAAAATAGCTTCATAAGGAACTTCTACATCAAATAAATCATATAAATTTGTAGATATATCTAAATTAATAAATTCTAAACGACGCTTTTCAGGATGTTCTTCATCATCTTCTGATATAGTTTTAAATTCGCCAGATATATATGCAGTACTCTTAGGTAGGTTATTCTTAATCTTATCACCGTTTTTCCAATCAATTTCAGTCAATTCAACATAAGAATAAAGTGTACTTTGAGTTAAATTCTTACTAGAAGCTTGAATACGATTAAATGAAAGTAATGTAAATATTAAAAGAGAGCTAATTACAATAATAGAGAATACTACAACTAATTGTCCAGTAATCTTTAATTTCTTCATAATAATCTATATCCATATCCGTAGATAGTTTCTACATTAAGTCTAGGCATTTTAGAACGTAATCTACGCATTAAATCATCTACTACTCTGTCACTACCAAAATATTCACTACCCCATACAGCATTTAAAATTTGATCACGTGAAAAAGCATGTGTCTTATTCTTAAGAAGGAATGTTAATAAATCATATTCCTTAGCTGTTAGGTTAATAGCTTCATTACCATCTTTAACAATACGCTTATCTAAATCGATAGTATATTCATTATATTCAATAGCGTTATTATTAGAATTATCTTGAGGATAAGCACGTAATAATAGCTTCTTAACTCGTAATACTAATTCACGAATACTAGATTTACCAATATAATCATCGCTTCCAAGTTCAAGACCCATTACTCTATCTAGATCCTCATCACGATTTGATACAAAAATCACAGGCATTGTAGGATGATTTTCTCTAATCTTTTTAATTAAATCATATCCTGATACATTTCCTGGTAACATGATATCTAATATCCACATTGCATAATCATCATTAACATGTGGCATTGCCTTTTCACCAGTATCAAAATGTTCAATACCATATCCTTCTTGTCCTAAATAATCTTTTACTAGATTTGCAAAGTCAATATTATCTTCTACATATCCAATTTTAATCATATAACCACTACCTTTTCTTTAATTTAATTATATACAATGTATTTTTATTTTACAAATACATTAAGGGAAAATTATGTGATAAATATAAAAGATTACTTTTATAAATTAATAATCATTTCATATTATAAAAAAAAAAGAAGGCCAAATGGCCTTCGAAAACTAAATTGGGAGAGTTAGTTTGTTATATGAATGAAATACTTTAGTTAAAAATTGGAAAATATTTCAACTGCCTATCTCTAGGCATTAATAGTATAACACAGTAAAGCTATTTTTGTGTCGGAAAAATTGACTTTTTTTATAGTTTTACTGTGAAATTCATGTGAAAGTAGTTACAATTTTTGGAATGTATCTTGTAACTTAATATCATTTAGATTTCTTTCTTTTCTGCCCTTCTTTAATTCACGCTTACCAGTGTGAATAGCACCAACAGGACATACAAGAGCACATAAGAAGCATCCTACACACTTATCAGTATTGCATCTAACACTTCTTGATGCCTTATCCCATTCCATAGCTTGATGAGCTCCGTCAAAGCATGAAATTACACATCTACCACAATGGATACACTTTTCTGCATCAATTTCAGGATATACCTTATAATCTCTATTTAGGTTTTCTGCAGGAATAATATTCTTAATTGCAAGACCTACTAAATCTTCTAGATGATCAACATGCTCCTTTTCCATATAACGAGAAAGACCATCACATAAGTCTTCAACAATTCTATAACCATATTGCATAATTGCAGTAGTTACTTGTAATGTCTTACAACCAAGTAAAATAAATTCAGCAGCATCTTCCCAAGTTTCAATACCACCAATACCTGATATTTCTACATTTGCAAGCTTTGGATTAGTCTTCATTTGTTCAATAAATCTTAATGCAATTGGCTTTACAGCCTTACCTGAATAACCAGAAATAGATGATTTACCATCAATAATAGGTAGACCAACCTTCTTATCTAGATCAATATTTGTAATTGATTTAATAGTATTAATAGCTGCAATACCATCAGCTCCACCTTCCATAGAAGCAATAGCAGGTATGCACATATCAGTGATATTTGGAGTCATCTTAGCCATAAATGGTAATTTAGTAGCAGAACGTACTGCTTGGCAATATTCCTTACATAATTCAGGATTACTACCTACATCACTACCCATAGCATGTGAAGTCATTTGTGGACATGAGAAGTTAAGTTCAATCATATCAGCACCTGCTTCAGTAACTAAGCGTGCAAGATCAATCCAATCTTGCTTATTGCTACCCATGATAGAAGCAATTAACACCTTATCAGGATAATTCTCTTTTAATCTTCTTAAATCCGCTAAATTTTCTTCAAGACTGTGCTCAGCTATTTGTTCCATGTTCTTAAAACCAACAAAAGGCTCAGCTTCCTTAGTTAAAGCGTCAAAACGAGGAGAAACCTCATCAATTACATAATGCTTAGGGCCAATAGTCTTAAATACTACACCACCCCAACCACAATCATAAGCTTTAGCACACATTTCATAGCAGTTACCTACTGGTGAGCTTGATAAGCAGAATGGATTAGGAAACTTTACTCCCATAAAAGTAATAGATAAATCTTTTTTCATTACTTATTACCTCCTACGTAATCGATAATAGCACGAGCGCATTCTTTACCTGTCTTAACAGAATAAACAACAGTCTTATCACCTGGAGCAATATCACCACAATAGAATACATTAGTACCCTTGATTTGATATGTAGAACTAGTTAAATCCTTATCAGTAATATTAAGACCACTAAAATCAGCCTTTTGACCAATCGCAAGCACAGTTAAGCTAGGCTTAATAACAACTTCAGAATTAATAACTCTATGCTTAAATACAATTTCACCATTGTCTTTAAAGCTAGAAGGCACATAACCGTCCATAATAGTCACACCGCATTTTTGTGTTTCTGAAAGTTCCTTTTGACTAGCTCTAAATTCACTGAATTCTTCATATATGCAGTCTGTTACATTCTTAACACCAAGGCGCTTTAATGTTGTGCAAACATCCATTGCAACATCTCCACCACCAATAACTACAGCGTCAGAAGGAACCTTGTAATTGCCACGTGATTCTTTAACATCACGTAAGAAATCTACTGCTAATACTGCATTCTTTGCATCTTCAATTAATTTACCTTTTGCAAAACCTACCGCAATAATTACTGCATCATATTCATTTTTTAAATTTTCAAGTAAAACATCTTTTCCAACATTAGTGTTAAATTTAAATTTAACTCCTAAATTCTCAATTTTTTTAATTTCGTTATTAACTACATCATTAGGTAAACGATATTCAGGAATACCATAAGTTAAATAACCGCCAGCTTTAGAGTATTTTTCAAATACAGTTACATCAAATCCTTTTAAAGCTAGGTTTCCTGCAGCAGTTAAACCTGCAGGACCACTACCTATTACTGCAACCTTTTTACCATTTGGCTTTTCCTTTTCAAGAATTTTCATTTTGCATGTTTCTTCATAATCAGTTAAAAAGCGTTGAATTTCTGCGATTTGAATTGGCTTATCAATACCGCTTCTAGAGCAAGCCTTCTCGCAATATTTTTCTGTAGGACATACACGAGCACAAATACCAGCTAATATATTATTTTCTCTAACTGTACTTGCTGCTCCTTCAATATTTTTGAATCTTACAGAACGAATAAACTTAGCAGGATCTGTTCCTGCTGGACATCCTTGTGAACAAGGAGCATCAAGGCATAATAAACATCTGCTAGCCTCTTCAAAGACATCACGAGGTGTAAAGCCTTTTTTCTCATCAAGATAATTAGACAATTTAAAATCCTCCTGTATAATTATTAATTTTTAAGTTTCTTTCTTTTTTCTTTTATATTAATGTGTGTTTTACAACTCTATTATAAATCAAAAATAATAAAATTAAACAAAAAAATCTCTGGCACAAACCAGAGATATATTTAAAAATTATCTATCGTACTTATCTTCGTACTCATCCATAGTATCGTTGTACTTTTGTTCATCGAAGTCTTCATCTAAGCTATCTTCATCGTCGATGTAATCTTCATCTTCAGAAGAATCAGAATAACTATCTTCAGAATTTAAATATTCATCATCGTTATCATCATCGTCATCGTCTTCATCATCATCGTTATCATCATCGTCATCGTCATCGATGTCGTTTTCATCATCATCTTCATCTTCATATCCTGAAACTTCTTCAGCTTCATCTTCAAGCTCTTCAGCAGAATATAATTTAGAACCATCCTTATCATATTCATCTAATGAATGACGAGTCTTTAAATCCCACTTACCATCAGCAAGGTAAACGAATTTAGAACTTGAGCAGATATCAATATATAATGCAGAACGAATTTCTACATCTTTAGGATCTAAACCCTTAAGTTCGATTGTTTTATCTAAAAGTTCATCGATAGCATAACCATCAACGCTCTCTTTTGTTAATCCATATGCAATTTCTAATAAAGATTTATTGCTGTAATTGTTTTCCATATTAATCCTCCAATAAAAGACCATAAGATATTTTACATTAAAGTTTACTTTTTTTCAAGGGCTATTTATTTAATCAATAGACCAACTTTAATTTTGCCTATCTTATCTCCTTGATAATAATAATCATACTCAATTGAAAGAGCATTATTTTTAACTGTAATAGCATGAGTTAACACATCAAATTCAAATGATAATGAATCACTAAAATAACTTGATTTAGTAGATTTTCCTATAATGAAATCCATCTTGCTGTTAACAGCACCATTTCTATACATTTGAACATGATTTTGGTCAATAATATGAAACTCTAAACTCGTATTTTCAATCGAATGATCCTTAAATCTATATCCTTTATCAAGTAACGTTAAATCTGTTTCATATGAAATTGATTTTTTTCCGTCTGTAAAACTATAAAAATGAACTTTCATTAGTATTTTATTCTTCCTTCTAAAGCCTTTAAAACTGTCATTTCATCTGCATATGAAAGGTCTCCACCTATAGGAAGACCATGTGCAAGACGAGTAACTAAACAATCACTATCTTCTAGAAGGGTTTTAATATATCTTGAAGTAGTTTCTCCTTGTAATGTTGCATTACATGCAAGAATAACTTCAGAAATATTTCCTTCTTTAACACGCTCTAAAAGTGGCGCTATTCTTATATCCTCTACACCAATACCATTTGTAAAATCAATAGCACCATTTAAAACGTGATATACACCCTTAAATTGACCTAAATTTTCCATTATAAATAAGTCTTTAACAGTTTCAACCACCATAATTTGAGAATGATTACGAGTTGAATCACTGCAAATATCACAAGTTGATTTTTCAGTTAAATTACCACAAATAGGGCATGTATGTAGATTCTTTTTTAAATTGATAAAATTCTGTCCAAACTGTTTAGCTTCATCTTCGCTCATATTTGAATAAGCATATAAAGCTAAACGTTCCGCAGTCTTTCTACCTATACCAGGAAGACGCATAAATGAAGATATTAAATCTTCAATAGGACGTGGGTAATTCATAAGACTAGAATAGTCCTCCTAGACCACCCATACCCATGTTTGCAAATCCACCCATGGCTTCTTGGCTAGCTTGTTCAATCTTCTTCATGCAATCAGCAATAGCAGCCTTAACAGCATCTTCGATCATTTCGATGTCATCCTTAGATTCAAAAGCGTCATGATCAATCTTAACTTCTTTAATTTCATGAGCACCAGTCATAGAAACAGTTACAATACCACCTGAAGTACCTGTAAATACAGTTTCTTCTAACTTCTTTTGTGCATCCATCATTTCCTTTTGCATCTTTCTAAGACGCATCATTGTTGCTTGATTCATAATTATTCCTCCTCAATCAAGTCCGAATCAAATAAATCATCTAATCCATCACTTGATTCGCTTACTTCCTTTGTCTTTACATATTTTAAAATTCTTATATCGTGATTGTCAAGTATTGGACTCTTATCTCCAGCCTTAAACTTGCTTAAGAAATCTTGTAAAATTTCATCACTATTCTTTTTATCGATAAAGAATACTTCTTTTAATCCTAATTCTTTAAAGAAATTCAAGATATTTGTATAATTTGGATCCTTCATCATTCTGTTACAAGTACCAACAGTTGAAAGTGTAAATATAGCAGTTTTCTTTGAAACAGCCATAGTTTTAATACCTTCAAGTAAATTATAATTTTCAACTAATTTAGGTAGCATATTGTTAACAGTAAGCTTTAATTCTTTATCACCATTGTTTAATACAACATTAACATCTGCTGTAGAAATACATTTAGAATAATCAAATTCAATATTTCTATCAATTTCATCAAATGGAGTAATATTACTAAACATTGGTTCGTTAATCATATTAGTTTGTTGAGTAATAGGTTGATTCTTTAAATTTTCAATTGTTCTTTCTAAAGAATCAATTCTTCTCATTAAAGAATCAATATCAACAACAGCACTCTTATCACTCATCTTGATAATACAAATTTCAAGAAAAGCTCTTTTTTGATTTGTATATTTAATATCATTTAAGCAGTCATTTAATAAGTTTAAATATTTATAAACTAAATTAGTAGATATTCTATTAGCAAAGCTAATATATTCATCTTGCTTATATATTTCTTTTGTAGAAGTAATTTTATTAATCTTAAATAATAAGACATTTCTTAGAAATGTCATAATATCTGAAATTACTTTAGATATTTCTTTACCTTCATCCAATATTTTATTTAATATATCTAAAGCCTTAGCTGATTCATTATTTTCAACTTCACGCAATAAATTTAAAATATTTAAATCAGAAACATTTCCTGAAACAGCAAGTACATCAGCTTCATCAATAATATCTTTTGTAGAATAAGAAATAGATTCATCAAGAAGAGATAATGCATCACGCATACCACCTTCAGAAAAAGATGCAACTAATTGAATAGCCTCATCTGTAATCTTAATCTTTTCTTCCTTACAAACAGTATTTAATCTTTCAATCATATCGTTTTCTCTAACTGCTTGGAAATCAAAGCGTTGGCAACGAGACAAGATTGTAGCTGGAATCTTATGTGGTTCAGTAGTAGCTAAAATAAAGATTACATGTGCTGGTGGTTCTTCAAGTGTTTTTAAAAGGGCATTGAACGCACCTTGAGATAGCATATGAACTTCATCAATAATATATACCTTATATTTACAAACTGATGGTAAATATTTAACATTGTCTCTAAGCTCACGTATTTCATCAACACCATTATTACTTGCAGCATCGATTTCAATTACATCAGGAATTGTCCCTTTTGTAATTCCTTTGCAAATTTCACATTCGTTACAAGGATCATCAGTTGGACCATGCTCACAGTTTAAGGCTTTAGCCATAATTTTAGCCATAGTTGTCTTACCAGTTCCACGTGGTCCTGCAAATAAATATGCATGTGCTACTTTATTAAGTTTTATAGCATTTTTTAATGTTTGAATGATAGGCTTTTGACCTGCAACTTCTTTAAAAGTTTGAGGTCTATAAGCACGATAAAGAGCCATATAAGACATAGTTAACACCTCGCTTAAATTATATCATAAATATGTAATATTTATAAGCATTTTATCATTAAATTAAAAAAATATTTTATACTTTAGGTAAAGGATTTTTTTATTATAAAGTATAATAATAATCAACGTTATTTTTTCTAACCTTATAGGCAACAACATGAGTATATTTACTAGCTAAAATATCAATAACAGTTGTCGCACCAAAATCAGGATTAATATTAATGTGAGCTTTTCTAAAACACTTAGCAACAAGGTCACTACAATAATGAGTATTTTTTGTGTTTAAAAGAAACGTAATATTATAAGGATCGCCAAGCATAGAAATAGCTTCATTAAATACACAATAAGCTTGTTCTTCAGTTAAATCCACGCGTAAAATGTAATAATTAGGGTATAAAAAAGAATTATCCCATTCCGCTTTTGGAGATAAAGAAACACATTTATAATCATCATTAAAGGTTGTATCAATTGTGTCACTTTCTAGCATTTTAAAGTATTGATCTTTATAATACATACCACATATTGCAACATGTCCTCCAATTGTTAAATCAATAAGATCCTTAAATGGAGGCACAGTATTAGAATTTAGTGTTACTAAAATATCACAAAATGAACCAGGATTTAAATGTTCCTTTCTTTTATAATAATCCTTATCCTCTTTATAATAATATTTAGCAAAATCATTAGATTTCCTTTCATCTAAAATTGCATCTTTAGTTATTTCTTTTGTTTTATTATCAACAATTATATTTTCCCTAACCGTAGTTACAAAAATAAATGAAATCAATAATAAGGTAATAATACCTAAAATTCTCTTCATATTTTTCATAGTACCATTATAAAACAAATTTAAATTTCTAACAATGTTTCACGTGAAACATTTTAGAATAAATAAATTTAGGTTTCACGTGAAACCATAAAAAAAGAAGACCAAATTTGGTCTTCATAATTTACATTACTTATCAAGTCTTGGTTTAACAACGACTGCTCTTTCTTCGCCTTCACCTTCAGACTCAGTATAAACATCACGCCAGTCGGCTAATTTTTCATGAATAATAAGTCTTTCATAGGCTGACATTGGTTTTAATTTTGCAGGTTGCTTAGTAGAAGCAACTTCTTTACCAATTTTTGTAGCAAGAATTTCAAGCTGTCTCTTTCTGTTTTCTTTATAGTTACCAATATCAAGAGTAACCATTAATTTTTCATTAGTATAAGCACCTAAAAGGTTCTTTAATAATGTTTGTAAAGCATCAACAGTTCTTCCTTTAACACCAATTAATAAAGGATTTTCTGATGAATCTATTGCATAATGGATTTCTTTTTCTTGATTTAAAGTACGAACTTCAATATTGTAGTCAACACCAAAATTTTGAAGAATACTTTCAAGATATTTTTTACCCTCTAAAGCTAAGCTTATATCAAGTAAAGCTTCATAGCTATTTTCTGAAATTTCATTAACGAAAATATGTTCGCTAGAAACATGAAATTTTTCTACAGCTAGATTTAAAGCTTCTTCACTTGAATTTGCTTCAATTTGAATTCTTTTTTGCATCTTGTCACCCGCTTATCTGTTTGTAATGATATTACTTTGTTCTTTTAACTTATAATATTTCTTTTCATTAATCTTACGGCCAATATAGCTTTGGAATAATTGGTAGATACCACCGATTAACCAATAAATAGATAAGGCAGTAGAAGTTAATGAGAAATACATAAACATAGCAATCATGACGAAATTCATAATATTCATCATCTTTGCTTGTTGTTCTTGTTCAGCAGTTTGAACTTGAACACGATTTTTTTGCCACTTTGGTTTTCTCTTTGCAAGTTGTTGGCTTAAGAATGTAACTCCAGCAAATAATACAGCAATTACAATACCAAAAATGATGTCTTTAGGTTCTGTAGCACGAGGTACATCAACTGAATTTGAAGCTAAAACAGAAGTATTGATTTCAAAGAAACCAAATAATTTTGTGTTAGCTAAAGCAAAAACACCAGGAGCTGTTGTTTGAACAACACCATTTGCTGAGTAAGTAACAGTAGAAGCTTGAATACGACGAACACATTCATACATTGCCATGAAAATTGGGAATTGAATTAACATAGGGAATACACATCCAAGAGGATTTACGTGGTATTTCTTATATAATTTCATCATTTCTTGGCTCATACGTTGACGGCTTTCAGGATCTGTACGATTAGCATACTTAGCTTGAATCTTTTGCATTTCTGGTTGCATAATTGACATATTAACTTGAAGACTATTAGTCTTTGAGTAAATAGGCCAAGCAATTGTTCTTACAATAAGAGTTGTGAAAACAATACCCCAGAAATATGAACCACCGCAAATACTACCAATACCATGCATTAAGAATGCAAATGGATATGATAATAATGAAACAGGCCATCCCCATAAGGCTTGCCAGAAACTAAAACGATTTTGTGAGTCTTTGAAATTAAACTCAGCTCCCCATGTTGTATAACTCTTTGAATACCAATCATTGGCATTAGTTCTACAACTTGTAAGAGAAGCAACAAAGATTAATACTAAAGAAATTAAAGCTATTTTACCTAAATTTCTTCTTAAAAAACGTTTCATTTGAACTCCTTTAATCAATTATATGTAATTTTTCTAACAAATATTTAATTTGTTGTACATAGCCATTGAAATCTAATTCGTTTACAGATGGCTTAGCAATAATGAAAACATCCATTTTCTTAGATGCTAGATTGAAAGTATCAATTGCAGCACGAATACGACGCTTTGTATGATTTCTTACAACAGCATTTCCGATCTTTTTTCCAACACTAGTCGCAAATCTAAAATGAGTGGTTTCGTTATTTATATATTTATAGCAGATGAAATATCTTGAGTAGGCTTTAGTACCTTTCTTAAGAACTGTTTCAATTTCATTGCTCTTTTTTATGCGATACTGTTTGTTCATGAATATCTCCTAATAAAATAAAAAGAACTACCAACAAGAAAAAATTTAAAACTTTTCATTTGATCTGGTAGTTCTAGTATTATCAAATAATAACTTATTTAGTTAATTGGTAACGGCCTTTAGCACGTCTAGCAGCGACAACCTTACGTCCGCTCTTAGTAGCCATTCTGGCACGGAAACCATGAGTTACTTTTCTTTTATGTTTGTTTGGTTGATATGTTCTCTTCATAATATAGCCTCACTTTCGTACGAAACCATGCAAAAACGATTATAATCAATCTTTAACTTTTTGTCAACTATTAATTAATATATTTTTTAAACTTTGTTTGCAGAATAAGCAATTATTTTTCTCTTATATATAATATAGGATGGAATTATCCTTATTTTATATACAAAAATAATAAAAAAAATATCTTAGAAAAAAGATAAAAAAGTCCTTTATTTTTAAGAACTTTTACTATAAAATAGTCAAAAATTAATAATAAATAATCAATGCTATTCATTAGTTTTTTAGTATAAAATAATTAAAATTTTGTGCTATTAAAATTAAAGTTTTTTAGATTAAAGTACTCATATGTGTTTATAAAATGTATTCATACTTTTTTGGTTCATTGTGGATAACTATATAAAAACAAGTGGAAAATTTAATATCAAATGTGGATAACTTATCCACAATTTTGTCCACATGTGGAAAAGTGGATTATGTTTTAATATGCTTTAGGTAAGGCATTTTCTTTTGTTTACACTCCACTTTTTGTAATAAAATATAGAAATATAGCCTAAAGTTTTCCACATTTTGTGTGGATAAGTTTATATATACCTCTTGTGGATATTATGTTACAATTAAGGTGCATTAAAAATCACTTAAAAAATTTACGATTTTTTGCTTAAAAAG
>JAEEGL010657239.1_pt1 | contig 16691 bp, 5 predicted proteins | sample 9134231 | NCBI WGS metagenome assembly JAEEGL01 (sample SAMN16246548, study PRJNA631951) | gut metagenome | biome: gut microbiome; feature: rumen; material: fiber-attached | host: Bos | place: Iran: Karaj | collected 2018-10 | reverse complement strand
TAATGCCCATCCATAAGCGTTTCAGCGGCATTTTCCGGTAAAAGGCCTGAATCAAAAGCAATGTAAATATGGCCCGGAATTGTAATAAAGGCTGTTTTAATGCCTATTGCTTCCAGAAGCGAACAATTCATAATTGAAAGGTCATCACAGTCGCCGCCATGATAAGAAAGAGTCTGATATGGAAATTGCAGAAAGTCTATCGTAAGCCCCTTGTTATTGTCAGAATAGGCAGAGCTAGGGTCAATTACATAATTAATTCCATATTCTTTAAGAGCGCAGAATAAGGCTCCGGCATATTGAATGTTTTTTGGTCTGTTTTCTTTTATATAAGGCTTTATGATTGATTTAACCTGACGGGCAAATTTCTGGGCACAGGAATCGCGGGGAGAAACAAAAGCGGCAGCCTGTCTGTCATCATCCCAGGTCATGGAGTTTCGGCTTAGAGTTGTAAAAGATAAAGATTGAGAATATTCTTTTTCCTTGTTCAAAAGCTTATATTCAACAGAAATAACTCCGCTTGTAACGGAATCAGAAAGTTCTTTTAAAATATTTTCATTTAAAAGGGCCGTAATGGAAAGCTCCTGTCTTGCCCCCTGTTTGATTTTATCAAAAGCTGCAATCTGAGTTTTTACCAGCATGTACTGGTCTATATAAAAATATACCCTTACATCGGTAATTGCGGCTTCTTCATTATTGACTAAGGTTATATTTCCAAAAGGACTATCTTTATAATGTGCATAAAAAACAGGAAAAAGAGGACTTAAATTTTCTTCTTCAAAAGAAACCTTTGTTACATTTCCAAGTCCCTTTGTAAAATTATAGCTTAGCCCGATTCCGGCCTGAACAGAATGACTGAATTGTCTTTTTAAAAGATTTAAGGATTTATAAGAAGCAAACAAGGAAAGATAAAACTCCGGCATAATATGAAAATCCAGATTTAAACGACCACCGAAATAATATCCTTTTTCGGAAGGAAGTTTATTTTCCTTATTTTCGATAATCTGCCAGATTCCCCCGATTGCTTCGGGATAAATATAAAAACGGTCACTTATTCTCATTGAATAACCGGCTGCTGCTCCATAATCTGTATACTTTTCTGAATTAATTCCGTTTTCAAACATATTTAGAAAAGAACCCTGGGCAGAAAAAAGCAGCTTATCGTTTGACCTTATTGTAAAAGGAGCAAAATCAAAGCTTAAATTACTGCCGACAGAAATATTACTTATCTGATTAAAAAAATAATTATATTCCGGCAAGATTCTTATCTGAAGTTCCGCAGAGTAAAGATTTTGAGCAGAAAAAAAGTAGCAGAGAAAAAAAGAAAAAGAAAAAACTGAGGCTTTAATTTTCTTCAAAAAACAATTTCTCATATTTTTCTACATACCAAGTTTGTTTTTAAGATTATCAAGTCCGGTAAGGGCTGTTTTATTTTCCGGGTCTGCTTTTAAGACTTCTTCATACATTTTCATGGCAGCCGTATAATTCTGTTCAATTGTATAAATATTTGCGATGTTATTCTTAGCGGCAAGAGAATCTACTTTCTGGAATTCCTCTTTTGCTTCGCTGTATCGTTTTGCCCGGACAAGAGCAACTCCAATTTTGTTGTGGTTTCCGCCGGATTTTAGATTTTCTATTATGGGATTAAGATCTGTAAAGATATAATTTTTTATTGCCTGTTCCAGTTCCTTAGTTATGTAAACATCATCGGGCTTTGGAAGATTTTGAGAAGCAACATTATATACAACAGGTTTGTAAACAGACCAGGCATCACTTAAAAGAATAAATTCATACTCTCCTTCCGGGTCATTAAGAATCCTTTTAAGCTTTTGTCCGCCTTCTTTTTTTGAATAAGAAAAGCCCCTTTCAAATTGAGACATGGCAAGAGGCAGATAAACAGTATCGGCTTCTTCGTCAAGAAGAACAGAATCTACATCATAAAAATGATTTGCAACAGAGGAAGGTGAAAGAGCAAGATCTACAAAAACAATAAAATCATCTTCTGTAGTCATATAGGCACAACTTATACCCTGAGATTCCAGACAAGACATTAAAAGAATTCCAAGATCATCATAATCACCACTAAGACATTCCATAGTCTGCAGAGGATAAAGGATGGAATCGCTTTCCTGACCATATTGATATGTAATAAAAGGAGTAAGAGTATCTTCTGAATAAGTAATGCCGGAACAGCAAAGGGCAATCTGCATGGCAGCTGTAAACTGAATGTTCCTGTTCATTCCGGTTGCAAGCAGATTTCTTGCAATTCCGGCAACTGACTTGGCAAAATTCTGAATTTCAGGAGTTTCTGAAGAAACAAAAGTTGCAAGAGCCGCTCTGTCTCCCCAATCAAAGGCATTACGATTTCTGACGACAAGGTTTACGCTCTGCTGAACCCTTCTTTTTTGTCCCAGCAGTTCATATTCTATTGTAACATTACCCGGAATTAACCCGTCTTCTGAAAAGGTCATAATGGCATCTGAAAAATCAATAAATAAAGGTATTTCTGCCTTTTTGTAACGATTGATTTTAGAAAGATTTCCACATTCAATTGCACTGGAAGTATATTTATCTGCATCAAAATAAATATGGACATTTCTTATTTCTGCTGATTCGTTGTTTTTTATTGTAAGAAGGCCACATTCATTTTCCCGGTAAATACGACTAAAGGAAGGATAAATGTCTCCATATTGTTCAAGAGAAACGGTAAGAGCTTTTGCCTTATTTTTGGAATTGCCGGTTGATTTATTAATTTTAATTCCAATTCCGCCAAAAAAACCATTATTAAAGTTTGAAAAATCCTTTTTAACATAAGACAGATAACCGCCGTCTAGAGTAAGAATAAAATCCGGGGTAAAACGAAAGCCTAAATCTGCAAAGCCCCTGTAATAAAGACCGTTTGGATTATATGTATTATAAACATTATTTGCTTCCCTTACATTTACAAAACCGGAATTTACTCCTATTCCGCCCCCAAGGCCAAGATAAATACGGCTTAAAGGAAATACATAAAGTCCAAGATCCAGACCACCGCCATATAATTGAATTGGTTTAGAAAAGCCATCGGGTTTTATTAAAGTATAATTTCCTTCAAAACCAAGAGTCAGAAAATTAAAAAGATTTAAATCTGCCTGAAGAAAGCCCGAAAAACCAATCGGCATTTGTTTGTCTAATTGAATATTGACAGCAGGGGCTGCCGTAAAGGTAAAATCAATGGAATTTAATGGAAATAGAAAAAGGACAAAAGCCAATACTATTGAACTAAAACGCTTCAAAATTCACTCCGAAAAGAATTCTTCTATTTAATGCAATGAATAATTATACTCTGAAAATACTGCTATTGTCAAACTGAAGAAAAACGGCTTGTTAAAAGAATATATTTTTATTCCCTTTTTCCATGATTCTTGGTGCGGAATAAATATCCGCCTTTTGTATTGCCGTTATCATCGTAATTATCAACTTCATCCAAAGACAACTCAAGAGTTTCTCCCGGATAGAGGATTGTATTCGCTTTAATAGCATTCCATGAACATTCTCCGACAAACCAGTGAGATGGTCCTCTTGGGCCACCTTCTGTTGCAGTAGCAGCATCGGCAGGAACATTTCCTACAAGGAAACCGCTGTAACAAGGAGAACTTATATTCCAGGTTACCCAGTACCAGTATGTATGCAAATCTTTCCATGTACCTTCTTCTGAAAATGCAGTTTCACCCTCTTGGGCTGTCAGTTCTTCATTATTAACATTTCCATAATTTTCATAAGTAGATTTTATGTATGAAGCATCACAAGCCATGAGTTTGAAGTTAGCAGGATCATCCCAGGATAAAGGGAAACCTGCTATTACATTTTCACCGGCAGGAGCATCTCCTCCCTGTACCCAGACAGGAAGATTACATAAAACATAAGAAACTTCATCATCAGTATAAGTTGCATAACCTGCACCTCTGTCATAATCCCTGCTATTCCATTTATTATCTTTCCAGACTTGAGTTGTTGAAAGATTAAATTTTAAAACAGAACGGCAGGCATATTCATAATTAGTTTGTGTATCATTATTCTTTGTTGCCCTTGCCACAATCGCAATCTTTAACCCACTGGCACCATTATAATTTGAGATAGTGGAACCAAGCGTCTGTTCTGTATTATATGTTGTAAATTCTGTAGTTGTTGGATAAGTAACATCATCTGTCCTTAACTTGGGATTTCCACTTGTAGCCGTATGAGTTTTACAATCCTTTATTGTAATCTGTGCAGGAGTTTTTTCTTCCTTTGCAAAGGTAATGGTTGCTCCAGGAGTCTGGCAGTTTATCTTCATTTTTGCTGTGGACGGCATTGTGACTGTAGCAGTTGTCACATCACCTGTACTTACGATGGTTTGATCATCCTTTTTTATTCTTATAAAAGGTAGTTCTACGCCACTTGCATCAATTCCTGTTATTGTTGATTCATCATTATTCTGGTTCTGTACTTCATCCTGTACAACACCTGCAGGAACAGTAAGTTTGTAAGTTGCTCCCTTAACAGGAATTGCATAAAGGCCTGTAAGACTTACAACAAGAGAAAAACCGTTTGCCTTGACATTACTTGAATACAAAGGAACTTTTACTTTATCTTTGTCTGCGCTTTTAAATTTGTTTACTAATGTTGTATCAGTATCGTCGGTTTCATAGTTAAGAATATATTTTGTACTTGTATCTGCCTTAAGATAATTACCATTTGTTACAGCTCCATTTAGACCCGCTGTATAATAGCTTTCTAATCCACTGATAGACGCAAAGTCATTATATTGGCTTTCAGTTAATACGGCAGGAGCTTTAAAGTCATCTGTCATTTCAAGGACAATTTCTTTAGTACTGCTTACCTTTGAAATTGTTCTGTCAAAGGTAATAGTTAAGGTTTTATTATCTGCTGATAAAGTGGCATTTGTATAAGCAGGATATCCAGTCAGAAGTTGTATATTCTTTGTTGTCGTAATATTTTTTGTTGAGTCAAAGCTTACAGGAACCGATTTTGTTACACCGTCATAAAGGACCGAAACGCTATCAAAAGACCAGCTCTTTACATTAAGATAGTCGCTATCATTATATGTAGTATCAATACTGTCGTCAGCAGCAACTGTATAAGTAAAATTAAATGTAGAAGCCGGGGTTGTCGGATTATCAATACTTATAGCAGTTAAATCTGTGTCTCCCCTCTTTACATTAAGACTTATAGCAGCATCAGACGGTAAGGCAACCTCTTTTCTAAAATTAATCTGGCCGGTAATTGTAGTACCTGTCTTATACTTGCCTGCAGGATTTGTTACTGTAGCTCCTGTAAAAAGTGCACCTTTGTCTATAATTATGTTTTCTGCTGTAGAAGGAGACTGGCAGGTATTTCCAGCTTTATCTGTCTGCTTTGCCTGAACTGTATAATTACCATTATTAGCAAGGGTAACAGCTCTGTGATAAGTCTGCCAGTTTGTACCACCGTCAATTGTGTACTCTATAGTAGCTCCTTTTTCACCACCAGTAATTGTAAAGCTTTCTCCTGTCTCTGAGGTACTTACTTCCTTTGTCCCCCAGCCTGGAATTACAGTTGGAGAAGAAGGCTTTGTATTATCAATTATTATTCCGCTAAAGCTTGTAGCAGCAAGATTCCAGCCCGAAATTGTATCAGTACCTATAATTGTATCTTCTATAATAAAATTTCCTGCGTCATCCTCTACGGTAACATTTTCATGACTTATGGAATTTATAACTGTGGATAAAGGAGGGGCTTCTTCACCGGATTCATCACCGGATTCATCACCGGAGCCAACCTTATAGGTTAGAATAACATCAGAACCACTTAATACGGCTGACATCGAAGGATTTGTAATATTTTTCAAAGCTATTTTGATATTACTTTCCCCGCTTATTTTAACACTTTCGCTAAAGCTCAATTTCAAAAGAATTTGGGCCCCTTCTTTATAGTATCCAGCCGGCGTAAGAGATTCAATTGAAGATACAAAAGGAGGAATTGTATCTATTCTTATATTGCGGCTGGTGCCTAATTTTTTTTCATTTTCTGTTGGTAAAAGTGGTGTAAAAGCCTGTCCGCCTGTAACCGTTGCATCTGTCCAGGTTCCGCCGTCTATTTCAAGGACATCAAGATTTGTAATATTATCTCCCGCCAAAACGGTATAGTTAAAAATGATTTGAGCCTTATCATTTGTAGAAGCATCAAATTGTGCGTAACAAGGTGAGCCCTCATTTTCCAGATTTAATTTTAACCTTGGAGAACCTTCTACATGAGTATTTTTTGTAAATTCCAGGAATACTTTTATTATATCTCCTGCATTGTAAACTCCGTCGCTGGTAATTGCCCCTACTCGTTCCAGTTCAAGCTCTGTGGTTTCTATAAAGACTGACTTTGTAATACTTGCAGTATTATTACCATAATCTGTAATACTGGCAGAAATTGGATTTGTTCTTCCAGGAATATTTGTTACCTTATATTCAAAATTATAAGAACCGTCTTCCATTTTTACTAAAGCTTGTTTTGTAAATACTGCATTGGCCCATTTAAAGTTAAGAGAGCCTATTTTATCAGCATCACAATTCCAGGCTTTTACCGAATTATCAGACCAGTTTCCTTTTAATATTACATAATCTTTATCAGCTACAACAGCAAGATTTGGAACATTATCATTATTCCAGCTTAATTCTTCTGTTTTAGCCTTATGGTCAGAGGAATATTGTCTTATTGAAGTTATATTCAATACAGGAGCTGTCGTATCTCCGGAAATTGAAATCTGTTCAACGGTTGGAGTTCCTCCATTATCACCATTGTCCAAAGCCCTGAAAACAAAATTTAAAGTATCTAAAGGCTTTTTATCTTCTTCCAGACCAATTTCCAGATCTGTAAAAAGATTTAAGGTTTTTGTAAAGCTATATATATTTTGTTTAGTTTCTTTATTGAATTCAGGCCCATCAAGCTTAATTGTAAAGATTTTGTTATCAAAGGAATCCTTTTTCTTATCTGCCGAATTCCAGAAATCTTCTTTTCCTTTCAAATAAAGATTTGCATTTGTCGGGTCATCATTCTTTTTTGGATTCATTAAAATAACTCTTAAGGATTTGACCTTGCCGTCATCGGAAACGCTTCCGGAAAAAGTAATATTACCCTGGGAATCTGCCAGAACATTATTATTGTATTGAATATTTATGGAAGGAGCATGGGTGTCAAGAGTTTTAAAATATCTTATAAGTGGCTGGCCTTCTTTTCCGTTTATATCCTTTATTTTTAAAGTAATTTTATAAATACCTTCGTCTACAGGAGACCTTACAGACCAGGCAGAGCTTTTTGCATTTTCTTCTGAAAGCTCAATCTTTACATTTTCAAGATTTTCGAATACAGAATAATCTCCTGCTTCTGATTTTTTTTCAAAAGAATATGACAGGCTTTCTATTCCGTCGTCATCATAGGCAATTCCGGAAATAAGGGCAGAAGGGAAAATCTGTACAGGATTAACATCATCTAAACCACCATCATTTGCAGTTACCCATGGAGTATCAGCCTGAGGCCACCATACAAAATAACCTATAACCTTGCGTTCCCAGGCGTCTGAGCTGCTTATACTTGTTGAAATGATACGGATAAGATGCTTTCCCGATTCAAGCTCTGAATTTACTGAATTAATCCATTCCTGAGGAATAATGGTTAAATCCCAGTTGCGTAAATCTTTTACATCTTCTCCATTACGAACTAAAGTTTTAGAATAATATTTTTTTGTATTTCCAAAAGGATAGGCAGCAGCAATTTTTTCTGTTGTAGGGTCTTTAATAATTGCTACATTTTCAGAAACTACACAGTCATCAGTGTTGCCATCATCAAGCTCTATACGAAGCTCTCTAAAGGAAGCAGCTCCTTCCTGTCTTCCGTAAAGGGTAATTGTTCCGTTTAAAAGATTTAAAAAAGTATTTCCGTTTATTGAATCATAAGAATTAAAATTAGTTTCTGCATTAATGTAAGAAGAAATAATATCCGGTTTATAAATGCTTACATTTGGAATTTTACTGTCTACTATAAGGGAGCAGTTTATTTTAGAATCCTTACTGGCATTACTAAGGGCATCTTCTACAAGAATTTCCAGAATATAATTGGAACCCATTCCCTGTTTGGCTTCGGCAGTATTTACATCTACATACCAGTTCCAGACCCCATTTGCAAAAACGCAGGAAGCTTTATCATCCGTCATTTCTGTCCAGTCTGATCCATAAGTTTTTTTCTTCCATTTTTTTCCGGGCTCAATTGTGTAATGAATATCTGCTTCTTCAAAATCTATAGAAAGCTTTGTTACAGCTTCATTGTCAGAAGCAGTTCCTGCAAGACGAAAGGTTTGAGCTACAGAATCATTATCTTTGTGAGAAGTAAGAGTTACCACAGGAGCGGTTAAATCTACGGCAGGCCCAAGTCCAATTTCACAGGCAGCAAAGGTCAGTATTACAAATAAACCAGATATAATAGTTTTGATATTTTTTACCATGTTTTTCATAACTTTTTCTCCCTTGCATTAACCCCAGTTTTTCATATTTACACAAATTGTAAACTCACCCGGATGCATATAACCCCAGTTTTTACACCAGTCATAATAACCAGAATGATGCCAGCTGTAACCGGAGAATGAAGATTCTACAAGAACCTCATAACTTACCCAGTAATAATCTTCACTACGATTTTCTGTAGAAGTATCATTTCTTCTTTCGTTATAACATCTTCTTAAATAACAGGAGCCCGGTCTGCTGTCTCTAAGAGGGAATGGGACAATTGTTGGTTCTCCACCCCAGCCTGTAGTTCCACGGATTGAAAAGGCTCTTTGGCCTCCGTTGGCATTTCCACTTCTCGCAGATGTTCCATTATCATTTCGCGGCTTATAAAACCTTACTACAGTCTGGAAGGCACATTCCTTTCCACGGTCAGAAGGAGTAAATCCTGTTTTTGTTCCCTTCGCAACAATATAGTCCTTGCAGGATTTTGTATAATCTCCGTTGCCTGCAGCAAAGAAGGTATTGAGTGTATAGGTATTTTCCAAAGTCATTGTTTCAAGATCTGTTTGATCGCTTGTATCAGTAATATAAGAATAGCAGGAAGGATTATTTGAAGTATCAATTTCTTTTGGCTTTTTTGCAGAGTTATAATCATCATCAGTGGCTCCTGTATCATTTCTGGAATTTGATGTAATCGATTTTCCGTACTCTATAACTGCATCCTTGGTTTCACAGTCAATCCTTACACGCACATAAGCGGTTGGAACAGCATTATCATCTGCAATAGCAGTTGTCAGATCACCATTCTCATCTGCCTGTTTAATGCCAATGCCGTAGCTGTAGCGGTCTATACGGATTACAGGAGTTGCAACCTTGTCTGACCAGAAGAAGTTCTGCCCATTTGTAGTTTGAATAAGAACTACAGGATCTGCAGCAGAAGTTCTTCCTCTTCCTGCACTTCCCCAGGTTCCAAGTTCATCTGTCAAAGTACCACCCTTTTGCATGATGGAATCTGTCTGCGTTTTTGTGGTTGTATATTCAGTTGCAGAATTTGATGTATACTTTGAGCCAAACTCATTTTCCGTATAATCAAGGAAGGCACCCTTTTCTATTACAAGCTCCCACCGGCGGCCATCTGCAAGCGCTGCAGAACCTGTTAAACCTTTAGGGAAGCTTATTGTATAAGTCTTATTATCGCTGGTACTGACAGAAGCAGAGGTGACATCCAGAACTCTTTGATGGTAACCGGCAGCTTCTAAAGTATTTCTGATATTATTTGCAGTAATTGTCGTTGAATTATCTGCAGTTAGTTCTACAGGAGTTTTATTATCATCATCTAAATCATCTTTTGTTTGGGCCTCTGCAAATGTTGTTCCATAGTAATGAGCTGTATCAGTTTCCCAAATTCCCATATTTACATCAAGCACATATTGTGGTGCAGTATTTGGAGAACCATCTTCCTTTATTCCATAAGAAGATTTTTTATAAGGACCAATAAACTGACCTGTACCATGATAATAATTATTTTCAAGTTTAATACCAGCCCTTACATCCTGCACATCCTCTGCTTCGTCCATGTAAAGAATTGTTGAACCGGTAAGTCCGCCTTCAGAATAATTTGACGGTATTGCATTCAAAATTGTATTAAAATCAGGTCCACTTATAACAGGAGGAATTGCCCAGTCCTTTACCTGGCGCAGAATAATATTTCCTTCGCCTTTTTGAACCGGCTCGTTAAATTCTATGGTAATTACATTTCCACCGTTAAAAATATTACTTTCAGAAGCTGTTTCTGTTCCAGGAGTCATAGTTTTTATGTAAGGAATAACACCATCACAAACTACAGCACGGGTATAAGCCTGGCTAAGACCTGTATCGTCACTGTTGCCATATAAATCTGTTATTCCATCCAGATGTACTCCGGAATTGGATTCCCTGCCTGAAGCAACCTTAAGACTAAACTGGTCTGTTTTTTGTACTGTATATTTAAAGGTTGCACTTGTGTCATCAGTTTGATAAAGACTTGCATAAGCGCCACTACTAATAATATCACCAGTGTTTGCTCCTGTCAGATATATTTTTGCAGCAGCGTTTGCGGCAATATTTACTTTTGCACCAAAGGAAACCTTAAAAGTAAGCACTGTACCCGGCTTATAATATCCGTCCGGGTTTGTACATTCCAGAGTATAACCCGGGAATGTATTATTAATATCTATACTTATAGGAGTAAGAGGGTCAGAAATATTTCCTGCGTAATCAATACTTCTGGAAGTTAACAGTCTGGATTCATCTATGGTTACCGTATCAGAATAATCTTTCCAGGTACTGCCGCCATCCAAAGAATACTGAGATTTTCTGATTGTATCACCTGTTGCAGCTATAAGCTTAAATTCTACAGAGGTTGGATATTTATCAGATGAAAGCTGGCTGTCATCTGCATTTGTTATTGCCGGGGCTGCAGGAGGAGTTGTATCAATAAAATAATTTTTCGTTACATCCGAACCGCTGACAAGGGCCAGAGAGTTTCCATAAGAATCTTTTATTGAATCGTAATCAATTATACAATCCGAAGGATTATATTTGAGTCTTCCGTTTTTATCTTTCGAAGCAATTGTTTTGCTAAAGGTTATTGTACTGCTGGAATCCCCTACAGTAATTCCTGCAAAAGGAAGCTCAACTGTTCCCTCAGTATTTGTAAGTTTAAATTTAGGACTACCCTGTACTGTTACCTTTTCATCTGTAGTAACATTAACAATAAGGCTTGTTCCTTCGCGTAAATAAGTTATGCCACCATCTATGTTGTCGCTGTCGGTTCCTGTTGAAGAAAGAGTAATTCCATTGTTTGCGATTTTAGGAGACTTTCCATCTACTTTTATTCCCTTGGCATCAAAATCACTGTCTGATATAGCTTCAATTTTTACTATATCCGCAGCCAGAGAAGTTATTCCGTCTGTAACAAGAGGCTTACTATTATAAAGTAAAAGACCATTACTCAAGTCTCCCTCTGCTACCGTATAAGTAAAGTGGAGCGTTGTTGTTCCGCTGCCACCTGCATATTCAGCTTCTACATAGTCTTTGCCTTCAATACCCTTGAGTTTGAGCTTAAGGTTTGCCTGTTCACTTTCAATAATACCGACAGTTTTACTGAAGGTTGCAGTTACATCAATGACATCTCCTTTTTTACACATAGCCGAAGAAGTAGAAGAAAAGCCCTGTAAAGCAGGTAAATCACTTATGATAAGGGTATACTGTCTTGAATTTTTATTACCAAAAATATCTTCTGCAGTAAAGCGGTATTTTGGTTTTATTCCCTTATCTGCAAAATCTTCCAGTTCTGCCTTGCTGATTGTTGCCTGATATTTACTGTTTACAAGATTGCCGTCAAGTTCTGTTTCTTTATTACCCTCTATTCTTTCAATTTTATATTTTGAAGTAGCAATTGGAAGGCCACTTGTTTTTTGAGCATAAAAACTTAAAGTATAATCGGCCTTATCTGATATATTCTGCATGTCAATGGAAGGATATTCTGCTTTAATCAAAGGCAATTCAGAATCTTTATTTAATCTGTATTCAAGATATTTAAAATTCCCGTCTAATCGTGTTAATTTGGCAAGGAAATATTTATCCTTATCTCTTTCGTTTACTGAATTGTTCTTAAAATCTTTGAACATATCCAGGGTAAAAGAAAAAGTAGACTTTTTAAATCCATTTTCGTCATTTGCTTTTGATAAAGGAATGGACCATAATTTCATTCCTGTCTGATTTTGAGTGGTAACTTTTACAGAAGCATTTTGTGCCAGGGATAAATGGGCTTCATCTGAATTTATAGAATTGAGCCAGCTTTCTGCAGCACTTCTTTTATCGCTGATTGAATCCGGCACCCAGACAAATTCGAGATAAGAACAACCGGTTGTATCTGAAGTTTCTCCACTGATAGTTACATAAGCATTGGCATCATCATTTTCCATTGTCAAAACAGGAATCGTATTGTTTTTTGGAGAAGTAATAAAAAGCATAGGGATTTTATCGTCAGTTACCTGAACAGGTAAATCAGCAAGAGAAACCTGAGCTTCCTGACTTCCATCCGGAGAATAAGGCTTGTCTTTTGCATAAGCTACAAGATACATGCTTGTATCCGGCTCATCAGGAGATTTAAGAGATCTTACAATATCTCTTGTCGTATTATTTTCACTGGATACAAAGCTTCCCTTTCTGTTGTCATTACTGGTAGCAGAAAGAATTGAAAAAGGATTTGTCTTCCAGTCAGAAGCAAGGGCATTATATTCAGAATCTGTCAATAAAGCACAATAGGCTTCTTCCAGTGTATCATCATCAAATATTGTAAGGCTGAGGGTTGTTTTTATATTTATATGGATATTATTATCTTCCGCTGAAACTGCAGTTGAAGGAACGATTCTAGGTTTATCTCCGTCAGGCCACCATATAAACCAGCCGCCGGATATATCCATTCTTTCTGCCTTATTTGATTCAGGTACAGTTACCACATCTTCGGCAGAATATTTTACCTGAATGTAATGCCTGTTATTATCAAGGGCACTTAAATTTTGAGAAGTAATTATAAATTCCGGGGCATATAAACCGCTGCTTTCTGTTTTATCTATCTTACAAAGCTTATTTCCTTCTTCATCAAATAATTCTATATAAACATTTTTAATTCCCATTGTGTCATTAAAGTTTCCGCGGATAGAAAAGGCAACATTCTGGGCTGCATCTTTGTTTTCTGAATCATCAAGATTAAGGGCTTTTAAATATTCAAGACTTTTAAGGGAATACTGCATTCCATTAACCTTTCGGTCTATATACCAGGCATTACCAACCGGTGCGGAATCATCAATAAAAAGGTTTATTATTTGTGAAGATTTTGTTGAATAATTGGCTTTGGCATCTTTTGCGGTAAATTTTAAGCTTGCAACACCTTCCTTTGGAAATACTAAAGAGCCGGTCCATTTATCTCCTTTAACATTGCAGTCGGAAAAGAAGGTATAATCATTTTCTCCTTCCCATTTAATTTCAACCGAAACTGACTGTACTTTTTCGTTATCAGAAGCATTTCCTTTGATTACAATTTCTCTTTTACAATAAACGGCGCTAAATAATTCTGAACCTTCTATAATGGTTCCACCACTTTCAAGAGATGTAATTTTAATTACAGGGGCTTCAAGATCCGGAGAGGCTCCCATTCCCAATTCACAAGCTGTAAAAAGAAATGTAAATAATGCGGTTAAAACTAAAAATGATTTACCTTTTTTCATATACTACCTATTTGAACATAATTATTCCAATTTTATGTTACAAATATTTTAGCATAGTTTTGCCATAAAGCAATAAATTGATGAATATTAATATTCAAAAAAGGTAAAAAGCTTAAAGTCCGCTGTAAATAATATTTTTTACACAGCGGGTTAAATCCATAGTTCCCGTGTCGCAGCGCTGCATGGTCATGACAAAGACAAGCTTGTTGGCGGGGTCTATGCCTATGTAGGGGCCCAGCCAGCCATCCCAGCCGTATTCGCCTTTTGTTGTCAGGGCTTTGCATTCGCCGGGATTTCTGGCTATACGCAGGAGGTTGCAGTAGGTGTAGCCGCTCAAATGAGGCATTTTCTGGTTAAACTTTTGCTGTAAGGGGGCACTGAGCTGAGCATTTGACATAAAGCTTACCGTACCCGGGTTTAGGATGCGGGTGCCGTCCAGCTGGCCCCCGTTTACAAGCATGAGTCCAAAACGGGCATAGTCATCTATTGTAGAACAAAGGCCCGCTCCCCCGCTCTGGAAGGCCGGCATTCTGTCCATTTTGTGGGAAATACCAAGATTGCAGGAGCTAAAGACTTCCAATGTGGCTGCTGGACCTTGCCGGACATCCGTATAATTCATATTGCAGCGGTAAACATTAGAAAGCCGGGCCTGCTTTTGGGCCGGTACATAAAAATCTGTGTCCTTCATGCCAAGGGGGGCAAAAATGTTCTTTTGCAGAAAGTCGCCAAAGCTCATACCTGCTACTTTTTCTATTACAGCTCCAAGAATGTCTGCAGAATAACCGTACTGATAGTCTGTTCCTGGCTCAAAGCTTACCGGGATTTTTGCAATGCGGCGGGCAAAGTCCTGGGTTGTTATTTTATTAGCACCGGCGGCATCCTCATTGAGCTCGTTTATGAGGTCAGATGTAAGATGTTCGCAAAGGGTTCCCTGCTCGCTCCAGGCTCCGTAGGTGTAGCCACTTGTCATGTTCAAAAGGTCCTGAATTAAGATTGGATGAGCTGCCTTGCGTGGTGTACCCTTGCGTCCCGGGGTTTCGCATACCTGTAAGTCTGCAAAGCATGGCAGATAAAAGGCAAGGTCCTGGCCAAGATCCAGCTTACCCTGCTCTATAAGTTTATAGGCTGCCACTGCAGTAATAGTCTTTGTCATAGAATACATGCGGCAGATTGTGTCCCGCTGGTATTTTTTTCCGTTTTCAAGGTCTGCATAGCCCGACTGCCAGTAGCCGACTTCCTTATTGTCTTTGAAAAGGAGAAGGTTTACTCCGGCTACGTAATTTTTGCCGGTATATTCATCTAAAAGCGGTTGTATATTCTGTAATGTGTTTGTATTCATAAGTTCATTATGTATGGTTTTATTTAAAGTTGTCAATTATTGCTCTGTAAATAACTATTCTTATACAATTAAGAACATGGAATTTTTTAAGGCTATGTGATATATTATAGCCATGAAAAATAAAGTATTATTTAAAATTTTTTTAGCTTCAGTTCTCTCAGTTTTCCTTTTTGGAAGCTGTGACCGCACTCCAAAATTGGGACACCTTTTGCGTGTCATCGTTTATTATCCTTGCCCGGGTTATTCCAGCAATATGATGTATCCGTATGCTCCACAAAAGCAGGATTACGGCATATACCAGGTTCTGGTTAAGATTTCAGATGATAATCTTACAGACGAATTACTTGAAAAAATGAACAGCCGTGTCAAAGCCTGTGGTATTCAAAACTTTAGCGGCGAATGGTATGCAGACTCAGATTTTAAAACAGTGGCTGCAGCAGGAAAGCTTACATCACGCTGGGATGATAATTATCACCATTATATGATATACACAAAGGTTGACGAAGATTTAACACCAAGATTTACAGAATATACAGTTCGTGATTCAAACAATGTTTACAGATTCAACAGCACTCATAAAGATATTTTTCCTGTGGATACTACTTCCGTAAACTTTAGCGATGAACTTATGAACAAAAGTTATAGTCCATACGAAGTAAGCAAAGTTTACTATATAAATAAGAGTACAGGTCTGGTAGAAAATGAATGGCAGCCGGGACAGACATTGCAGGGTAAAAAACTCTTTGTTGATTTAAATTCTGCCTGGTCAAATCAGAAATATATAAAATTTGTAAATTCTGTAATTAGAAATTCTCCGGATCATGAATCAAATTACAATTGCACATCTATTCAAAAGCCTGAAAAAATCAGGGATTTCTTTCCTAGTACTTCTAATAATTCGTATGAATATCTTAAAATTTACAAGGGTTCTTTTTTACCTGACGGAAACTTTGAGTGGAAAAAAGACAAGCTTTATGGCCCCGATGATACGCTTAATCCCTATGATCTTATAAGAATTGATTTATGCAAGGCAAAGCTCAAAATCTTTATGATTGATTCAAGCGGTAAAGCAGAAAACTTTACTTATCTATATGATATAGCCTTCGAAAGCGAAGAAGACACTATTTCTGAATATGACTTAGGCCAGATTGGAAACGATGTTAATGAAAAACAATTCATTGTACATCAAGAAAATTCCTCATGGCTTCCAAAGGCTTATTATAAAGTCAAGACTAGTGATACAGAAGATTTGCCCGTTGAAGAAGTATGGACTCCGGACCCGGATTCCGGCGATTCTTATATTCTGATAAAGGATGGATGTAAAATAGACAAACTTAAAAACAAAATATATATTTTAGTAGAAGGAACATTATAAGGAGAGAGTTATGAAAAACATCTTAACAAAATTTGCTTTTGTTTTTGCAATTGCGCTACTTTTTACAGCTTGTCCTAAACCGACAGGTGACAATGAAATTACCGGTGATTCTTTAACAGAAAAAATTGCCGCTGCCCAGGGTTCATTTGATTTTGAAGGCGCAGAAATTGCTCAAGACGCAGAGGTTTCAAAAGCAG